>ERZ779895.3733-NODE-3733-length-11417-cov-5.229977_pt1 | contig 11417 bp, 9 predicted proteins | sample MGYA00511093_ERZ779895 | MGnify/ENA primary metagenome ERZ779895 (study PRJEB29588, sample SAMEA2142970) | human gut metagenome | biome: human gut; feature: human-associated habitat; material: faeces | place: Denmark | collected 2008/2010 ... | reverse complement strand
GGCCCAGAATGTCCAGCACCGTGCGGCTGTCCAGCTGGCCCTGGGCCACCCGGCACTGGTCCAGCAGGCTCAGGGCGTCCCGGAGGGCGCCGTTGGCCATGCGGGCCAGGATCTCCGCCCCGTCGGGGGCCAGGGGAATATTTTCGGCCCCGGCAATGCGCAGCAGGTGCTTTTCCATATCCCGGGGCAGGATGCGCTTGAAATTGAAGCGCTGGCACCGGGAGAGAATGGTGGCCGGAACCTTGTGCAGCTCCGTGGTGGCCAGAATGAACATCAGGTGCTCCGGCGGCTCCTCAATGGTCTTGAGCAGAGCGTTGAAGGCCTGGGTGGACAGCATGTGGACCTCGTCGATGATATAGACCCGCTTTTTCAGCACTGTGGGGGTATAGACCGACTCGCTGAGCAGCTCCCGGATGTCGTCCACCCGGCTGTTGCTGGCAGCGTCCAGCTCCGTCACGTCCAGCAGGGAGCCGCTGTCGATGCCCCGGCAGGCCTCGCACCGGTTGCAGGGGGCCCCGTCCTCCGGGTGCAGACAGTTGACGGCCTTGGCCAGGATCCGGGCGCAGGTGGTTTTGCCGGTGCCCCGGGTGCCAGTGAACAGATACGCGTGGGCCGTGCGGCCCTCGGCCACCTGGCGCTGGAGCGTGCCGGTGATGTGGTCCTGGCCCACCACCTGGGAAAACGTCTTGGGCCGCCATTTGCGGTACAGTGCCTGATACATGAAGCAGCCCTCCCTTTGCGTTTGCGTAAAAAATAAAACTCCTCCGCTGCCAGCCGCGGGGCCGGTGGACTCGCGGCACATGGATGATCCCTCTTAATGCTGCTCGGTTCCCCGCCTGACATGATTCGTGGGTATCCATTGCGCGAGACCGGCTCCGCAGCTGGCGGCGGAGGAGTCGTCATGCAGATATCCTATCACATTTTGCTCCCGTTGGCAACTGGAATTTTTTTCGCAGGGGGATTCATAGAAATTTAACACAAAAGCCGACGTTCCGCGCTTGTGAGAAAAAATTTTTTATGGTATACTCCAATAATACTGAGAAAGTATCTGCCCGGCGGGCAGTTTTTTTAACGGAAGGAGACCGATATGGACTCAAACAACAGAAACAATCGAAACGGCGGAAACAAGAAAAACAACAAAAACCTGCGCAGCGTCATCTCTCTGATTGGCTGGGCCCTGGTGCTGACGCTGGTATTCAACTACATCCTGGCCGCCACCAGCGGCGGAAGGAGCTTTGAGGTCCCCTACAGCGAGATGATGGACCTGGTAGAGCAGGACCAGATCAAGGAGATCCAGCTGAAGGACGGCGTACTGTACGCCACCCCGGTGGACGGATATACCTATACCGAAAAGACGGACAACAAGTACCGGGAGCCCAAGACCTATACCCAGAGCGAAAAGTCCAAGCTGACCCTGTATACCACCTATCTGACGGACACCCGGCTGCTGCCGCTGCTGGATGAGCACAATGTGGAGTATTCCAGCCCCGTCAAGAGCTCCTGGAGCGTTCTGGGAGACATCCTGGTGATGTATATCCTGCCGATGGTGCTGATGATCGGACTGGTCCTGCTGGTGATGCGGATCGTGTCCAAAAACGGCGGCGGCATCGGCGGCATCGGCAACGTGGGCAAGTCCAACGCCAAGGTGTATATGGAAAAGCAGACCGGCGTCACCTTCAAGGACGTGGCCGGTCAGGATGAGGCCAAGGAGTCCCTGGAGGAGATCATCGACTTCCTCCACAACCCCGGCAAATACACCGCCATCGGCGCGAAGCTCCCCAAGGGTGCGCTGCTGGTAGGCTCCCCCGGCACCGGCAAAACGCTGCTGGCCAAGGCCGTGGCCGGCGAGGCCAACGTGCCCTTCTTCTCCATCTCCGGCTCGGACTTTGTGGAAATGTTCGTGGGCGTGGGCGCGTCCCGTGTCCGCGACCTGTTCAAGGAGGCCGCCAAGGTGGCTCCCTGCATCATCTTCATCGACGAGATCGACACCATCGGCAAATCCCGGGACGGCGGCCGCTTCGGCGGCAACGACGAGCGGGAGCAGACCCTGAACCAGCTGCTGGCGGAGCTGGACGGCTTCGACCCCAGCAAGGGCGTTATCGTTCTGGGCGCCACCAACCGGCCGGAGGTGCTGGATAAGGCGCTGCTGCGGCCCGGCCGCTTCGACCGGCGCATCACCGTGGACCGGCCCAATCTGGCGGGCAGACTTGCCACCCTGCAGGTCCACACCCGGAACATCCGCCTGGCGGAGGACGTGAACCTGGACAAGATCGCCCAGGCCACCGCAGGCTGCGTGGGCGCGGACCTGGCGAACCTGGTGAACGAGGCGGCCCTGCGGGCCGTGCGCAAGGGCCGCAAGGCCGTGAACCAGAACGACCTGCTGGCGGCCTTTGAAACCGTCATCGCAGGCTCCGAGAAGAAGGGCACCGTCATCACCCAGGAGGAAAAGCGCATCATCGCCTATCACGAGGTGGGCCACGCTCTGGTGGCGGCCAAGCAGAAGAATGCCCAGCCCGTCAGCAAGATCACCATCGTGCCCCATACCCAGGGAACTCTGGGCTACACCCTGCACCTGCCGGAGGAGGAAAAGTTCCTCATGTCCAGGGAGGACATTCTGGCGGAGATCCGGACCCTGCTTGCCGGCCGGTCCTCGGAGGAGATCGTGTGCAACACCATGACCTCCGGCGCAGCCAACGACATCGAGCGGGCCACGGAAATGGCCCGGAATCTGGTGGCCCGCTTCGGTATGTGCGACGAGTTCGACATGATGGCCCTGGGCACCGTGCAGAGCCAGTATCTGGACGGCGGGTACTCCATGACCTGCGCCCAGGAGACGTATGCCGCGGCGGACCGGGCCACCATTGCCATCATCCGCCAGTGTCATCAGGACGCCAGGAAGCTCCTGGAGGAAAACCGGGAGCTGCTGGACAAAATCGCGGCGTATCTGCTGAAGAAGGAGACCATTACCGGCCAGGAGATGATGGCCATCATCGAGGGACGGGACCCGGAAACCGTGGACAACTACGGTGCCACCCGGGAGGAGGACCAGAAGCTGTTCCGTCCCTCCACCCCGGACGTGATCGATCCCCCGGCCAGGCACATCAATATCGTGTCCCAGCCTATCCCCATGCCGGACTTTGATAAGAAGGACGAGAAGCCGGAGGGGCAGCCCCAGGATAAGCCGGAGGACCAGAGCGAGCATGGCCAGAGCAAGGAATAAACAGCGGAAATAAGCATACCAAAAGGAGACGGGCCGCGGCCCGTCTCCTTTTGTCTGCCAGGGATTGGCCACAGTATGCCAGCCGATAAAGCGAAAACGTTTCCACGGATTCACCTTATTGAAACAACGTTTTTCGACTTGATTTTCTCATTGTTTTGTGCTATATTGGGATGGCATCTGAAAAGAGGAAGCGGAGGAAGGATCACTCCGCCTTGAGAAAGGGGGCGCCGCCGGATGGGCCTGTACATAGGAAAAGTGGATCGCAGGTGGCTGTCCCGGGTGCTCCTGATCATGCTGGCGGACATCATCGGCATCATGGGCTCGTACCTGTTGGCCCTGTGGGCACGGTTCGACTTCCACTTTACGGATATTCCCCAGGAGTTTGTGGACGGATATCTGCACACCATCTGGTGGTGGGTGCCGGTCTGCCTGGCGGTGTTCTGGCTGTGCAACCTGTACAACAGCATCTGGCGGTTCGTCAGCGTGGATGCGCTGATGCGGATCATACTGGCCTATGTGCTTCTGGGCGGGCTGAGCTTTGCATGCGTGGCGCTGTTTGGGGTGCATATGCCCCGGTCCTATTATGTGTGGGGCCTGTTCTTCAGCTTCTTCTGCACCTCCGGCATCCGCTTTTTCTATCGCGGGATGCGGTACCTGCGCAACCGGGCGCCTCTGGCCCGGAAAAATGCGGAAAACGTCATGATCATCGGCGCAGGCCAGGCCGGGCGGCAGCTGATTCGGGAATACGCCGTCAGCAGTCATCTCAACAGCCGGGTGGCCTGCATCATCGACGACAACCCCGCCAAGCGGGGCCGCATTCTGGAGGGTGTGCGCGTTGTGGGTGCGCGGCGGGACATTCCCCAGGCCGCCAGGCAATTCGATATTGACAAGATCGTGTTCGCCATTCCGTCGCTTCAGGGCGCCGGAAGGCAGGAGATCCTCAATATATGCAGCACCACCGGCTGCCAGATCCAGGTGGTGCCGGGCATGTATCAGCTGGTCAACGGTGAGGTCACCATCAGCAAGCTCCGCCGGGTGGAGCTGCAGGACCTGCTGGGCCGGGACCCCATCCAGGTGAACCTGGAGGAGATCTGCGGCTATATCAACGACAAGACGGTTCTGGTCACCGGAGGCGGCGGCAGCATCGGCAGCGAGCTGTGCCGTCAGATCGCCCGGCACAGGCCCCGGCGGCTGGTGATCTTCGACATTTACGAAAACAACGCCTACGACATTCAGATGGAGCTGCGCCGGGAGCACCCGGAGCTGACGCTGGAGGTGTGCATCGGGTCCGTGCGGGACCAGCAGCGGGTGGATAACCTGCTGGATACGTACCGGCCGGACCTGATCTTCCACGCGGCGGCCCACAAGCATGTGCCCCTGATGGAGGACAGCCCCAACGAGGCCATCAAGAACAACGTGTTCGGCACCTATAAAATGGCCCGGTCCGCCGCCCGGCACGGGGTAAAGCGCTTTGTGCTGATCTCCACGGACAAGGCGGTGAACCCCACCAACATCATGGGCGCGTCCAAGCGCCTGTGCGAGATGGTGGTGCAGATGATGAACCGGCGCAGCGAAACGGAATTTGTGGCGGTGCGGTTCGGCAACGTCCTGGGCAGCAACGGCAGCGTGGTGCCCCTGTTCGAGCAGCAGATCGCCCACGGGGGACCGGTGACGGTGACGCATCCGGAGATCACCCGGTTTTTCATGACCATTCCCGAGGCGGTGTCCCTGGTTCTGCAGGCGGGGTATTATGCCAGGGGCGGCGAGATCTTTGTGCTGGACATGGGCCAGCCGGTGAAGATCGACGACATGGCCCGGCAGCTGATCCGCCTGTCCGGCTACGAGCCGGATGTGGATATCCCCATCATCTATACCGGCCTGCGGCCCGGAGAGAAGCTGTACGAGGAGCTGCTGATGGACGAGGAGGGCCTGCGGGAGACCGCCAACCAGCTCATCCACATCGGCCAGCCCATCGACATGGACGACGAGGCCTTCTGCCGCCAGCTGGCGGTGCTGGAGCGGGCCTGCCAGAGCAACAGCCCGGACATCCGCCAATATGTGGCGGACATGGTGCCCACGTATCACCCCAAAACAGATCAAAGAGCATAAAAGCATCCCTTTGGCCGGAAACGCCAAAGGGATGCTTTTTGCGTGATGCGGCGGTTTCGCCGGCGGAGGGATGCAGGGGAGCGCCTTTCCTATTTTCCGGCGGCGATCTTGTCCTCGGTCTCCTGGCGGATGGCCTGGCGCAGGCGGGTCAGATACGGGGAGAAGGCGGCGTTTTCCTGAGCGTAGGTGCGGTTCAGGTCGTACTCCCGGGGCTCCCAGGTGTCGATGGGGGACTCGTTGTGCTGGATGACGGCCTCAAACTTGTCCAGAGCCTTGTAAATGCGGGCCTCCGTGGTCTCCAGCGCCGCCATCTCCCGGTACAGTGCCCGCATCTCCACATCATACGGGGCGGGCAGGGTGTCCACCCACGCCAGCAGCTGCCGCTACCTCGTCGGCCTCGTCCGCCGCCGTTTTGCGGAAGGTGGGGATGTCGCCGGTAAAGCACTCGCCCAGGTCATGGATCAGGCACATGCGGATAACCTTGTCCATGTCGGCCTCCGGAAACTCGTCCCGCATCCAGTAGGCCATCAGGGCAATGCGCCAGCTGTGCCCGGCCACGCTCTCCGGCCGGCGGCGGGAGGTGCAGCAGTGGCGGGTGGTATCCTTCAGCCGCTCTGCCGTGTGCAGGGCGGACAGCAGCTCGGTGGGATTCATAACGGTTCTCCTTTTTTCTCTCAGATTTCGACCAATTCGATCTCCGTGCCCCGGTCCCGGAGCAGGGCCAGCAGAGCCCGGACGGACAGCCACACCGTGGCGGTGTTGTCATTGGGATGAACGCCGATGCGGCCGCCGTCGAAATCCCGGTCCAGGCAGAAGCGGACAGCGTGGTCCCGGTCGTTCAGCAGCCCCAGCGGCGTCACGGAGCCGGGGGTCAGGTCCAGCAGCCGCAGCAGCTCCTCCGGGGAGGCAAAGCTCAGGCGGCGGGTGCCGTGGCGGCGCTGGAACTCCTTCAGGTCCACCCGCTTGCCGCAGCGGACGGTGATCAGGTAATAGCTCCGCTTTTTGTCGTCCCGGACCAGCAGATTTTTGGCGTCGTCCTCCGGATACGGCATGTCCACGGCGGCGCACTCCTCCATGTTGAACACCGCCGGGTGCTCGGTGATCTCAAAATCCACGCCGTGGGCGCGGAGATAGTCATAGGTTTCCTGCTTGGTCATTGACCGGTTCCTCCTTAACGGGTTTTCTCCATTGTACCAGGCAGGGGCGGCGTTTGCAAGCCGTCTGCGGATGCCACGCAAAAGCTGTCTGCCGGAGCGGAAGCTTTGTGCAGTATGCGAATTTTCTTTTGCAGGGAAAAGCGTTATAATCGGGCGTAGATTACACCGAAGGGGACAGGCTATGAGCATCATTTTCTTCGACATTGACGGCACCATCATGGACGTGAACGGCAGCATCCCGCCCTCCGCCGCAGAGGCGGTGCGGCGGCTGCGGCAGGCGGGGCATCACTGCATTATCAATACCGGGCGGCCCCGGATCGCCATGGAGCCCCAGCTGCTGGAGCTGGCATTCGACGGGCTGGTGTGCTCCTGCGGCCAGTATATCCAGCTGGACGGCCGGGTGCTGCGGCACGTGGGCTTTGACCGGGACACCAGCCGGAAAATCCTGGAGGCCGGGCGGCGGTGCCTGGTGGATATGTACTTTGAGGAGGCGTCGCACATCTGGGTGGATACGCCCCACCACCACCTGAACCGGGAGCTGGAAAACGCCGTGAGGCGCCTGGAGCGGGGCGGCGGCCGGGTGGGGCGGCCTGACGGCGACCCGGATTTCCACTTTGACAAGGTGTGCGTCCTGGTGGGGCCGGACAGCCGGAGGGAGGAATTTCTGGCGGAGATGGCGCCCCTGTGCCAGATCATCGACCGGGGCGGCGGCATGTTCGAGCTGCCCATGCGGGGCTATTCCAAGGCGTCCGGCTGCCGGGCCGTGGCCCAGGCCCTGGGCGCAGACCTGGCCGACTGCTACGCCATCGGCGACAGTCCCAACGACCTGGAAATGCTGGCGTGTGTGGGACACCCCCTGGTCATGGGCGACGCCCCGGCAGAGGTGCAGGCCCAGGCGGAATACGTCACCGCGCCCCTGCGGGAGGACGGCCTGTACCGGGCCATGGTTCATATGGGCCTGCTGCACGAATAACAAAAGCTCCCGGTGCGAGGGTCGGGGTGGTCGTAAATCAGTTTCAGTCCCCGCAGCCATGCGGTGTTTACCTGACGATCGTTCAAGGGCAGTTATTGCAGCAGATGGACAAATAAATCGTGCACTTCTATGCACCTTTCGGTGTACGGTGTGGGTATCCCTTGCCTCTCCCTGTGGGAGAGGTGGCCGAGCGCGGCGAGGACGGAGAGGGCAAACGGTGTGTGCACACAAATTGATCTTATTATTCAAAAAAGGCGGCAAGACCCTCTCAGTCACCTGCGGTGACAGCTCTCCCAACGGGAGAGCCAAGGGGCTGCACCCTGCTGCATGGTATGTTGGCATAAGAAATGGAGCGTATCTGTGTCGATACGCTCCATTAACTGTTTTTGCGGACTTATTTACCGGGTCAGGAAGAACATCAGGGCAAACAGGATGCTGATGATCCAGGTGCCCACATTGATCTCCTTGATCTTGCCGGTGAAGATCTTCACGAACACATAGGAGATCAGGCCGAAGGCGATACCATAGGAGATGTTGTAGGTCAGGGGCATGAACGCCACGGTGACAAAGCCGGTCACGGCAGCGGCGGGATCGTCCCAGGCGATGTTGCGGACGTTGGACATCATCAGCACGCCCACATAGATCAGGGCCGCGGCGCAGGCGTAGGTGGGGATCAGCTGGGCCACGGGGGACAGGAACATGGCGATGAAGAACATCACCGCGGTAGCCATAGAGGCAAGACCGGTGCGGCCGCCCTCGGCCACGCCGGCAGAGGACTCCACGAAGGTGGTGACGGTGGAGGTGCCGCAGACAGCGCCGGCGCAGGTAGCGCAGGCATCAGCCAGCATGGCCCGGTCCATATTGGGAACGTTGCCGTCCTTATCCAGCATGTTGCCGGCAGAGCAGGCGCCGTACAGGGTGCCCAGGGTGTCGAACATATCCACCATGCAGAAGGCCAGCATGGTGGTCAGCAGCATCACCACGAAAGCGCCGGTGCCGTTGGCGGCAATGAAGGCGGAGAAGTCAAAGCCGGACTTGAACACCGCGCCGAAGGCCTGGGTGCCGAAATCGCGGAAGGCGCCGAAGAAGTCGGAGGTCAGGTTGGGGGCGATGGCAGAGGCATAGAAGCCGGGAACGGTGATCAGACCCACCACATAATACACCACGGCAGCGCCCAGGATGCCCCACAGCACCGCACCGCGGACCTTCTTCTTGCTCATGGCGCCGATGGCGAACACGGCCAGCAGAGTGACCAGCATGGGGAAGATGGTGGCCCAGGTCTGGTCGCCGGTGAACACGTTGAAGGAGTGCAGGTTCACGCAGGTGGAGGAATCGTTGACCACGATGCCGGCGTTCTGCAGGCCGATGAAGGCGATGAACAGGCCGATACCGGCGGAGATGGCCGCCTTGACCTCGTGGGGGATGGAGTCGAAGATGATCTTGCGCAGACCGGTAACGGTCAGCAGCACGAAGATGATGCCGTCAAACAGCACCAGCACCAGGGCGTTGGCATAGCTCAGGCCCAGGCCCACACACACGGTGTAGACAAAATAGGCGTTCAGGCCCATTCCGGAGGCCTGCGCAAGCGGCAGATTGGACAGCAGGCCGATGAGCAGGGTGCCCACCACGGCGGAAATGGCGGTGGCCACATAAATGGCCCCGTAGCTGACGCCCAGCACATCGGTGCCGTCGCCAAAGGGGTTCGAGAACATACCGGCATTGACCATCAGAATGTAGGCCATGGCCATAAAGGTGGTGATACCGGCCATGATCTCCGTCCGGACGGTGGAGCCCTTTTCGGTTACATGGAAGAAGCGATCCATAAACTCTCTCCTTTTATAAGTTTTCCGCTGCACCTTCCGGCGCAACAAATTTATTTTACCATCCCGGCCTTGTCCACGCAAGCCCCATTTTCGCTAATGACTGCCATTCTTCGGGAAATTGTGACAGTCGCTGTGAAAAGACTGCAAATTTTTGTGGAAATAACGAGGGTAAGCGGTGAGGGCTGAGAAAAAGCGCGATTTTGTGTAAATCATCTTGCATTTCGTGAAAACTTTAGTATACTGGACGTGCAGCGTGTGTTTCGCTGCAGAGAGATTTAAAAAAAAGATAAGGAGAATGTACAAATGATTCTGGAACTCATCGCTACGATTCTGTCACTGGTAGGCTCCTGGATGGTCTATAAGAAGATGGGCCGTCAGGGCTGGGAGGGCATTGTCCCCATTTACAACACCTATGTCCTCTGCCAGGAGCTGTACGGCAACGGCTGGAAATTCCTCCTGCTCCTGATCCCCTTCTATAACATCTATTTCGGCATCAAGATGATGATCGACCTGGCCAAGGCCTTCAATCTGGGCGCGGGCTTCGGCATCGGCCTTCTGCTGCTGCCCTTCGTGTTCTGGCTGATCCTGGCCTTCGGCGGCGCGCAGTATAAGGACGGCAGCTACACCAACACCCAGCCCGACATGGTGGAGGATGTGGTCAACAAGGCCAAGGACGTCGTTTCCGGCAACCACAGCAACAACGAGGAGAATAATCAATAAGGCAAGCATTGACAAGCCCGCCCTGCGGTGACGCAGGGCGGGCTGCAGCTTGTCAAAAAGGATTTTTGACAAGCTGCAAAAGCATTTTCAAAACTTTCATGAAAGTTCTGAAAATGCGATGATTGAAAACGAAAGACACCCCTGATGGGTTTCTTTCGTAACTATCTTCCTTTCCGAAGGCAGAGGCAATCCTATTTTTTGACAGTCTGCAAAATACCCGGCCTGAGGGCCGGGTATTTTGTTCTGCATGTACGAGTTGTTTGGTACATTCAGAAACATAAAAGCCTGTCAAAATCACGAAAAACGCTGTTTTATTCTACAAATAAACGTTCTCAGTACAAGTTTTTGTTGCAATCCGCCATGGGATGTGGTACCCTATCCACAGAAAGCAAGGCGCCGCCCGGCGGCGCGAGGATCAATGGAAAATAATAGGAGGTACCCCCATGAGCTATCCCAAAACCGGCGAAGAAGTATATGTCAGTCTGAACCTGTCCAACACCATGCTGACCGGCATCGGCAAGGGCACCATCACCCGCGAGGAGGTCTCTGCCGACTATCTCAAGCGCCTGTTTGCCCGCTACGGTGTCATCGTGTCCGCCAAGCCCGAGCAGCGCCGTCTGCTGGAGCTGGTCAATGATAATTTTGATCTGGGGCTGGAGATCCCCGAGACGCTGAAGCTGTTCCAGCTGTCCGAGCAGCACCGCCGCCTGGTGGTCATCAATGTCCAGGGCCTGCGCCGGAAGAACGGCTCCCTGCTGCCGGAATACACCGAGGAGGAGTTCAACGAGGCCACCTTCATTTTCGTGAAATACTACATCCAGGGCCGTCACTATGACGAACTGGTGGAGGAAAACAAGAAGCTGCAGTTTGAGCTGGACCAGGAGGTTGAATGGCGCAACCGCACCGATAACGGCTGAAGGAATCGCGTATAATCCCGCCCCGGCGGGTCAGAATAAAGTCAGGCTTTGCGGCCTGACTTTATTTTTTGCAAGGAGGACCCTCGCTATGAGCAAGAATTGTACCAACGACGGGTGCAGCTGCACCCCCAACATGTCCATCAAGTGCTCCGTTACCAGCTGCGCCCATCACTGCCAGGACATGGACAACTGCGGCCTGTCCAGCATCCAGGTGGGTACCCATGAGGCCCACCCCTCCATGGACCAGTGCACCGACTGCCAGAGCTTCCGCAAGATCTGACCTCGCTGTCTCTCCTTCGGCAGACCCTGTCCCGGGGTCTGCCGGGGACATACATATCCCAAAGGAGGCGACGCCTGTGAAAAAAGCGCGGATGGGGATCTCCGGCGCTCTGGCCGGGGCCGTCAACGGTCTGTTCGGCGGCGGAGGCGGCATGGTGCTGGCTCCGCTGCTGGAGTCCTGGTGCCGGGTGGAGGAAAAACGTGCCCTGGGCAACTGCG
>ERZ779895.3730-NODE-3730-length-11427-cov-7.625308_pt1 | contig 11427 bp, 12 predicted proteins | sample MGYA00511093_ERZ779895 | MGnify/ENA primary metagenome ERZ779895 (study PRJEB29588, sample SAMEA2142970) | human gut metagenome | biome: human gut; feature: human-associated habitat; material: faeces | place: Denmark | collected 2008/2010 ... | reverse complement strand
CTGCCAGAAAAACGGGCGAGGACGGCTTGCCGCTGCCGCCATATGCTGTGTATAACATTGGTAATAACAGCCCGGAAAACTTGCTGGATTTTGTCGATATTTTACAGCAGGAGCTGATTCGTGCAGGCGTGTTGCCTGAAGATTACGACTTCGAGGCACATAAGGAGTTGGTTCCAATGCAACCGGGTGATGTGCCTGTGACCTATGCGGATACGAGTGCGTTGGAGCGTGATTTCGGATTCAAACCGAGTACGAGTTTGAGAACTGGGCTGCGTAAGTTTGCAGAGTGGTACAAAGCGTTTTATATGTAATTCCCGCATTGATGCGGCATATGTACCCACAGTGTGGGAAGGAGTAAAAGAACATGAGAGAATTTAAGGAGTTGAAAATTGCTGTTGCCGGTACCGGGTACGTTGGCCTTTCTATTGCCACGCTGCTGGCACAGCATCACAAAGTAACTGCTGTGGACATCATCCCGGAGAAAGTTGAATTGATTAACAACAAAAAGTCTCCGATTCAGGATGAGTATATTGAGAAGTACCTAGCAGAGAAGGAGCTGGATCTAATTGCAACATTGGATGCGAAGGAAGCATACTCTGATGCTGATTTTGTGGTAATAGCTGCCCCTACAAATTACGATTCCAAGAAGAATTTCTTTGATACGAGTGCAGTCGAAGCAGTCATCAAGCTGGTGATTGAGTACAACCCGGAAGCCATCATGGTTATCAAGTCCACGATCCCAGTGGGTTACACCGCTTCCGTCCGTGAGAAGTTCCATTGCGACAATATCATTTTCAGTCCCGAATTTTTGAGAGAGTCAAAGGCTTTGTATGATAATTTGTACCCCAGCCGCATCATCGTTGGTACGGATGTGGAGAATGCAAGACTGGTGAAAGCGGCACACACTTTTGCCGAGTTGCTTCAAGAAGGAGCAATCAAAGAGAATATCGATACGCTGTTTATGGGCTTCACCGAGGCAGAGGCGGTCAAGCTGTTCGCAAATACATACTTGGCATTAAGAGTAAGTTATTTTAATGAACTTGATACTTATGCAGAAATGAAGGGACTGAATACACAACAGATCATCAACGGTGTGTGCCTCGATCCTCGTATCGGCACTCACTATAATAATCCGAGCTTTGGTTATGGCGGCTATTGCCTCCCCAAGGATACTAAGCAGTTGCTGGCAAACTATGCGGATGTGCCGGAAAACCTAATTGAAGCCATTGTGGAGAGCAATCGGACGAGAAAAGATTTTATCGCCGACCGGGTGCTAGAGATTGCAGGAGGATACGGTGAGAATGAGAGTTGGGACAGCGAAAAAGAGAAAGAAGTTATCGTAGGTGTTTACCGGCTGACTATGAAAAGCAATAGTGATAACTTCAGACAATCGAGCATCCAAGGCGTGATGAAGCGAATTAAGGCGAAGGGCGCTACAGTAATTGTGTATGAACCGACGCTGAAAGATGGCGAGACGTTCTTCGGAAGCAAGGTTGTGAATGACCTGGATGAATTCAAGAGACAAAGTCAGGCAATCATCGCAAACCGGTATGATAGCTGTCTGAATGATGTGAAGGACAAAGTATATACGAGAGATTTGTTTGGCAGAGACTAATAAAGTGTACGGGAGAAGATAAATGATTATTACAAAAACGCCTTTCCGTATGTCGTTTTTCGGCGGTGGAACAGATATGGAAAGTTTTTTTAAGGAAAATGGTGGTGCTGTTCTCTCAACTACATTTGATAAATATTGCTATGTGAATGTGCGCCATCTACCGCGCTTTTTTGACTATTCTACTGAACTGTCTTATTCAAAGACAGAGCGAGTAACTGACATCAATGACATCCAACATCCTGCAATACGAAATGCAATGAAGATGCTAGATATGCACGAAATTCGTCTCACATATGAAGCTGATCTTCCTGCACGTTCTGGTCTTGGTACATCGAGTTCCTTTGCGGTTGGTATGTTGAATGCTTTTTACGCACTAAAGGGAAAATACGCTGATAAAAAGAAATTGGCAGATGAGGCGATTTATCTGGAACGGAATCTCTGTCAGGAAGTTGGCGGTTGGCAGGATCAGATTGCTGCATCTTTCGGTGGTTTTAACCGTATCAACTTTAATGCAGATGACTATGAGGTTATTCCTGTAATCATTTCGCCAGAGAGAAAAAAGCAACTCAATCAGAATTTAATGATGTTTTTCACTGGCTTTACGCGTTTTTCTTCTGATGTACAGAAGGTAAATGCAGCTGGAAAGACGGATAAAACAGCACAACTGAAAGAGATGCTTTCTTTAGTGGATGATGCAGAGCGCATTTTGACGGATAAAGAAAGTAATTTGGATGATTTTGGACGGTTGCTCGACCATACCTGGAAATTGAAACGGCAGACTGGTTCGGCTGTATCCACAAACAGCATTGATGAACTGTATGCAAAGGGTATGTCTGCTGGTGCATTAGGCGGAAAATTGCTGGGCGCTGGTGGCGGTGGTTTCTTAGTGTTTTATGTACAGCCTGAGTGTCAAGATTCTGTGCGCTGGGCAATGCGTGACTTATTGTATATACCATTTGAATTTGAAACCGGCGGAACACGGGTAATTCATTATACACCCGAAGATTATACAGCAAAGGACTAAGAATATGAAAGTAGTGATTATGGCAGGCGGCAAGGGAACTCGAATTTCTTCTGTGGCGAGTGACATTCCAAAGCCGATGATAAAAATTGAAGGTATTCCTGTTTTGGAACGGGAAATTGAATGTCTGAAAGAGCAGGGTTTTGATGACATTCTTATTACGGTTAGCCATCTTGGAAATATTATCATGGATTACTTTGGTGACGGGTCAGGAAAATCACCGGTAACAGGGCAGCCGTTTGGAGTACATATTGAATATTACTTTGAAAATGAGCCTTTAGGAAATGCAGGCGCATTGTTCAAAATCAAAGATAAATTGACAGAAGATTTATTGCTTCTGAATGCTGATGCAATGTTTGATGTGGACTTTAACAGATTTGTTGAGTATCACAAGCAGCATGGTGGTCTTGTAACACTTTTTACCCACCCTAATAGCCATCCATATGACAGCGGATTGATTATTGCTGATAAAAATGGTGCTGTAGAAAAGTGGCTGGCAAAAGAGGATGAAAGGCCGAAGTATTATCGAAACCGTGTGAATGCAGGAATTCATGTTATTAATCCGATGATATTAGCGCTTTCTAAGATTGATTCTGAAGCTGTCGGAAAGCTTGGAAACGATGGAAAGGCTGTAAAGGTTGATTTGGATCGGCAACTTCTGAAACCTTTAGCTGGAACAGGAAAGATGTTCTGTTATGACAGTCCGGAATATGTTAAGGATATGGGAACACCGGACAGATATTATTCTGTATGTGTCGACTATAGAGAAGGACGCGTTACAGGAAAAAATCTGAAAAATAAGCAGAAAGCGATATTTCTTGATAGAGATGGCACAATCAATAAATATGTTGGTTTTCTTCGAAATATTGACGATTTTGAACTGATAGACGGCGTGGCAGAAGCAATTCGCAAAATCAATGAGTCTGGATATCTCGCAATCGTTGTGACAAACCAGCCAGTGATTGCCCGTGGAGAGATATCGTTTTATGAATTGGAAGAAATTCATAATAAGATGGAAACGCTTCTTGGCAAAGAGAGGGCATACTTGGATGCAATTTATTACTGTCCGCATCATCCTCATAAAGGCTATGAAGGTGAGCGTCCAGAACTGAAAATTGACTGTGACTGCCGGAAACCGAAGCCAGGAATGTTGTTGAAAGCAGCAGAGGACTTTAATATTGACCTAACACAATCTTGGATGATTGGTGATGGAGAAAATGACATTAAGGCAGGCATCAATGCTGGTTGTAAAACTGTGCTAGTCGGGGATAGCAGAGAAAATTATGGCCAAACAGAAAGCAGAAGATCAATTCTCGAATTTATGAAGTCCTTAATATGAGGAAATATTAAATGAATAAACTTTGGAGACTTGGAAACCGCCTCTCAAAAAATGGGGGGTACTACATAAAGTATCAAGAATAATTGAACTTGCGAACCACCTGCTTTGTTCATGTTCAGTTTCTATAGAAGCTGAAATTGGAAATGGAACTGTTTTTTACCATAGAGGAATTGGTTGTGTTGTTCATCCAAAAGCAATTATTGGTGAAGGCTGCAAAATATTTCAAGGAGTGACCATTGGGAGTAAGTGGTCAGGTGCAAACTGTTTGGGTGAGGCACCTCACATTGGCAATAATGTGATGATTGGTGCAGGCGCAGTAATTTTAGGAAATATATCTATTGGGGATAATGCAGTTATAGGAGCAAATGCGGTTGTAACGCATAATGTTCCGGCTGATTCTTTAGCAGTAGGAATTCCCGCAATAATAAAACACTGTGAGGAAAAGAATGAAAGATAAGATTTTAGAACATATTGAGGTGTTAGCGGCAAGATACCCAGTTTTAGAAGCTGTAAAAGATGAGATTGTTGCGGCATATCAAATTATTGAAAAAACCTATAAAAATGGCGGGAAATTATTAGTTGCCGGAAATGGCGGCTCTGCTGCAGATGCAGAGCATATTGTTGGCGAACTGATGAAGGGCTTTAAGCTTCCGAGAAAGCCACAGGCGGATTTTGCAGAAAGGTTGATTCAGGAAAATGCAGAATTGGGAACTATTCTGGCGGAAAATTTGCAGGGCGCACTTCCCGCGATTGCTTTGGATGGGCATCCGGCTCTGTCTACTGCCTATATGAATGATTGCGAACCGCTTCTCTGCTTTGCACAGCAGGTGAATGGTTATGGCAGAGAGGGCGATGTGTTCCTTGGTATTTCAACAAGTGGTAATAGCAAAAATATTTTGTATGCAGCAATAACTGCTCATGCAAAGAGGATGAAAGTAATTGGTCTGACCGGAGCAAAAAGCAGTCAATTGGAACAGATAAGCGACGTGTGTATTAAGGTGCCACAAACTGAAACCTATATGATTCAGGAACTACATCTTCCGGTGTACCATTGCCTGTGCTTGATGTTGGAAGATGAATTTTTTAGGGAGAATTAATGTGATGGAGAAACAAGCACTGCTTAATACATACATAAATAATGTCACAATGTCAGAAACAGTAGCGGCTATCGAGCAGATGATTGCGGCAGATAAAAAGTCCTATGTTGTGGCGATAAATGTTGATGTTGTCATGAAAATCGAGGATGATCCATACCTGAAAAAAATTGTTGATAGTGCTGATATGGTATTGGTCGATGGAAAACCGTTGGTATGGATTTCTAAACTGCATGGAAAACCATTGAAAGCGAAGGTTTCGGGATCTGATCTGATTCCATTACTTTGTGAAGTCGCGGCAGAAAAAGGTTATAAGGTTTTTATTATTGGTGGTAAAGACGGAATTGCAGCGCAAGCAAAAGAAAAACTGGAGAGTAAGCATCCAAAAATCCAGATCGTCGGAACCTATGCACCTCCATTTGGGTTTGAAAAAGATGAGAATGAGCTGAATCATATAAATAAGATAATCTCTGATGCAAAACCGGATTTGCTGATTGCGTGTTTTGGCTGCCCTAAACAGGAAAAGTGGATTTATGAGAACATCAGAAAGTATGATGCAAAAGTTTCTGTGTGTGCAGGTGCAACTGTGGATTTTCTTGCAGGAAATGTAAAGCGCGCACCACATTGGATGAGTGAGCATGGTTTGGAATGGTTATATCGTTTTATGCAAGAGCCCAAACGGATGTTTAAACGATATTTTATTGATGATGTGAAAATTATGGGTTTGATTAAAAAATATAGGTGATCGGATGAATCTTGCTAATCAAAATATACTATTTATCGTTCGTACCATGGGGCTTGGCGGTACAGAAAATGTTGTCCTGCAATTGTGTGAGATTTTATCTAAAAAAGTAAATAAGATTGTTGTTTGTTCATCTGGTGGGGTTCATGAGGGCAAACTTAAGAAGATGGGAATTAAGCATTATACCATTCCAGATATAGCAAGCAAGAATCCAGTTGATATGGCTAGATGCTATATAAAAATAAAATTTATCATAAAAAAAGAGCAGATTACTGTTGCCCATTCACATCATCGAATGGCAGCTTTCTACGCAGAATTAACTGTACCCAGGAATGTGATTAAAATCGCAAATGCTCACAATACATTTCATGATAAGAAAAAATTGACACATTTCGCATATCATAACACTACATTGATTGCTGTTGGCGAGATGGTAAAAAAGAATCTCACTGATTATTTTGTAATGCCAGAAAATCAGGTGAAAGTTATACATAATGCTGTTAAAACGTTCGATGAAAAGATAGACCCAATTGAAGAATTGCAGTTTGAGCATGCAAAAGGGAAAATTCTGATAGGAAATATTGGTAGACTATCAGAACAAAAAGGGATGGAATACTTTCTTGAAGCGGCGGTGATTACGGCTAGAACTCACCCAGAAGCATACTTTGTGATTGTAGGAGATGGAGAATTAAGAGAAAAATTAAAGGAAAAAGTTAAAATTCTGGATATTCAGGATAAAGTATTATTCTTGGGATATCGTGGCGATATTCAGAATGTTATGAGCCAATTGGATTTTGTGGTGCTTAGTTCACTTTGGGAGGGGCTACCGCTTACTCCTATAGAAGCATTCTCTGTTGGAAAAACAGTAATCGGAACAGATGTAGATGGAACACCAGAAATTATCAGAAATAATGTAGATGGATACTTGATTAAGCCTAAGAATCCAAAACAGCTGGCGGAAAAAATGAATGTTCTAATTGAGCATCCGGAGATTAAAAATTTGATGGAAAATCAAGCAAAAAAACGATATAATGATGAATTTTCGTTTGATAAGTTGAAACAGAGATATCTGGATTTTTATGAGGAGTTATGATATGGAACACACAAAAAGTCTTGGAAACCAAATGCCTAAACCGGCTAAATACATATATTATGCAGTCACACTATTTGGCAACACAGTATGGAACAAAATACCAAGCAGACATTTGAGAAAGTGGTTTTACCAGATGTTGGGCGCAAAAATAGGCAAGAATACATTTCCTTGTCGCCGTGTGGAAATCTTACTTCCACAAGGTTTATCTTTAGGGGATGGAGTGGCAGTGGGATGGTTTGCTGAATTGGATGCCCGCGGAGGAATTACGGTAGACCACGATACTAATATTTCGAGTCATGTAAAAATGATTACTGGAAGTCATGACATCGATGATCCAGATTTTACAGCTGATTTTAAATCAATTCATGTTGGTCATCATTGCTGGATTGGCACAGGTGCGACAATATTGCAAGGAGTAAATATCGGTGATGGTGCGGTTGTAGCAGCTGGAGCGGTTGTTACAAAAGATATCCCTTCTTATGAAGTGTGGGGGGGTACACCTGCTAAATGCATAAGAAAAAGGACAAATCATCTCAGGTACAAAATAGGAGCACCGCCCATTCTCCACTAAGAGTTTTATTCGTGCATAATTCAGTTCCGGAATATAGAATTGAATTTTGGAAACGATTATCAAAAAAAAGTCGAGTTAGAACTTTTAATTACTAACAGTAATCTTGATTCGGAAATATATGGGCTAAATAGATCGATTGGTGGATTGAATCTGCATTATTTTTCTTCGTTTAGAGATTTAAAATGCAGAATAGATAATAGCGATGTTATTATTTTACCACCTGCGGATGCGATAAAAGAAATTTGCATTGGCCATTATATATTACAGAATATAAATAAAACACAGCGAACAATTTATTGGACAGAAAAATGGGAAGCAGAAAAAATTTGCTTACCAAAGAAAAAGAAAGTTAAAAATTATATCCAAAGAATTATTATTGGAAATCTAGCTAGAAGATGTAGTGGAAGCATAGCTGCTGGAACAAAAAGCTACGAATATCTGAAGAAATTAAATGTTTCAGAAAATAATATTGGAGTAGCTTATGATAGCAGTACTTCACCTAAGACAACCAATATAGTGGATTTTGAAAGCAAGTATCAGATTCCGCCTTGTGCTAAAGTCATTTTATATTTTGGACGGCTTGTAGAAAGAAAAGGAATAATGGTACTTATTAAAGCATTTCAAAAAATAGAAAATGATAATACATATCTCTTAATTTGTGGAGATGGAATATTTAGAGAGGATTGCTAAAATTATGTTAAAACGCATAAAATGCATAGAGTTGTTTTTGCAGGAAAAATTCAGCCTGAAGAACGCTTGAACTATTATGTAAGAGCATTTGTGTCTGTTCTTCCATCGTACCCAAAAGATGGAAGAATTGAGGCATGGGGGTTAACTGTAAATGAAGCATTAGAGGCTGGATGTCCAGTTATTGCTACCGATACAGTAGGAAGTTCATATGATTTATTAGATGGTAAATCTGGAGTGCAAATCGAAAGCAACAATGTTGAAGCACTTTTTCAAGCAATTGAGAACATAGAAGTTAATGAGAAAACTTGCGCTCACTGCAAAAATAAGGGAGAGCAATACAGCGTGGAAAAGATGGCAGAGGAATTTGCCAATATGATTAGAAAGGTGAGTACTATTTAGAAATGAAAGTAGTGGCATTCATTTGTAACCTGTCGAAGGGTGGGGCACAGGGCGTATTTGTAAATGTGGTCAATTATATTTACAAACGAGGAATTGAGATTGATGTTGTAGTTCAATCGATGGATAATCCAATATATATGGAAAAACTTGACAAAAAAATTTCAATAACCAGTCTAGAAGCTACTAATGCAAAAAGAATGCTACTGCCGTTAAAAAAATATTTAAAGAAACATGAGTTTACGCATGCTTTGGTTTTTGGATCGGAAATTGCAATTAATTTGTATTTCCTTAGAAAATGCTTGCGGAGAGATTTTAAGATAATTGGTCGATCACTCAATACATTAACACAAGAATTCTCATATGCGGATGGTTTCTTTAGAAAGCAGATTACGTCACGCTTGATAAAAAAATTCTTTCATAAAATTGATTTTGCAATTGCGCAGTCCAACAATATGAAAGATGACATGGTTGCAAATTGGGGATTTAGTGAAGAAAAAGTAGTAGTTATTAACAATGCACTGCAACCAGAGTATGAAGATGAAGCGGTAAGCAATAGCCAAAGTGATAAAGAAGACTATATTATGTACGCTGGTCGATTGGAAAAACAAAAGGGTATAGAAATGCTTTTGCAAGCATTTTCTATGCTGAATGAAAAGACAATTGACTTGAAAATAATAGGTTCAGGATCATTAAAAGATAATCTGGTGAGACAGTGCGAAGAATTAGGCATAGAGGACAGAGTTACTTTTATAGAACATAAGACAAAAATTATGGACTATTATAAGAGAGCTCGAATTGTTGTGATGACTTCTTATTTTGAGGGATTCCCAAATGTCCTCGTTGAAGCAATTGCCTGTGGCACACCAATTGTTTCATATGATTTGCCAAGCGGGCCGAGGGAAATAATTGTCGAAGGAGTAAACGGTTATTTAGTTCCGTATTTGGATATTGTAAAATTTTCAAAGGCATTAGATTTAGCTTTGACTAAGAACTGGAATGCAAAAAAAATAAAAGAAACATCCTTTAGATATTTTAGGGAAAATATTATGCCTAAATATATAAGGGTGATAGAGGAGACGTAATGTATAAGTTGCTTTTTGTGTTTATTATTTTAATTAGTTCATTTGATTACCGAATACCTGGGCTAAATTATTGGGACGAAACACTCATAGTGGCAGTACCATTATATTATATGCTCGCTTCAAGGCGAATTTCTATAAAAAAAAGTCAATTAAATATTTGGTTGACACTCTTTTGCTTTATTATGATTGGATTAGTCTCTAATATACTATATCCAGAGTTTCAAAGCAGCAGTGTTGCAATTTTAAAAGATGTTGCTGCGGCTATTAAGTTCCCAATGTTGGCAATCTTATTGATGCAGAATAGAACATTGAATCAACAAAACAGTATAACTCATGAAGCGGCTAAACTTTCAAAAGTGTTATTATATATAATGCTTGGAATTGCTATCGTAGGCTATGTTATTAATATTGACGTTTATCAAAATGAAGTGCGACTTGTTAAATGCTATAAATTTTTTTTCTCACATCCGACTTTTTTGGTATCATCGATTATTATGATGATTTCAGTTTTGTTAGCTGACGGGATAAAAAGAAATAGAAGAGAATTGATTATCGCTGGTTTTTTGATTTTTCTATCCGGACGAACAAAAGGCTATATTATGATAGCTGTTTTATTGCTTATAATCATGATTAAGCCTTCTATTATACGTAATGCGTTTGCAAATATGTCGGGGAGATTAAAGTTAAAAAAGCAATATTTAATTATTGGTTTAGTATGCGTAGGGGTGATTGGATATGTGCTTGGTAAAGCGAAAGTTGTTGATTACATGGGATGGGGACTGACGGCTGCACGACCGGCCTTGTATATTGTTGGCTTTTACTTGCTAAAGGACTGTTTTCCATTTGGATCTGGATTCGGTACGTTTGCATCCTCAATATCCGGAGAATATTATTCTAATGTTTATAATTTGTATCATATTTCTGGTGTTAATGGTTTGATACGTGGAAATACGAATTATATTGCAGACGCATTTCCACCGTACATATATGGGCAGTTTGGAATAGCAGGGGCGATAGCATATGCTCTGATACTTGTTCAACTTATAAAATATCAATTGAAAAGAATAAAATCATACAATAAAATTATTGGTTTACTTTACTTGTAGATATATGTTTTTGTTGCATGTTCTGCGGAGTCATTCTTAACGAATGCATCTGGTGTACAATTAGCTATTGTATTGGCGGTATATATTGGAATAGATTGTGATAAAAAGGCTGAGAGCGATGAAGTGTAAGGAGAAAAATTATGATTGGAAAGGTAATAAAATGGCTTGCTTATAAAGGACTCTTGAACAGTATGCCAGATAAACAATATTTGGAAATGTTATATTATGCATCTATTGGTGAAAAGTTGAATTTGCAGAACCCGAGAAAGTTTAATGAAAAAATCCAGTGGCTCAAGTTGTATAATAGGAATCCCGAATATATTGCTATGGTTGATAAATATGCAACAAAAAAATTGGTCGCTGAAAAAATCGGGGAAGAGTATATTATCCAAACATTAGGTGTTTGGGATAAATTTGGTGATATAGATTTTGATGCTCTACCAAACCAGTTTGTACTTAAATGTACGCATGACAGCGGAGGTCTTGTTGTTTGCAAAGATAAAGCAAAACTGGACATAGAAGCGGCAAGAAAGAAAATAGAAGCAAGTTTGGCTTGTAACTATTATTACTTGGGGCGCGAATGGCCTTATAAAAATGTTAAACCACGCATTATTGCTGAACAGTACATGGCAGATGATTTGCGGGATTACAAGTTATTCTGTTTTAATGGTGTGC
>ERZ779895.3719-NODE-3719-length-11453-cov-10.045271_pt1 | contig 11453 bp, 12 predicted proteins | sample MGYA00511093_ERZ779895 | MGnify/ENA primary metagenome ERZ779895 (study PRJEB29588, sample SAMEA2142970) | human gut metagenome | biome: human gut; feature: human-associated habitat; material: faeces | place: Denmark | collected 2008/2010 ... | reverse complement strand
CTATATGCCGCAAAAATAGATGACCGCCATCTCAGTGAGCGAACGGCTCCTTGAGGTGGCGGCCTTTTATACGTGATTACAGAATTTAACTGCGGACGTATAATCTGATTAAGTGACAACTATGTGCTTCACAATCACGTTTCTGATGTTATACCAAGCCTTGTATCCCACAAAAAAATACTCCTGTTACAAATAACAACTCACAAATGTATTGTCAAGCTGAAAACCGCTTGCTAAACATAGCACGGTTGAATTCCGTTGGCCAGCAGGGGATCTGTTTGGGATTTCGGCACAATAAGACCCGGCGCATTGCTGCGGATTTTCAGGCGCAGACGCCGAGGCGGCAAGAAATTACCGCTCCACAGTGCCTTCCCAGGTGCTGACCGCACGGGCATGGGATTTTTCGTCATACCAATGCTTCGTGACCGTCTTTGCCCGGGTATAGAAGCGAACGCCGTCTTTACCCAGCACATGGAGATCGCCGAAGAAGGATTCCTTATTGCCGGAGAAGGGGAAGTACGCGCTGGGCACGGGGATACCCACGTTGATACCCACCATACCGCCGTCGGTGAGGAATTCAAACTTGCGGGCATAATAACCGCTCTGCGTGAAGATCACGGAGCCGTTAGCAAAGGGATTGGCATTCATAACGGCCAAGCCCTCATCAAAGTCCTTGACGCGCTTGATCAGCGTCACAGGGCCGAAAACCTCGCGGTCACCGATGGTCATACCGGGCTTTACATGGTCAAAAATCGTGGGGCCGACAAAGTAGCCGTTCTCATAGCCGGGCACCACAATATCCCGGCCGTCCAGCACCAGCTCTGCCCCCTCATCCACGCCCTTCTGAATCCAGTTGCAGACCTTTTGCTTATGAGCGGCGGAAACCACAGGACCCAGCTTAGTGTCGGGATCATACGCGCAGCCAACCTTCAGCGCCATGGCTTTCTTCTTCAGCAGAGCTACAAACTGATCGGCAACACTCTCCTGAATCACAATAACGGGCAGCGCCATGCAGCGCATACCGGCACAGCCATAGGTGGAGTTGATGATAGCGTTGGTGGCGCTTTCCAGATCGGCATCCTCCAGCACCAGCGCATGGTTCTTGGCTTCGCACTGGGCCTGAACACGCTTACCGTTGGCAGACGCAACAGAGTAAATATGCTTGCCAACATCGGTGGTGCCCACAAAAGTCACGGCCTTTACACGGGGGTCCGTGAGAAACAGCTCCGCTTCATTACGGCTGCAGGTAACCAGATTTACAACGCCCTTGGGGAAGCCGCCTTCCTCATAGAACAGCTCCAGAATCCGCATGGAGGTCAGCGGAGTCAGGCTGGCAGCTTTCAGAACCACCGTGTTGCCGGTGGCAATCGCCAGAGGCACCACCCAACCCCAGGGGATCATAGCAGGGAAGTTGAAAGGAATGATGCCCGCCACAACGCCCAGAGGCATCCGGTAGGTAGCGGTATCAAACCCGGTGGTAACCTGCAGAGACGCGTCTCCCTGCATCAGCGTGGGCAGGCTGCAGGCGTGCTCCGTAGGCTCGATCGCCTTCAAGACATCGCCCCGAGCCTCGTCCAGGTTTTTGCCCAATTCCTTGGAACACAGCTCGGTCAGTTCATCCAGATGAGCCAGCAGGACGTTTCTCCACTTAAACATCATTTGAGTACGGGCGCTGAGAGACTTCTGGGACCATGCGGGGAAAGCTGCCTGCGCGGAGGCAATCGCGGAGTCTACCTCATCAACTGTGCAGCAGGGAACCTCGGCAATTACTTCGCCGGTGCTGGAATCAGTAACAGGCATCCACTTCTCGGTTTTGGACTCCCGCCATTCGCCATCTACACAATACTTTTTGCGTTCGATCTGATGCATACCATTTCTCCTTTTGAAATCAAATTTTATTTTCGGCATTTATTTATCGAGTTTTGCAATTCAATATTAGTTTACAATTTCAATTTTGTCAATATGGTTTTTAAAAATAAAAACGGATTTCATTATTTTTAAATAATTGGAAAAGATGCTTGACAGCCCAAGGGATTTGTGCAATCATATTAAATAAAAAACCATAATTGAGGTATCACCATGGCTTATATAAATGAATCTTCTGAAAAAAGCACAAATCAGTCTGTAACAAAGCTAATGCAGCTTTTTGAATACTTGTCTGAGAGCCGTGTTCCGATGCGGCTGCAGGATATCGCTGCTGCGATTGGTGTTTCCCAAGCTACAACATCTCGCTATCTTAATGCCCTTGTTATGGAGGGCTATGTGTTTCAGGATAAAATTGCAAGTCGATACGCCCCAACCTGGAAAATATGTCGCTTAGGGGACGCAACCAAAGTTCACATGAGTCTCCGTACAATCTCAAGCGATGTTATCAATGAGCTGACACAAACCACGGATCTTGGAATTTGTCTGGTTATTGAACAAGGGCTGGAATGTATTTACCTCGATTGCATTTATGATCCCCGATTTTCTCTCATGCGAATTGGGAAACGCACCCCGATGCATGCAGCCAGTTCAGGAAAGATTCTTTTATCCGCATATTCGGAAGCAGAATTGGACCGCTATATTGAAATGCGGGGATTATCGCCGCTGACTGATCGAACGATCACAAGCAAGGAGGCATTGATAGCAGACTTGGAACAAGTTCGTCAAAAAGGTTACGCCATTGATGACGAGGAGTGCGAAATAGGGCTGCGCTGCATAGCGGTCCCCGTGTACAGCTATCATGAACGGCCAGTGGCTGCTCTGAGCATTTTTGGCGCGGCAGAGCAATTGACCGAAGAACGAATTCAACAGAATGTTCTTCCTATTCTCAAGGAATCGTCCGCAGAAATTTCCATTCGTCTGGGCTCGGATCGTTATAAAGGCAAGCACTAAAAAAGTGAGTTTCCGCAAACTGTCAGCGGAAACTCACTTTTTATGTACTCTATTTGCAACACGCTCTGTTGAAGAGAGCGCTCTTTAATTTTGCTTTATATTTTTCAATGGTAGAAAGGTTGCTTCCGAACTGGTTTTATGGGAAATTCGGAGTTTTTATTTTTATTTTGCATAAATTTTAGCATTTGGCAGATTGCTTTTACAACCAGCCGATCAGACCCGATATGTTGCTATTTTGCCGCAGATTCGGTATAATTGCGCTATACCAACGGAAAATACAAGAATACGAGGAGAACATACAATGAATAAGACTGAATTGATTGCCGCCATGGCTGAGACCAGCGGCCTTTCCAAAAAGGACTGCGATGCCGCTCTGGCCGCGTTCATCACCACAATCGAGACTGCTTTGAAGTCCGGCGAGAAGGTGCAGCTGATCGGCTTCGGCTCCTTTGAGGTCAAAGAGCGGGCCGCCCGCACCGGCCGCAACCCCCGCACCAAGGAGACTGTGGAGATCCCCGCATCCAAGGCTCCCGTATTCAAGGCGGGTCAGGCATTCAAGGACGCGATCCGGTAATTATTGTAGAACACGGCCTGGGCTAAGCCCGGGCCGTGCTTTTTGCCGTACATGGGATTCTTGCGTGAATGCCAATCGGAAAGAACAAATCAGAGCAGATATTAGAATGGCAGGGGAGTGAAAGAATGTCTGCATTGATCTTGATAGGGGGACTATCATCTCCCAAGCCGTACCGGGCTGCACTTTGGCTGTTGTAAACACAGTGCCTTCGTGATATACTGACAATGATAAAATGTGTGAAATACACCTGATTTGTTGCTGTATCGAGAGAATGTGAAAGGAGAATGTGGTATGTCTGCACCTGTCCCGCATGATGGCGTCGTTGTTCGAAACGCGCGGTTAGCTGTGAAGAACGAGTTGGAAAAAAAGCGCCTTTTGAATCAGCCTATTGCAAGATTTGACCCGAAAAGCGGCAAGGTTTATATGGAACACGCTGATGGCACAAAGACCCTTGTGGGAGAGGCCATGAAAAAAGGTCGATATGGAAAACAAGCCGATTAAGAAGCCGGAGATTGTTGTCTTTGCAGGGCCAAACGGTTCCGGAAAGAGTACAATAACAGATCTGCTGCGCCCTCCGATGCTTCCTTATGTCAATGCAGATGAGATTCAGCGAGTCTTGGATTGTGATAATATGGAGGCTGCCAAAATCGCAGAAAAGCGGCGTGAAGATTACTTGGACAAACACAAGGGGTTTTGCTTCGAGACCGTCTTGTCCACAGACCGGAACCTAAAACTCCTCAAGCGAGCAAAAGATGCAGGCTTTTTCGTCCGCTGTTATTATGTCCTGACAGCCGACCCGCAAATCAATGTTGCCCGTGTGGCGTCCCGAGTTTCCGCCGGCGGTCATGGTGTTCCAACCGAAAAGATAATTTCCCGCTATGATAAGGCGTTGGCCCTTGTCCATGAACTGGTCCCGCTTTGCGATGTGTGCCATATCTATGATAATTCCTTGGATGCGCCATACCGGATCTTCAAAAAACGCAAAGAGGAATATTGGTATTGCCCGGAGCGATATCTATGGAAAAAAGACGATATAACAGCTCTAACCGGTGTTCCTAACGCACAGAGAGCATCTCTGAATAATCACAGAACTTAACCGTAAGGAGCACCGCGTCTACGTTGCGGCCAACTGCTTCAGCCTTAAAAAATGAGTGAAAAAGGGATGAGTCCTGCGTATCCAAACGCAGGGCTCATCCCTTTTACCCAGATAGGTCTTACCGCTGTCAGGGGAAGCCGGGACGCAGATATTCAGCCCCTGTTCAATGAAGCCAAGGGAGGCCAACATTGAGGTAAGAGGGGAGCGGGGCGCTCACGAAGGGGCGCCCTCCGTCCATGTGAGATTTAAAATGTATTCCATGCAGATGCAGCCTTCCTCGTCACAATAGGAGTGCAGGAGATCCGCATGATTAGAAAGCATTCCCATCGCAACCGTGGGCCCCTTGGCAAGCGTGTGGCCATTTGGAATGGAGAACGTGACCGTGGCGGTGGGCATGCCGGCTGCCGACGGGGCCTCCTCCACAGAAAGGGCGGGATCCATGAGGAAGAGCTGCGTACCTAAAGTGGAGAGTGCACGCCACGCAAGGCGCTTGTCGGAGGACAGCTTTTCGACATCCGAGGGGCGGTTCATTCCGCGTCCTCCTTGATCCACATCTTGGAAACGGTGAAGGTGAAGCAGATGCCGCGCTCCGTCTTGTCCGTCTGCACGGTGTCGCAGGCGGAGAACAGGAAGGACAGCGCCTGACGGATGGTAGAGTTGAGCACCACCAGCGGCGTGGGAAATTCCAGCGCCACGGAGGCGGTATCCCGGCTTTCGTGGGGCGGCTGCTCCATGAGGCGGACGTGGGGGACCAGACGGTCGATTTTTCCGGCAGCTTCCCGCAGAGCGGTGAACCGGGACATGGCGGTGGGGTCGATCATTTTCACGGCAAATACTCATCCCTCAGTAAACAATTCTACTCCAGATTATAGACGATGCTCCGGAAAATGTCGAGTAAAAAGGGAAGTCACTAAGATAAGACTGCGCCAAACTGTATTTACCGGAAGACTGCAGCGGGAGCAGGAGGTTGATAACGTTCATATTATTGCCACGGACCAATCAGCGACAGGCGCTTAGACAATATTGCGTTTTATGCGCAGTTAGACCTGACAGCTGCCGAGCACCCGCTGCATAAAAGCTGCCGTACCCTGATAGCAAAGCTACCGGGGTACGGCAGTGGGTTTTGTAAATGCTATAATGTGACGGGAGTAGAGAGGAATCGCAGCTTGGGGAGATTATTTTTTGACTTCGTCCTCAAAGAACGGCTTGAAGTCAGGATCGATTTTGCCAATGCCCATATACCGTGCCTTATAGTCCTTAACCAGCTTGAAGTAGACGCCGCTGAGGGACAGAACACAGATAATGTTCAGCATTGTAGGTACTGCGCAGAAAAAGTCGGTGATCTGCCAGACAAAGCCGGTAGGAAGGCCATTGCTTACTGTGTAAAGAATAGTCAATAGGCCGGGAACAGGGTACAGGTAGCGGAAAACTTTCAGGATTTTATTTTTCAGAGCAATGTTGTCCTTCAGGAAGTAGCGCAGAAGTACGTCATAATAGCAGAACCATCCAGCCTGAGTAGTCAAGCCAAACAAAAGGATAGCGATAGCGACGAGCTTGGCGCCAAGTCCGCCGTAAACACTGCCGAACGCAGAGACAGACAGCGCTGCACCCTGAACACCAGAGTCCCAAACACCACTGAGAATAATGGCCAGAGACATCAGAGAGCAAACGACCATGGTGTCCATGAAGACTTCAAACATACCCCACAGGCCCTGACGGACAGGATGATTGGTATGAGCCTGAGAGTGCACCATGGTGGAGGATCCCTGACCGGCTTCGTTGGAGAACACGGAACGGGCGATGCCGGTTTGAATAGCCAAAGAGGCTGTTGCACCTGCGAAGCCGCCGACTGCAGATGTTCCGGTAAATGCAGATTTTACGATCAGCGCCATCGCGGCAGGAACCTGAGTAATGTTTACCAAAACAATGCCCAATGCTGCCAGAACGAAGAGAACGATCATAAAGGGAACGACCTTGCCTGCAAATTCCACAACGCGTTTTCCGCCACCAAGGACGATCACCCAGACGACCAGGCAGTAGCACACGCCGAAGGCGATCAAGGGCAGATTAAATGCAGAGCAGAAGCCTTCCGTAATGGTATAAGCCTGAACACCGGAAAGCCAGTTGCAGGAGAAGCCGATGCCGAAGATGGCTGCCAAAATGAAAGGCAGTTTCATGCCCTTGGGAAGCAGCTGCCCAAGACCCTTGGAGATGTAATAGGTCGGGCCGCCATACGGCTCACCATTTTCGTCATAGCTTCTGTAGTAGCATGCCAGAGAAACCTCGGCACACTTCAGCGCCATACCGAGCAGAGCGGCGATCCACAGCCAGAACAGAGCGCCGGGGCCGCCAACGGCAATCGCTGTTGCTACGCCGCCGATATTACCGACGCCGACTGCGCCGCCAACGGCAGTAGCGGCTGCCTGGAATGCACTGACGTGTCCGGAACCCTGCTCATTCTGGGACTTGTCAAATAGGGCGCCAAATGTTTCTTTGCAGAAATAACCGAAGTGTCTAAACTGGAAGAAACCTGTGCCTATGGTAAACAAGGCACCAGAGCCGAGAACCAGTACAATGAGCGGGGTGCCCCAAAGAAAGCCAACGGCTGTGCTTAGGAAGTTAGATATTATATCGACCATATTTATTCTCCCCTCTTTTCTTGTATTCTCTATACCACTTGCTGTACCTTATTATAACGGAACGAGGTTACTTCTTGATCGCCTCAAAAGCCTGCTCAAAGTCAGCAATCAAATCGTTGACATCCTCGATACCGGTAGACAGACGGATCAGGTTGTTGTAAGGCTTCTTGGGGTAGATCAGCGTAACAACATCGCCCAGACTGGTAGCAATGGGAGGAATCTTAGTGGCATCGGCAAAGGCGCTCATTTCTTCGTATCCGCCCTTCAAATGGAAGCAGACCATACCTCCGAAGTTGTCACCGTCAAAAAGCTTCTTTGCCAATTCGTGCTGCGGATGGCTTTCCAGACCGGGATAAATAACGAACTCAACTTCCGGACGCTTTTCCAGCCACTTGGCGATGGCCATAGCATTTTCGGACTGCTTCTTCAAACGCAGAGGCAGCGTGCGGACGCCTCTGAGAGCCAGCCAAGAATCAAAGGGGCTGATGTGGGTGCCCAGATTGTCGTTGTAATAGCGGATGCGATCCATATCAGCTTTTTTACCGGCCAGAACACCGCAGATGGCATCGCCGTGGCCTACATAATACTTCGTAGCGGAGTGGATGACAATGTCGGCGCCCCAGTCCAAGGGCCGCATAATAAAGGGGGAGACGAAGGTGTTGTCAACAATGACCTTACAGCCATGAGCGTGGGCATACTCAGCAATAGCGGGGATATCAGCCAGCTCCAGCAAGGGATTGGACAGGGCCTCAAAATAGATGACCTTCGTATTCGGCTTCATCGCTTTTTTGATGTTTTCCAGATCAGTGATGTTTACGCGGGTCGTTTCGATGCCCTTGGAAGGCAGAATATCATTGAACATGCTGTCGGTGCAGATGAAGGTATCATCATTCGCAATGACATGATCGCCGGCGTTGAGCTGGGTGAGAAGAGAAAGGCTGACGGCTGCCATGCCGCAGGAGATGACGCATGCGTCCTCTGCATTTTCCAAAGAAGCGACCTTACGCTCCATTGCCATGGTAGTGGGATTTGTTGTGCGGCTGTAGATGCAGCAGCCGGGCTCCCAATTCATGGCGTCGATGATCATCTGATCATATTCATTGGTCGAATTGTAGGCATAGGTCGTAGTCTCATAGATGGGAGTATTCAAAGCGTGGGTAACGGGATCGGGGCCTTCACCAAATTTGACCGCACGAGTGGCGAAGTTCATGTGACTGAAATCAGTTTTGTATCTATCCATAATATGACCTCCTGAATTTTTGACAATAGTGATGAATTGCTGGAATCGCTGTTGCAAGTTACAAGCATATTGTATTAGAATTACACCAAAGATGTAAAACTGTTTATTTCAGTCGATTTTACAGTGGATTTACTGTATCCGTGGAGGGCGTATGAACTTTTTGACTATGGAGTATTTCCTTTCTATTGCTGAGCATAGAAACATTACCAAGGCAGCGGCTGAATTGCATATTACGCAGCAAACCCTCAGTGCGCACCTCACGGCATTGGAAAAGGAACTGGATACCAAATTATTTATCAGGAGCAGTCCGATGGAACTGACCCATGTGGGGACTGTGTTTTTGAAGCACGCAGCTATTATTTTTGAAAATTATCAATCCATGTGGAATGAATTTAACGATTTGACAAACAATCAGCGGGGAAAACTGATGATTGGGATCGATTTTACGCGCAGCCGGACCTTGATGCCTCAAGTGATTTCTGCATTTAACGCGGAGTATCCGAACATTGAAGTTCGTTTGACGGAAGGAACCAATCGAGAGATCATCAGGGCGCTTTCTAATAGAGAGATCGATATTGGCATTGGCCGATTTGGCGAAGCAGTCCAAGGGCTTGAGCTTTTGCCGTATTATCGTGAAGAAGTGCTTCTTCTTGTCCCACCACAGGTAAAAAACTGTGGCCCGTTAAGGAAGATACATTTTTTAAAAGACTTGAGTGACTTTAAAAATTTTCCATTTGTGTTAGGAAGCGAGAGCAATAAAGTAGGACAGATCGCTCGAACACTGCTGAGTGAGGTTCCTTACACGCCCATTATCAAGGCACAGTCCAACAACATTGACACGCTGCTGGAACTCTGTGCTCGGGGAGTTGGAGTGTGCTTTGCGCCGAAGAGCGCAGTGAAGTCCATTTTGACAGAGGAACAGCTTGGGACTATGACAGTTTATCAAGTTGGGGAAGACAGTTCGTATCCCATTAAATTCGCGTATCGGAAAACCTCCTATCAATGGAAGATAATTGATGAGTTTATCCGAATAGCGGTAGATGATTTGAAAAGAACCCTGCCGCTCAACTATACATACTAATAAACGTAGAAAAAAGGAACCTTCTGAACGAATGTCATTAAGGCAGAGGCGAAAGCAGTATGCGTATCTCTATAAGAATGAGAGCTTCCCGAGATGGATGCACTTTTTCTGCAAAAAAGATATTTTTTGCCCTACTTTTTCCATTGATATTGAGGCGGAGAAATTTAGGAACTACATCAAATAAGTCCCCCAAAATGTCCTCACCCCCTGGCGGTTAGTTACGCCCGACGCCAATACAGTCAAAGCCCCTATATGGATGGCTGCTGTTGTCAGCCATCCATAACACATTTAAACCGGACAAATAGGATTTCTACTCACGCCCCCGCGTAGGGGGCGACGGTGCAGGGCACCGCACTGGTTGAGGCGGAGTGATATTTCTACTCACGCCCCCGCATGGGGGCGACCAGCAGCATCCCGCCGAGACCGCCCAGAGAGTTCAGATTTCTACTCACGCCCCCGCGTGGGGGGGCGACCAGGGTCATGCCGTTGGCCTTGCTGCCGGCCTTATTATTTCTACTCACGCCCCCGCATGGGGGGCGACCGCCCATGCTGGCCGCGCCGCAGATCAGGGATAAATTTCTACTCACGCCCCCGCGTGGGGGGCGACGGGGGCAAAAAGATTGCATCCTGCTCGGCTTTGAAATTTCTACTCACGCCCCCCACATGGGGGCGACGTTGGAGCTGAAGGCTCTGGGCACGTTTTCCCAATTTCTACTCACGCCCCCGCGTGGGGGCGACAAACCCGGAAACACATCGTCAAACGCGTTGGGGTTCATATTTCTACTCACGCCCCCGCATGGGGGGCGACCTTGCAGGCAAATTCTTTCACTTTAAAATGGGTGATTTCTACTCACGCCCCCGCGTAGGGGGCGACAATTTCTTCCGCGGTTTGCACTTTGGGCTGGTTATTTCTACTCACGCCCCCGCATGGGGGGGCGACCCGCCTGTTCGCCGGTCATGGCGGTGAAGCCGTGGGGAGAGCATATTGTCCAGAATCAGCTCTGCCCGCTTTTCTCCAAACAGGACTTCGGGGAGAACGCCCTGTTGCTTTTTGCTTTAGCCTGTGATACATTGTTTTTAACGAGGATGTCGTCTGCCATCGCCTTGGGGAATTGTACCCCAATGGAAAGAAGCTGGCGGATGTCCTCGTTCTTGACATTGTCCGCTCTCTTGTGCTATGTTAAAATCAAGATTGGGAAAATCTTGCGGCAGTTTGCTTTGGGCGTTAATCACGGGGGCGGTATTCTCCTGAATACCCACTATCGTGTCCTGTGACGTGCGGATTTTCCCTTTTCTACGCCTGTGTCTGAAAAATTTTTTGAGCTACTCCGTCAGGTGCCTTACCAAGATACGCACGGTCCACATTCTGCTTATTGGAAAGCGCGTTACATACAAAACTCGCCGCATTCTGAAGGGGGGATATAACCTTGCCCTTCTTCACACTGGAAAGGTTCACCCGTTTCTACTCAGAATAAGAGTTCAGCACCCGTTTTCGTTGACCGCCGTCTCCACTCCGGAGGCGGCGTTTTTTCGGTGCTTTTGCGGGTTCGCTGAGAATATTTCCGTTCGTGCCCCCGCGTGGGGGGCGACCTGCGTCTGGTCGATCATGCTGGTGAACACTTCATTATTTCTACTCACGCCCCCGCGTGGGGGGCGACACGTTACCAAAGCACCACCGGGCGCAGGTGTTGTGATTTCTACTCACGCCCCCGCGTGGGGGGCGACGCGAACGAGCCGACGAATCAGGCCAACGCCAAGGCCATTTCTACTCACGCCCCCGCGTGGGGGGCGACCGGAAATACCGGAATCCTCCATGATGTCAGTGGAATTTCTACTCACGCCCCCGCGTGGGGGGCGACCGTGCTGGTGGACTGCGACGGCCAGGCCAACCTATTTCTACTCACGCCCCAGAATAGGGGGCGCACACACCGGCGCGGCACGCCGCA
>ERZ779895.3715-NODE-3715-length-11467-cov-6.531721_pt1 | contig 11467 bp, 13 predicted proteins | sample MGYA00511093_ERZ779895 | MGnify/ENA primary metagenome ERZ779895 (study PRJEB29588, sample SAMEA2142970) | human gut metagenome | biome: human gut; feature: human-associated habitat; material: faeces | place: Denmark | collected 2008/2010 ... | reverse complement strand
ACGCTGCTGCGGCAGGAAGGAGAACGTACACCATTGGTTCCTCTGCAAGCCTGCGATGGGTGGGCAGAAACCATTAGCTGCCATGCCCATCCGCGCATCCTTCTGCCACAGAACAGGTGCTTGCCGGAACCTCTCGCAGCCCCTTTTCTGCTTAACGAAAGAATATTGCCCGAGAACGTGCGTAGCAGAACCTAAGACATCGATGTTTTACTTGACCAGATAGCCGCCGTCTACCGGGATGATCACGCCGCCCAGGTAGTCGCTGGCATGGGAGGCCAGGAAGATGCAGGCACCCTTCATGTCGTCGCCGGTACCCCAGCGGTTGGCGGGGATGCGGTCCGTGATCTGCTGGTAGCGGGGATTGGCCGGATCCAGCAGGGCAGAATTCATCTCCGTGGCCATATAGCCGGGGGCGATGGCATTGACATTGATGCCCCGGGCGATCCAATCGTTGCTCAGCTCCTTGGTCAGCTGGGTGACACCATGGTAAGGAAAATCATACGAGGATCAGCAGCAGCGAGCCGGTGATCAAAACGATACTGATCAGGATGGAAATAGAATTCACAGCACTGGACAAGCCAAAATCACCCTTGAGCTCAGCAGTAAAAGCCGGGGCTGTACTGGCAATGGGAGCCAGGCTGCACATAACAAGTGCCTGACGATATTCCAGCGGGAAGGGCAGCAAGTACCAGCCCAGCAGGGCCAAGGCAAAACCGGCGGCATAGCGGACACCTATGATGCGGACAATGTCGCCCAGTTGCTCCCGACTGCCGCTGAGATGAAAGCCCACACCGATCATCAGCATAGCCATAAACGCATTGGCGTTGGCTATAATACCGGTAAATTCCACAACGGGATTCGGGAGCTGTATCTTCAGTGCCGACAGCACTGTCATAATGATATAGGTCATCAGGGGCACGGACTTTCCAAAGGATACAAACAGCTTTTTGGGGGAAATACCGCCAGATCGGTCCTGGATCATAGCGGCAATGCTGTAGCTGCCTCCCAGACAAATGAATGCGTTGCCCACATCGAACAGGGCCACTGCCATGACACCCACAGGCCCCAGAAAGCTCTGGGTAAAGGGTAATACGAAATTACTGATATTGCAGCCAGACTGGTTCAGTGCCGCAAAGGCCTGATCTTTGGGTGCTTTGTGAAGATTCATCACCACACCCAGGACAATCAACAGCACGCCGAAGCCAAAGCCAATCAGCGTCAGGATTATCATGGAGGGCTCCAACTCTCTGCCAACAAAGCTTTTGACAATGGCTGCGGTCAGCGTTATTTTTACAACAATTTTACTGAGGACATAAAAATCCTCCTGTTTGAAGAAACCAACTCTCCGTAATACCATACCCAGGAGGATAATGGCGATGAAACAGCCTGCCCGGGTCAGAATATCTGCCATGGGTCTTCCTCTTTTCTGTCATTCGGAAGTAAAGAATCTCATTCTTCTACGGTTTCCTTGCTCAGCTCTTCAGCAACATAGGAAATCTCTGCCCGGTTCTTCTCCAGATGCTGGAGCATGGCACGCTCTGCGGCATCCGGGTCGTGGGCACAGATGGCGTCGACGATCTGCCGGTGGTCCACGATGGTCTCCGCCAGCAGATCATTGCCGTTCAGAGAACCAAAAAGTCGAACGGAATAGGTGACGATGGGAATTAGCTTGGGGATCACCAGATCCTGGGTGCATTCCGCAATGGCGGCATGCAGATCCATGTCATGGGTGAGGTGATCTCTGCCGGACAGAATATCATCCTCCACTTGGGCGCATTTTTCCCGGAGCAGAGCAAAATCCGCTTCGGTGCTGCGCTCTGCCGCCAGTCGCGCCACCCAGGGCTCCAGACGGATACGTACATTCAGCAAATCTCTGGCGAGGGTCATCTGATCGGGATAAAAGGCAAAGCCAAAGGGATCTTCGACTGTTCCCGGGTTGCTGGCAATATAGGTGCCCTTACCCCGGCGGATTACCAAAACATTCCGGGCAACCAGAAGCTTGACAGCCTCCCGAATGGTGCCGCGCCCGACATTCAGCTGCTCTGCCAGCTCAAATTCGTTGGGCAGCTTATCCTCTGCGGTGAGCTTCCGATCGATAATTAACTGTGAAAGCTGATCCGCCACTCGCTCGGGCAGCGTCGTTTCACTGCTTTTGACATTTTTGAATTCTGCGGGCATATGATACTCCTGTTTTACGTGCCGATCCAGGCGACCTGCCCTCGGAACGTGAATTGATTTATATTATAACCATCTTTGCCGCAGCCTGCAAGTGAAACCTTTCCAATCAAAGAATCAGAAATTCTTTGCACAAGATGGACTTCCCGGTCCTTCATGGGCCGGGAAGCTTTGCGTGGGGGATGGGAAATTGCAATTTACATCAGGCCGGGAAGAACACCCTGCACCAGGCTCAGCAGACACACAAACAGCAGAATGGCGACACCTGCCACAAAACCGCCGAAGGTCCAGCCGCGGATGGTATCGGTCTCGCTGAGGTGGAAGAAGCGGGAGATGGCCCAGAAACCGGAGTCGTTGGGCAGAGACAGACCGATGCCGCCGGCGCAGACCGCGATGGCGCACAGGATGGGAGAGACGCCGGAGGTGGCAGCTGCGGAAGCAACGATGGCGGCGGTGGTGGTCAGAGCCACGGTGGTGGAGCCGGTAGCGATACGCAGAACCTGAGCGATAACGAAGCACATGATCAGGATGGGCATATGGAAGCCGGACAGGGTATCGGTGATGACGGTGGCGATGCCGCAAGCCTTCAGAACGCCGCCGTAGGCGCCGCCGGCACCGGTGATCAGGAGAATCAGACCGACCTTATCGGCAGCATCCGCCATGATGGCAGTAATGGAGCGGGGCAGGTACTTGCGGGAGATGAACGCAGCGTACAGGACGCCGATGGTCATGGCCATGTTCTTTCCGCCCAGGAAGGACAGAACTGCCAGAACCTTGCTGTCAGCAGGCAGCAGGAAGGCGGAGAAGGAGCCGATCAGGATCAGAACGATGGGAACCAGCAGGATGGACATGGCCTTGCCGGCGCTCATGGTCTCATGCTTCACAGCGGTAGCATCGTTGGCTTCCAGCTCGGCATCCAGGTCGGAGAAGTCCCAGGTCTTGCCCAGCCGCTGATCCTGCTTGTTCAGGATGCCGCCGTAGACGATACCGCCGACGAACATACCCACAAAGGCGGAGATCAGAGCGTAGAAGAAGAACACGCCAACATTGATATCCATGGCGGTTGCCACAGCCAGAGGAGGGGCGGTGGGCAGAACCAGCGCGAAGGTACAGGTGGTAGCCACGGAGATGGCACAGCCGTAGGCGGCCATAGAGTACTTGGTTTTACGGGACAGAACCCGCAGCATGGGGGCGAACATGATGTACACAACATCGCCGAAAACGGGAATGCCGGTAATGAAGCCGGCCACAGCAACAGCATACTGGGAACGCTTGGGGCCAACGGCCTTCAGAACCTTGGAAACGATGTCATCGATGCCGCCGGACTCATACATGAACATACCCAGCATGACACCCAGGCCGGTGACAATACCAATGCCGCCCAGCGTAGAGCCGAAGTTGTTGGTAACCACGTTTGCGATATCGGACAGGGAAGCGAAGCCATCCGGCGCCGCACCGGGGGCATAGGTTGCGAGGGCGAGAAGACCGGTTCCGTAAGCGCATACAAGAAGTGCTACAAAAGCGTTAAGCTTTGCTTTGATGATACAAAACAGCAAAACGACAATCGAAATCAAGAATACGAGCATTAACATAATTGCGGGACCTCCTGATTCTTATCTATTATCTTTTCTTTTCTTCGCATTTCGCAGAATCTTTCCCGGCGTCCCGGTGCCGATCCTGCGGATCCCAGCCAACACTGTTCCCGAAGTGCGGTCAGAACCTTTCCGCAAAACCAAAATAGCACGTCACACGTCATATGTCAACGGGTATTTTTCCGTTTTTTCATAATTCAGCTTTTTCGATAAAAAACGCTGGATGATTTTGTATATTCAACCCAATGCGCTCCGTGATTCTGTATTCAGACCATGGGTGCTGTCAAGAGACACAAAGAAGCCATCCAACTTCTCCTTCTATTATATATGTATTTTATTCCTAAATCAACATATTTTTGCATCCATCTGGAGCTAATGCATCCTTTCTCTGCTGCTGAATTCCAACCGCAAAGTTGGGAAGAAAAACTGATGCGATCCAACATAATTTACAAAATACATATCCATTTTTTGTAAACGCTCACAATTGAAAACGTATGACGTCAGATGTATAATGGTGTCAGCTTCAGGAGAATGACCCCACCGCTCCGGCGTGTCGTTCCCGCACGGTTCCCCCGGGCGGCGCCTTCTCCCAGAACAAAACTGCAAATTTAAAATTAAAATTAGGTAGGTGTTTTTTTATGAAAGCAATCAAGTTGGCACAGCCTTGGAACATTGCCTGCGTCGATCTGGAAAAACCTGTTCCCGGCCCCGGAGAAGCACTCATTAAAATCAAAACCGCGGGTATCTGCGGCAGCGACATTGGCGCATTCCGCGGCACCAACGGTCTGGTTTCCTATCCCCGGATTATCGGTCACGAGCTGGCTGGTATTATCGAGTCCATTCCCGATGACAACCCCAAGGGCCTGAAGGTGGGTGATAAGGTCATCGTAGATCCCTACCTCTACTGCGGTCACTGCTATCCCTGCTCCATCGGCAGAACCAACTGCTGCACCGATCTGCACGTCCTTGGCGTCCATGTGGACGGCGGCATGGCGGAGTACTTCTGCCACCCGGCGGATATGCTGGTGAAGATGCCCGAGGATATGGACTGGACCCTGGCCGCCATGGCAGAGCCTCTGACCATCTCCCTGCACGGCGTACACCGCGGCGGTCTGAAGGCTGGCGAATTCTGCGCCATCTACGGTGCCGGCCCCATCGGCCTGCTGGCCGGTATGGTTGCCGAGGCCTACGGCGCCCATGCCATCCTCATCGATCTGGTGCAGGAGCGTCTGGACTTTGCCAAGAGCGTAGGCATTGAGTATATCATCAATTCCGGCTCTCAGGACCCCGAAGCCGAGGTGGCAAAGATCACGGGCGGCACCATGGCGCAGCTGGTGATGGAATGCACCGGCGCCAATGTGTGCATCCGCAAATCTCTGGATCTGGTATCCAATGCAGGCCGCATCACCTTCACCGGCTGGCCCAAGAAGGAGACCTCTCTGCCCACGGATCTGATCACCAAGAAGGAGATCGACATCCGGGGCGCCCGTACCAGCGCCGGTGAGTTTGAAGAAGCCATTGAACTGATCTGCTCCGGCAAGGTGGATGTGAAAAAGATCCTGACCAAGACCGTCTCTCTGGAAGAAGCTCCCGAAACCGTCATCGACATCGAGAAGAACCCTGGCAACTACATGAAAGTCGTCGTCAAGGTGGATTGAGGTCTGTCATGGAAGAATTGTATCTGACCGGAACCCCGGTAGTATCCCGGCAGCAGCTGGAAGCGCAGCTGGATCGGCTTCTGGAGCAGTGGCCCGGTGTAAAAAAGGTGCTGGTGATTCCCCCGGATTACACCCGGTGCTATTCCTATGCCGGTGTCATCACCCAGCTGCTGTATCAGAAGCTCAGCCCCAGCGCCACTGTACACGTTATGCCCGCTCTGGGAACGCACATGCCCATGGACGAGTATGAGATGTCCCAGTTCTTCGGCGACGTTGTCCCCAGAGAGAATATCCTGATTCATCGCTGGCAGACCGACACAATTCGGCTGGGCTATGTACCTGCTGACGTCTGCTCCGAGATCAGCAACGGCCTGTTCCCGGAACAGATCGATGTGGAAGTGAATCACCTGCTGTTTGACGGCGGCTATGATCTGATCCTCTCCGTGGGTCAGGTGGTGCCCCATGAGGTTGTGGGCATGGCCAACTACTCCAAGAACATCTTTGTCGGCACCGGCGGCCGGGAGATGATCAATAAGTCCCATATGCTCTCCGCCATCTGCGGCATGGAGAAGGCTCTTGGCGTCATTGACAGCCCCGCCCGGAAGCTCTATGACTATGCTCAGCAGCATTTTATCGACGGAAAGCTGCCTCTTGTTTATCTGCAAACCGTCACCACCCGGGAAGGCGAAGAAGTGCAGCTGCGTGGTCTGTACATTGGCCAGTCCCGGAAGCCCTTTGAGCTGGCCGCAAAGCTGAGCCAGGAACTGAACATCGTCCATGTGGAGCGTCGTGCGAAAAAGGTGGTCACCTACCTGGAGCCCTCCGAGCTGAAAACCACCTGGGTGGGCAACAAGGGCATCTACCGCACCCGCATGACGGTGGCAGACGGCGGCGAGCTGCTGATCCTTGCCCCCGGCATCCGTGCCTTCGGCGAAAACGAGGAAATGGATGCCATGACCCGGAAGTACGGTTACACCGGAACGCCCCATATTCTGGAGCTGTACCGTCAGGGCGCTTTTGAGGGCAGACTCATGAGTGCTGCCCACCTGATTCAGGGCTCCACCGAAGGACGCTTCACCGTCACCTATGCGACCAAGCCGGATCTGATGTCCCAGGAAGAGATCGAGAGCGTCGGTTATCAGTGGGCGGATTATAACGAAGTATCCAAGCGTTATGATCCCGAAAAGCTACACGACGGCTGGAACATCCTGCCGGACGGCGAAGAAATCTACTATGTAGGCACTCCCGCGCTGGGTCTGTGGAAGGTCGATGAATAATTACCAATACATGGGAGGATCGCTGCCGAGTTGGATCCCCTCCGTATCGGTACCGGCTGGAAGGTGGAGGATCTGAGCAAGCCCCAGATCTTCATCAAAAGCACCTTCGGCGACAGCCATCCCGGTTCCGGTCATCTGGATAAGCTGGTGGAGGCTGCCCGGCAGGGCGTTGCCGAGGCCGGCGGCCCTATCGCTCTGGTGGAGGAAGGCGACCTGATCCAGCTGGATGTGAAGGAACGAATTCTGGCCATCGTGGGCGTGAAGGGTGAGCGGAAGACCCCTGAGGAGATCGACGCCATTCTGGCAGAGCGCAGGAAGCACTGGAAGCCCAAGCCGGTGAAATACCCCTCCGGCGCCCTCCGGCTGTTCTCCATGCTGGCAGAATCTCCCATGAAAGGCGCATATCTGTCCTTCGATTAAACACTTGTTGAGGCAGCTCCCGGATACCCCTTCATTCCGGCGGGAGCTGCCATTTTTATTTTAAAAATAAGAAAAGAGTATCGATTATGAAAATGGGTTGGCGCTGGTATGGCGAGGGCAATGACCCCGTCACACTGGCAGACATCAAGCAGATCCCCGGCGTGGAAAGCATCGTATGGGCGCTGCATAACAAAATGCCCGGCGAAATCTGGGAAGAAAGCGAAATCAAGGAGGTCGTGGATCAGATTCACGCCTACGGCTTCGATGCCGAGGTTGTGGAATCCGTCAACGTTCACGACGATATCAAGATCGGTCTGCCCACCAGGGACGCACTGATTGAGAACTACAAGCAGTGTATCCGGAATCTGGGCAAATACGGTGTGAAGGTCATCTGCTACAACTTCATGCCCATCTTCGACTGGACCCGTACCGATCTGTTCCACCCTGTGGGTGACGGCTCCACCGCCCTGTTCTATCAGAAGGACCTGATCCAGGCGGATTACAAGGCCATGGCCGACTACATTCTGAGCTTTACCGAGAAATACAACATGACCTTCCCCGGCTGGGAGCCGGAGCGGATGGCCAAGCTGGACGAGCTGTTCAAGGCCTACGCCCCTGTGACCAAGGATCAGCTGTGGGAGAACCTGTTCTACTTCCTGCGGGCCATTATGCCCACCTGTGAGGAGGCAGGCATCAAGATGGCCATCCACATGGACGATCCCCCATGGGATATCTTCGGTCTGCCCCGCCTGATGGTGGATGAGGCTGCCTGCAATAAACTGCTGACCACCGTGGACCATCCCTGCAACTGCCTGACTCTCTGCACCGGTTCTCTGAATGCAAATCCCAATAACAACTGTGCAGACATCATCCGCAAGCACTGCGACCGGATTGCCTTCGGTCATGTCCGAAATATTCACCACTTCGACAACGGTGACTTCAGTGAAGCTGCCCATCGGGACTGCTGCGGTGAGACCGGCATCATCGATATTCTCCGGGCTTACCACGAGGGCAATTTCCAGGGCGTCATCCGCCCCGACCATGGCCGTCAGCTGTGGGAGGAAGGCCCCGGCACCTGCCGTCCCGGCTACGGCAAGTATGACCGCGCTCTGGGCATCCAGTATATGCTGGGCGTGTGGGATCTGTTGGACAAGCTGGAAAAGTGAAAAATAATAACGAGTAAAGGAATAAACATTATGAATCTGCCTATCAATATTGATTTTTCTGGAAAAGTCGTTGTTATCACCGGTGCCGGCGGTCTGATCTGCGGCGCTATGGCCCGTGCGTTTGCCCAGAGCGGCGCCAAAGTCGCCGCTTTGGATCTCAACGAGGAAGCAGTCAAGAAGCTGGCCGACGAGCTGAAGGCGCAGGGCTATATCTGCGAAGGCTACAAGGCAAACGTTCTGGAGCCGGAAGCCATCGAAGCTGTTCACCAGCAGGTTCTGGCCGATCTGGGCCCCTGTGACATTCTGGTCAACGGCGCCGGCGGCAACAACCCCCGGGCTACCACTGACAACGAGTATCAGCACGAGGCCAAGGAGGGCGGCAAGTCCTTCTTCGATCTGGAACCCTCCGGTGTGGACTTTGTGTTCCGCCTGAACTTCCAGGGTACCCTGCTGCCCACCCAGGCTTTTGCCAAGGACATGGTGGAAAAGAAGCACGGCTGCATCCTGAACATCTCCTCCATGAACGCCTACATTCCGCTGACCAAGATTCCCGCCTACTCCGCTGCCAAGGCCGGTATCTCCAACTTCACCCAGTGGCTGGCTACCCACTTCGCCGGCACCGGCATCCGCTGCAACGCCATTGCCCCCGGCTTCCTGGTCTCCGCCCAGAATAAGGCGCTGCTGTTCAATGAGGACGGCACCCCCACCGCCCGTTCCGCCAAGATCCTGAACGGCACTCCCACCGGACGTTTTGTGGACGCCGAGGAGCTGCTGGGCGCTACCCTGTTCCTGTGCGATGACAAGGCCGCTTCCGCTATCACCGGCGTGGTGCTGCCCATCGATGCCGGCTTCTCCGCCTATTCCGGCGTGTAATTGGGAGACGGCACATAACAGTGATTGAAAGACTGGCCAATTCCATCGTGGTGCCCGTGGTGGTACTGGAAAAGACGGAGGATGCGGTGCCCACTGCTAAGGCTATGGCTGCCGGTGGCGTAGATACTATGGAAATCACCTTCCGCACCTGAGGCCGTCAAGGCTGTGGCTGAGAACTGTCCCGAGGTGCTGGTGGGCGCCGGTACCATTGTGAATGTGGAGCAGGCGAAGCTGGCTGTGGAAATGGGCGCCAAGTATAAGGCAGACGGAACTCTGAACGCCATTTATTTGGCAGATGAGATCTGCGGCTCCAGCCCTACAACTACGAGCGTTTTGTCCACCACATATGAAAAATCCGAACTTATTCCCCATGGGGAACGGGTTCGGATTACTTATTTTTATCAAAGACATTACATACTGAGCCTGTGCCCCCCGGTTTTGCCTGTCGCAGAACCGGGGGCTTTGTACATTCGCGTCGGGGATTACTACATTCCTGACCTGACGCTGCCGGAAGAAATCCGTCCCTCGCGTTCCTCGGCGAGGCACCCGTAGCGGACATGTATTGTTTTTTACGCCGGATACCTTGGTGGTACCCGGCAGTTCCTTTGCGGGGGTAGATTTGATGCTTGCATTCATTTTGAGACAGCCCTTCAGAATAGTGCGTCAAGATTTAATGGGTTTCCTCAGCGCTTAATGTCATAATTCATGTTCATCAGATTGCGGATGCTGTCCACATCATCGGTAATATTGCCGTCGCCATGGATGGTGTGCTTGATGACGCTGGAAGCCACCGCGAAATTGACTATGTCCATCGGCTTCATTCATATAGGCATAGATCAGTCCGCTGGCAAAGGCATCCCCGCCGCCTACACGGTCCAGAATGCTGAAGGTGAACTGCTTGCTCTCAAAGGTGTGGCCATCGTACCACATAAAGGCCTTCAGGCTGTTTTCACTGCCGGAATGGGCCGTGCGGACGTGGCGGGCAATGCATTTCAGATTGGGATACAAAAGAAATGGTAGATGGCTATTTGAAGATGAAGCGAGCATTGCAAAGCGATGAGGAACTGTTGGCTGTTTTACTGGAAAGAGGTATGAATATTCAGGCATATTTGTCTAACAATCCAGCAATGCGAGATGCGTATAATAGATTCTTGACACTCTGCGGGACTACGAGCTGAGCGAGCATCATTTATATGGTAAATGATTAGTTACGCCGACTTTTACGCTGACATTTCAGAATTTACGCTGAAAATACGCTGACTTGGTGTGGTTTACGCTGAATTTGCGCTGAAAAACGCGTAATCGCGCAAACAAAGCGCGAATAAAAATTGCACGAGCGTGCATTCTTCATGCGTAGAAAGTGCGATACGCAAATGGAATATTGAAAAAACAAACTGTAACGCGATGAAAATTTAAATAAAATCGCACGCTGAAATGCACGCGTGCAATGTTGCCTGAATAAAAGTCAGCGATAAAAACGCGCGCCGCGCGATTAGCGGTTTTGCCGCGCGTTTTCTAAGGCTCAATCTTCCAGCCTGCCGTGGTCGCAGCCGAGAGAAAGATAACGCTCCATCTCCCCTCTCAGCACCATCTGGGCATACTCCAAGGGCTTGTTATAGAGCAGCCAGTCCAGCTCTGCCCGCTGTGCCGGGGTCGAGGATGCACTGGACGTGACCATGGCGCAGAGGTCGGAGTTAGACTATCTCATCTACAATGACCCGCTTGGCTATGCGGATTTGATCCTGAATGGCGACCCGGAGGAATATTTGAAGAATGTGGCCGGGAGCCATGGGTCAGAAATCTGAATAAATGCTGGACATTACCGCTTTTTTGCGCTGGTGATGTCCGGAATTTTTTAGTGTTGGCTAATCAATTTTAATGGAATCTTTATACTTCTACAATTTTCTTTACGGCTCCTTTATCTGTTCCATGCTAATCTTTATGCACACGGATAGGTAAAGGAGCTTTTATGATTCAATATCCTCGTTACAGGCAGCACCGTTTTTCTTCTTTTCAGGTCATTATTGCAGGTTTTGCGGCAGTTGATCTGGTGGGCGCGTTGCTTCTGATGCTTCCGATTGCTGCACAGCAATGGTGCGTTACACCGTTCCATGAGGCGCTGTTTACTTCCACCTCTGCCCTTTGTGTGACCGGCCTTGTGGTACAGGATACCGGCAGCTACTGGTCGGCTTTTGGGCAGAGCGTGATCCTTCTTCTGATCCAGATCGGAGGATTGGGCGTCATTACAGTGGGCGCTGCCTTTGCGCTGCTTTCCGGGCGAAAGATCTCCCTCAAGCAGCGCAGCA
>ERZ779895.3714-NODE-3714-length-11467-cov-6.826323_pt1 | contig 11467 bp, 8 predicted proteins | sample MGYA00511093_ERZ779895 | MGnify/ENA primary metagenome ERZ779895 (study PRJEB29588, sample SAMEA2142970) | human gut metagenome | biome: human gut; feature: human-associated habitat; material: faeces | place: Denmark | collected 2008/2010 ... | reverse complement strand
TGGGGGCGCTCCTGCGGGAGCGCGAAGTTACTGGCAGGGACGCTTCGCTGCCTGCACCTTTGTTGGCGGTTTCCTTGGAATTGGTCGCCCGCGCAACAGTTGGGGCGTTGCCCCAAACCCCACAAGGGGCGCCGCCCCTTGACCCCGCAAGGGACAGACGAAAAGGGACGAAGTCCCCCCTTGACCCTTTTTTCGGCGCCCGGCTTGGGCGCGCTTCCCTTACTTTTTCTTTTCCTTCGCCTTTTTCTCCTGATACAGGGCTTCTTCCCTATCAAACATCTCCCACATCTGCCTTTGCGCTTCCTCCACCACCCGATCGCGCTCCTCAATCGGATGCTTCTCCGGGTCGTAATCAATCTCCGTCCCGAATGACAGCGTGCGCATCCCCTTATGCGCCAGCATCGGCACAAATCGGCAGCACTTACCCGTCCGCGCGTAATACACCTGCGCCAGCATCGTGAATCCGCGGAACAATTCGCCGGGTCTGCCGTGCTCATAGCCGGGGCGATTCGGGTCAGCATCGGGGTTTTCGGGGAAAATCAGCAGATTATCGCCCGCCTGCATGGCCTCCACCGACTTGCGGAAGGTTGTCGTCAGCTCGCGGGGCTTGTGGCGGTAGACCGGCACGCACTCCACGGACTTCATTGCCCATACGCTGAGCGGGCCGCACAGCTTCGAGATAGGCCAGCGCAGCGGGCCAAGCCACTTCATTTGCGAAAATGTATATTTGTAGACGTATTGCGCAACCTCGTCCGGATCAATGGAAATGTCGCTGATTGTCCACGGGCGCACAGGCACGGGGCAGAACAGCATCCCCGCGACGGGGCCGTAAATTTCACCGTGATTGCAGAGGAACACCAGCGGGTTGCTGTCATCGGGGTGAATGTTCTCCGCGCCCTTGACCGTGTGGTGGAAGAACGGGCGCATCACCGCCATCAAAAAGCGGATGCCCAGCGGCTGAACGTGCCGCTTGATGACGACCTCCTCCAGCTGCTGCTCCAGCGCCTTGTTTTCCTCGCCGGATTCACGGATGTGCAAAAACCGCAGCACTTTCTGCATGTATCGGTTCGACAGCGGGAAGCGCAGCACGCACAGCAGGGCGATGAACGCCGTAATCAGCGCCGGAACGACCATTACCGGCTGGAAACTTGCAGCAATTTCCTCCGCCGTGTGCGGCAGCCGCTGCCCAGCAAGGAAGCACAACACCGTCAGCGCCACAAGCGCAAGCATCTGCCCCAGCAGCGAAGCCACTTCGCGCGACACGCGCCGCATCAGCCGATAGCCGGGAATTTCCTGCCCGGAGGTGAATTTCGCGACCGCGCCCATCGGGCTTTCCATCTTGCTCAAGCAGACCTTGCACACCGCGCAGCCGACGGAGCAGAGCGCCAGACAGAAGTAGGTGATGCTGATATCCGTCGTGTGGTGCCGCAGCATCCGCGAAAAAATCCACAGCCCGTAGAGCCAGAGGAACATGCCCATCAGCAGCAGCGAAATCGGTTCATTCTTGTTTTTCTTCTCGCGCTTTTTCAGCAGCAGCGTCGCCAGTTCCTCGCACAATAGCGTCGTCAGTACCGCTATCGCCATGCGAATCAGCATTTGCTCCGCCGTCGTCGCGAGGAAGGTGTACATGACGATGAGCGTCATTTCCATTGCCGTCAGCAGCACCATGCTCAGCCGCTCAAAGGCGCTCAAGGCGTTCGCGCGATGAATCGTCTCCAGCGTGAAGTGCGCTTCCTCCAAGTTCGGGCGCGGCAGCACAGCGCGCGCTTCATACGCCGCGTATGTCGAGTAAAACGCCGCCATCCCGCACAGAAGGTAGCCTATCATCATCGGCACGGAGAGCTGCACCGGCAGGTTGACCGCCAGAATCAGGGCTTGCAGCGCCATCATGCACCCATGCAGCGCCCCGCTCAGGCACAGGAAGGTCGTCTGCTCCATCCGCCCGTCAAGGCACAGCCGCCCCATGCGCTGGCACAGACTGTCCCGCAGCTGCATGGACAGCACAACGGAGAAAATCAGCCACATTTGCGTGCTGCCGAACGACATGGGGTACAGCACGACAAGGCACAGTGAGAGCAGCAGCAGCAGAATCATCAGCGGAACGCGCATCCATCGCAGCGCCTTGGGCAGGTAAATGGCTTCCTCGGGGCTGAACGTCTGGGCGAAAACCGTTGTCACGCGTCCAATCATATACAGTGCGCCGCCGTACAGCGGCATCCCGGATAAACCCTCGGAAATCAGCATACAGTAGATATATCCGTACAGGCTGGACATATCCGTCAGCAGCAGGGTCGTCGGCGGTTTTTTCCGCAAAGCCATCGACCCTCCTTTCGCATTCTCTTTGCCCGTATTGTACCATGAGAAGCCTAAATTGGCAAGGGTTTCAGGCGCAAAAGAGAATATTCACGGTTTATTTCCAATCCTGCCGCCCGAAACACTTGCAACTACCCGTGCTTTCCTGTAAAATAGGAACAGGTGGCAAACGATATGACGAGGAGGCTTTTTTCATGATTGCTGATGAACAGGTGACGACCGAGCCGTCTTCTCTCTTTTCCGCGCAGGATCAGGCGGCGATTCGCGCACAGCTGAAAAAGCGGCTGATTCTGGTGCTGATTCCGGTGCTTGTGCTGCTGGGCGCCGCCATTTATTTCGCCATTCAGCGCAACGAGGTTGCGACCGATGTGCTGACGATTGTCAGTCTGTCCGTGCTGATTTTCTGCTACGACCTCTTCCTGAAGCCGCTGCGGTGCTATCAGCGTCATTTGGACAACGTGATTTCAGGACGCCGCCGCGCGGTGGATTTGCCGTTTCTGGCGATTTCGGACGATATCAGCCTGGTGGACGGCGTGCCGTACCGCGCCATGACCTGCACCGACCTCGACGCGAAGGGCCGCCCGTATGACCGCCTGTTTTACTTCGACGCGGAGAAGCCCTTCCCCGCCATCGCGGCGGGCGAAACCGTGCGCGTCGTGCACCACGAGCTGGACGTGTCGGACGTGGTGCGGGTGTAATTCCGGAGGATTTTTCCCCATGAAGAAGCTGCTTTGTCTCCTGCTGACCTTGCTGCTGATTCACCCCGCACTGGCGGAAGATGCCCTTGACGCACCCGATGCCGCCTCCCTGCTCTCCTGCGCGGATGGCACAGTGCTTGCCGTTTCGCTGGATTTGCGTGTCCTTCGTCGGGACACTGCGGGCGGCTGGGCGCTTATCCTTTCCGCCGAGCAGATTTCCGCCGCCTGCCCGCCCCGATTCATACCGGATGCGGCGAATGCGCTGCTCCTGCCGGGCGAAAATGGTGCATATGCGCTGCTGCTCCTGCCAGACACGAGCGGGCAAATCGCCGTGCTGTCCCTGACCGGAGCGACGTGCGAGCTGACGCGGGTGTTCGCGGATTTCCTGCCGATGAACAGCGAAATGACCGCGCAGTGGGCGCTTCTTTCTGCCGCGCGCGCCGGAAACACGCTGTACGCTGCCTTTTCAAGCAATTTCGCGACATACAGCACCTATGCGCTTTCGCTGGCGGACGGGTTGTCTTTTCTGCTTTCGGATGCGCCGATTCGCTTCTTGATGCCCTTGGCGGACGGGCAGCTGCTGGCGTGCGTCAATCCGCCCATAAGCAGCATCGACGAAAGCTGCTTCGCCCTGCTGGATGCGGATTCCGGCGAATCCAGCCGCCTTTGCGCCCTGCCCGCCCACAAGGCATACGCGGGCTTCGCGCTGGACGGCGATTCCCTCTATTTCACCGACGGCGAGACGATTTACTGCGCCGCGCCGCCCTATGATGCTGTGGAATCCGTCGGCTATCTGCCGTCGCTGGACACGAGTGCCCGTCTGCCCGCGCTGATGGTCGATAATTGCTATTGCGTGTGCAATGCCGAATTGGGTTTCTTCGCAGCGCAGCTCCATACCGCGCCGCGCTGCACCCTGCGCGTGGATGCCCGCCTGTCCAATATGAATCGGGCGCTGGTGTCGCAGTACCTCCGTGCGCACCCGGACGTTGCCGTTGTTTATGCGCCGCACAATGCATCGACCGCGCCGGAATACCGCCAGCACATGGAGAGCGGTGACGCGCTGGATATTTACGCCTTCACACTGCCGAACGAATCGTTCATCCCCCTGCGCGACAAGGGCGACCTGCTGGACTTGCGCCCGCTGATGGGCGCGGACACCCCTGATTCGCTCCTGCCGCAGGTGCTTGCGCCGCTGGAAAAGGCGGGCGGACTGTTCGCGATTCCCTGCGGCGCGCCGAGCGTCTCGTGCTGGTTTCTCGACCAATCGTCGCTGGAATCCTTGGGGCTGACGGGCGTTCCCGCGACGTATGGCGACCTGATGACGCTGATTTCCACCTATCTTGCCGACTTTGCGTCTGATTCCGACGTTGCCTTAGCCGACAATCCGGGCGGCATGGCGGATTCCCTCTTCCGGCAGCTTTTCTGGGCGCAGCTCGCGCGCTGTGAAGCATCCGGCGTCCTGCCGACGTTCACCGATGCGGATTTCGTTGCGGCGCTCCGGCAGTACATCGCGCTCCGCCCGGCGCTGGTGGACTACGAAACCCGCTGGCTGGCAGAACGGTCTTCTTCGCTGGGCGACCTGAGCGACACGGGCGGCATCGTCACGGTTCTCTCCGTGTCCAGCAGTCAGCCCTCGCTGCTGCACCTGAACACGTCGCTTACGCCGAGCAAAACGGACGAAGTGCCGCTGCTTCTGTCGTTCAGCGAAGGCGGCGCGTTGCTCATTCCGATGACGTACTCGGTGCTGGCAGTCAATCGCCGCTCGGCATACCCGGATGATGCCGCGTCGCTGCTGTCCTACCTGCTGGACAATCAGCCGTATGATGCGAAACTGGCGCTTCTGCCGGATTACGCGGCGCTTCAGCCGAATCCGGCATACACAGAGGCGGCGCAGGAGCTTCTGGACTACGAAGCGCTTTACACGCAGTACCGCGCCACCCTGTCCCCCTTGGAGCAGAAGCAGGCGGAGGATACACTGGCGGACGCGCGCGCAGCGCTCCATCAGATTCCGCCGGACGTATACAGCGCGGCGGAAATCGCAACGTATCATGCGCGCCTGAATCACGCGCATCTGCTGGAATCGTCATTCTGGGTCAGCGGCGACCAGCATGTATCCACCCTGCGGCAGCGTCTTCTGGACGGCGAATGCACCGTGGAGACGTTCGTGCAGGAATTGACCCGCATCGTGCAGATGATGACGCTTGAAAACGGCGTGTCTTCGTGAATTTTTCCCGCGCGTCCTGCAACAAAACGCCTCTTTCAAACGTTTCATATTGAGGGGATAATTCCCCTTTCCCAAGAAGAATCATCCTATGAATGGAGGGTAACATCATGAAGCATCTTTCCCGCGTCCTGTGCCTGCTGCTGATGCTGGCGCTGCTGCTGCCCGGTGCGCTTGCGGAGGCAGTCGAGCAGACCGAGCAGATCGACAGCAGCATCGAAGAAGATGAGGTCGAGAAGGTCGGCGACATTTTCGACATGTACCAAGTCGGCAGCATGGTGGAAGCAAACGGCAAGCTCTACACCATCTCCTACGGCCCGACCATCTGCGAATTCGACGGCGAAAACTGGCGCATCGCGGTGGTGGCGAGCAGCTTTTCGGACGTTCTGCGCTTCTCCGAGGACGGCTCCTTTTACAGCGACGAAACGTCCGCCGTGCTGTCTGTAGATGAGGACGGCACGCTGCTGCTGCTCTACCCCTACTCCGACGGCGTGATTGACCTGCTGCGCATCCCGCTCGACGGCAGCGACGTCACCCGCGTGCACTCCTTCCGCCTGGCGGAGGATAGCGGCGACGAGGACGGCAGCCTCTACTTCTCCCTGCAGGGCGCGGCGCTGACGAGCGATTACGCCTATGTGACCGCCTACGGCATGAATCCCGAGGCGACCTACGGGCTGAATCAGCTGTTCGAGCTGAACCTCAAGGACGGCAGCGTCCGCAAGGTGACGGAGGATTACATCGGCATCATCCTGCCGCTGGATGATACTTCGCTCATCGGCTACTACGACAACCGCTACACCGGCGCGGACGACCCGCTGACCGCGCTCGTGCGCATCAACCGTCAGACCGGTCTGACCGACACGCTGTGCGAAATGGAGTCCGACTCCTCTTTCTCCGGCTTCACCATGTCCGGCACGTCCGTCGTCTTCAACGATGGCTCGCAGGTGCTGCGCGTCGCCGCGCCGTATGACACCGTGGAGACGGTTGGCTACCTGCCCCCGGCGTATGTGTACACCAATCTGCCCGGCTGCGTGTCCGGCAATTCCTACTATACTTACAACTACGACGCCGGTTTGACCTCGGTTGACCTGACTGCGCCGCTGCCCGCGACCGTCCTGCGCATCGACTCCTCCATCAGCTGGGGCGACGCGGGCGAACTGGTGCGCCAGTACGCCAAGGAGCACCCGGAAGTCGGCATCGTGTACGCATCCACTACCGCAGCCACTGCGCCGGACTACACCCAGCACATGCAGAGCGGTGAGGCGCTTGACCTCTACGCCTTCTATCTGCCGGGCGACGCCTTCGCTGCCCTGCGCAACAAGGGGTATCTGGCGGAGCTGTCCGGCAGCAGTGACCTGCTCGCGGCTGTTTCCGAGATGTTCCCGAATCTGACCAAGCAGGTGCTGGTGGATGGCCACCTTTACGCCCTGCCCGTCGAAGTAAGTACCTCCTGCTGGTCGATTGACACCGCCGTGCTGGAGGATGTCGGGCTGACGGCGGAGGATGTGCCGACGACGTATCTGGAGCTGCTGAACCTCATCGACGAATGGATTACCTCCTACGTTGATGATTACCCGGAGCACGCGCTGATGGACTACCCGTACAGCCTGTCGATGCAGCTGTTCAGCCAGATTATGCTGGCGCAGATTGCCGAATGCGAGGCGGACGGCCGCACGCTGACCTTCACCGACGCGGATTTCATCGCCACGCTGAACAAGCTGGACAGTATGCGCGAGAAGCTGAAGGCGTACGAGGATCAGTGGAACGACGACAACAACAGCGGCAATGTTGTCTATAGCAGCAACACAATGATTGGCGGCTCGTATGACGCCAGCAGCAGCGAAGGTCCCCTCCTGAGCAGCTACGCCAGCATCGACATTCACTATGCCAGCAACCCCGAAAGCACGGCTGTCCCGCTGATGCTGTCCATCCAGCCGAACCACGACAGCAGCGTCATCGGCAACCTCCGCGTGATGGCGGTCAACCGCTCCAGCAAGAATGCGGATGCCGCCATGAAGCTGCTGACGTACCTCGCCGTCAACCGCAGCGATTATCAGAAGTCGCTTCTCTCCCCTGCCTACACGGACAACATTGAAGACCTGTACTACGAGGAGAACAAGGCGAGCCACGAGAGCTACATTGACGAACTGACGAAAGCAATGGCGACCGCCGACGACAGCGAAAAGCGCGACTATCAGGAAGCGATTCAGAACCTGACGGACGCTTTGACCCGCCTCTCCCCCTACCAGTACACGACCGAGGACATCCTCCTCTACGATTCGCAGATGGAGAATGTGCGCATCATTGAATCGACCGTGTTCTACGGCGACGACAACGAAGCGTCCACGCTTGTGAACCGCTACATGGACGGCAACATCACCGTCGACCAGTTTGTCCGCGAGCTGACCCGCATTGTGCAGATGATGATTATGGAGAACTCATAAGTTCATCGCAACCGAGAAGCCGGATGAGAAGTCCGGCTTCTTTTGTATTGTAGGAGAACCAAGGGGCTTTGCCCCTACCCCCCACTAGAGGCTCTGCCTCTGGACTCCGCAAGGGAGTTCCCCCCTTGACCCTTTCGCGCGATTGAGTTGTTCGCACTTTCAGACTATGCCCGCATGTTGATTCGACCTCATCACCCCAAAAGCATGGGAGTGCGCACTGCGAAGGGGTCGAGGGGGCGACCGCAAAGCCCCCTCGTCGCTCCCGCAGGAGCGAAACCCCTGCGCAACAAAAAAGACCAAGAAGCATGGGTGTGCACCGCGCAGAAAAGCAGCTTTTCCCCTCCAAAATCAAAAAAATCACAAAAAAAAGACGATTCGATGCAACGAAATCGCCTTTTCATTCGTTTTATATCATGAAGGCGGTTATGTTATTAACGCCGCCGATTCCACGCAATAACGAGGTGATTTACGATGACGGAGGGAACGCAGGCGCGTCCGGAGCGCGTAATGGTGCTTGAGCCTGACGCCGAACGCCGGCAGATGCTCGCCCAAACGCTGATGCAGTCCGGCTTCCGCTGCTTTATGGCGGATTCGGTACACGACGCGCTCCCCTTCTATCAGGACAGGCAAGATTCGGCGTGTATGCTGACGATTCTCAACGCGCGCCTGCCGTGGTGCGAGAGCGTTGAGCTGCTCAGCCGGGCGCAGGAAAACGACTGGCCCGTGCTGTTTCTGACGGCGGAAGCGGCAAACGATGGCCCATCGGCTCCACAACCTTGCGCAGGGTGGCTTCGATCAGGGCGTTCTTGGCGGCCTGGCTGTTTTCATTGATCAGTGCAATTTTCATGGCTTGATTTCTCCTGTTTATTGTATCCTTGAAGGGAGCAGGGTCGTCTGCAGTGGCAATCCCATTTATCACATTACAAGTTCGCGAAAATATTTGGTATTCACCGTCTGATCCGCTTCGGCCAATTTGGCAATGCAGCCATCCAGTGTTTTGGCAATATCGTCCAGCGTATGCCATCTGGCAGCTTCGGGCTTGACGTACTGCTCCAGATATGGGGCAACCTCAGTATGGGAACAAGCGCCTTCGATCAGATAGGCACCGTCCCTGGCTGGCTGGGTCTGCGGGGCATAATCCTCCGTGCTGGCCAGCATCACCAGTTGGAAATCCCCCTTGCGGCCGCGGCCGCCCACCAGCAGCCGCACCCCAACTGGGGCACAGGGTGTTTGCTGGGCCGCCTGCTGCAATACCTTGACTGCCTTTTCCAGCGTCATATACTGCACATCGTATTCATCCAATTTATTGATGATCCGGGCTGCTGCCACAGCATCCCCTGCAAAGCCGACCAGCACGTTGCGGTTCAGCTTGCGCACTTTGGGCAGTGCATCCGTCAGCACCTTGATTTTGCCGTCTGTGATTGGTTCTTCCACCATACGGCCATCGCTGACCATGGCACAGAACGCCGTACCACATACTGCAAGAATTGCGCTCATGTTATCGTTCCTTCCTGTTCCGCCGGGTTGTCGGCGGTGTATCTATCTGTATCTTACCATAGTTTTGCCCCAATGGGAAGAGCCGCGCATCAAAAAGCCCAAAAGCCCAAAAGCGGCACAAGCCCAAAGCCTGTGCCGCCTGTATTTCTCAAATCTGCCGGATTACTTGTTCACCTTCATCATGTCATCGCCGGGGTTGACATTGCCGGAAGCAACCACATCCACGCTGGCAAAATCATCGGTGTTGGTAACAACGGTGATAACCACCGCCGGGTGGCCCGCTGCCTTGATCTTATTCAGGTCCATCGTCAGCAGCAGCTGGCCCTTGGTGACCTTGCTGCCCAGCTTGACCTTGGATTCAAAGCCGTCGCCTTTCATTTCCACGGTATCTACGCCCACATGGATCAGCACTTCCACGCCGCCGGGGGTGGTAATGCCAAAGGCATGCAGGGTATCCGGTGCCTGGGTGATCTCGCCGTCACAGGGGGCGTACACCTTGCCCTCCGAAGGGTCAATACCGCAGCCCTGGCCCAGAATGCCCTGTGCAAACACCTCGTCCGGGATATCTTCCATCTTGACAAAAGCACCAGCTGCATCCGCTGCCAGCACAACCGGGAAGGACGGTGCGGCATCCTTCTTTTTGAACATATCAAACAGTCCCATATGAAAATCTCCTTCTGCTCATGGCCCGCTACGCAGGGCGCAGCAAAGCCGGATTTATGCCTTAATTTATCACGGCGCAGCCGCCGCACGCACAGCGCGCACAGCCTGCCATGTGATATCTGCCATTTCATCTACCGTTTCAGGCTTACCGTTTTGCAGCCACAGGTCAATATTGCCAAAGCACCCCTGAACGGCAAATGCCACCATATAGCGCTGCAGCTGGGTTTCTTTCTCCCGCGGGCGCAGGTAGCCAAGACAACTTTCTTCAATCACGCCTTTCAGCCGGTGCACAAATGCAGTATCCCCATTTGTGCCCAGCAATACACTGCAAATACCATCGTTTTCGTCCAGATAACTGAACAGCGCCCTCAAAGCTTCCGGGGTGGAATCTTCTTCCAGCCGCGGCAGGATATCATCCATCAAAAGCTCCAGCGTGTGGATTTGCTCCCGCTCCACATGGTCCATCAGGTCATAAATATCGGTATAATGGAAATAGAAAGTTCCCCGGCTGACGTTAGCCAGTTCGGTCAGCTCCCGCACGGTGATTTCCCGCACCGGTTTTTGCATCAGCAGCGTGATCAATGCATCGGACAAGCGCTTGCGGGTCAGCCGCACGCTGCGGTTCTCCTCACCCTTGCTGTTCATAAGCGTATGTTCCCTTTCCGTCAGGCACCCGCACCGTGCATTCCTGCGCTGGCCGGGCAACTGTTTGGTTAATATCTTAATAGTAAAGCCGCACGGCCTTTTTGTCAAGGAAAAACTGCACTTTTGTATAGATTTGCACCCAAAGAGGATTATGTTTTTGTGCGCAGTATACGATTTTGCTGCTTTTTGCGGTTTGCGGCGCTGTGCCCACGGATTTGTGCTATAATCACAGCAGAATCAAAACCAATCAGGAGATGGATATCGTGACTGTTGACCGCCAAAAGGTTCTGGATGCTTTTGCCGCCTATATCAGACCCTATGATGCGCAGGATCCCAAAGTAAGCCTGAAAATCCACCACACTTACCGTGTGGCCGCCCTATGTGAGCAGATTGGCCGCAGCATTGCGCTGGAGGGCACTGCGCTGGATCTGGCCTGGCTATGCGGCATGCTGCACGATGTCGGCCGCTTTGAACAGCTGCGCCGTTTTGGCACCTTTGATGACAGCAAGAGCATTGACCACGCCCGCGCCGGGGTACAGGTATTGTTCGAGCAGGGGCATATCCGGGATTACCTAGACGATGATTCCGAGGATGCCATGCTGCGTACCGCCGTGGAATGGCACAGCGCCTACCGTCTGCCGGACGGCCTGGACGAGCGCACCGTAATGTACTGCAACATCCTGCGCGATGCCGATAAAATTGACATCCTGCGGGTCAATGTGGAAACCCCGCTGGAGGATATTTATAATGTAACCACAGCAGAACTGCTGGCCTCCCCTGTTACCCCTGCCGTGCAGCAGGCTTTTTATGAGCACCACGCCGTACTGCGCAGCATAAAGCAGCACCCAGCGGACCACGCGGTGGGGCATTCCTCTCTGGTTTATGAACTGGTTTACCCCGAAAGCCGCTGCATCGTGGCAGACCAGGGCTGGCTGTGGAAGCTGATGGACTTTAAGACACACAATCCCGAAAACGCCACTGCCTTT
>ERZ779895.3702-NODE-3702-length-11502-cov-3.355377_pt1 | contig 11502 bp, 12 predicted proteins | sample MGYA00511093_ERZ779895 | MGnify/ENA primary metagenome ERZ779895 (study PRJEB29588, sample SAMEA2142970) | human gut metagenome | biome: human gut; feature: human-associated habitat; material: faeces | place: Denmark | collected 2008/2010 ... | reverse complement strand
CACCGCCTGTCTCGCCCTGTGTGCCGCTGTGTGGCCACAGACCGAAAATATCGGGAGAACAACCGTATTGAGGCTAAGAAAGCCCTTGGCGGGCTGCCCAAGAGCATTTGGGAAACCTATTCCGCCTTTGCCAATACCCACGGCGGCATTATCCTGCTGGGAGTGGAAAAGTGGGCAGACAAATCCCTGCACACGGTAGATCTGCCCGACCCTGACAGACTTATCAAGGAGTTCTGGGATATCGTCAATAACCCCAACAAGACCAGCGTAAATGTCCTGTCCTCCAAGGATGTATTCGTCCAGGAGGTAGATGGCGACCGCATTGTGGTCATCAATGTTCCCCGTGCAGAGCGCTCTTATAAGCCGATTTATGTGGATGGGAATCCACTCTGCACCTACCGCCGCAACGGTGAGGGTGACTACCGCTGCACCAAGGAAGAATATCAGGCCATGGTGCGGGATGCTTCCGTGAAAACGCAAGACATGCTCATTCTGAACGAAATGGACTTGACGGTGTTCAACAGAGAAAGCATCCGCAGCTATCGCCAGAGAATGCGCCTCTCCCGCCCCGGCCATGTGTGGGAAGCGCTGGAGGACGAAGATTTTCTCCTGAAACTGGGTGCTGTGGGCATCGGCTCTGATGGAAAGAAGCATCCCACTTCTGCCGGACTTCTCATGTTCGGCAACGAATACGATATTGTGCGAGAATTTAACGCTTACTTTCTGGACTATCAGGAACAGTATGACGCTGATACCCGTTGGACTGACCGTATCATATCCTCCTCCGGCGACTGGAGCGGAAATGTATACGACTTCTATTTCCGGGTCTACAACAGACTGATCCAGGATATCAAAGTTCCATTCAAAATGGACGGAGGTACTCGTGTAGATGATACCCCAGTGCATCAGGCTCTGCGTGAAGCACTGGCCAACTGTTTGGTGAATGCCGATTATTATGGCAGACAAGGGCTGGTCATCGTCAAAAAGCGTAACAGCATTACGATGTCTAACCCTGGCAGCTTCCGCATCGAAATTGATGCCGCAAAGAGCGGTGGTGTTTCTGATCCGCGGAATGGGACGATGCTGAAGATGTTCAACCTAATTGATATTGGTGAGCGAGCTGGTAGCGGCATTCCGAATATCTTCCGCGTCTGGCGTGAGCAGAATTGGACAACTCCGGAGATTACAGAGCAACTCGAGCCGGAGCGGACAATTTTATCGCTCGTTTTTGAAAAAGCAAGCGGTAAAAAGCAAGCGATAAAAGCAAGCAATCACACAATTTACAGCAGGCAAAAACAATCCGTCATCGAATACTTGACCCGCAAGATTCAGGCGGATTGTAAAACGATTGCGGATCTGCTGGAGATCAGTAGTCCTCGTGCCAGAGCAGTGCTTGCAAAAATGGTGAAAGAAGAAATCATTATTACCGAAGGCGGCAACCGCAATAGAATATACAAATTGAAATCCTAAGTGTCCACTACAACGAACACCACTTATGGTAGACTTTTAGAGAGAAATTGCAGCAAGCAAAATGAAGTTTTCCGGAGGTCCCGTATGGGAAATGAATTGTTCAAGAATATCCCCAGTAAAGTAGGAGATTTGGTCAAGGATGTGCGCAATGGCCGTATTGGCCTGCCGGACCTTCAGCGCCCTTTTGTTTGGAAAGATAATAAAGTTCGTGAGCTTTTTGACTCCATGTTAAAAGGGTATCCCATTGGCTACATTATGCTCTGGGAGTCTCCGGCGGATTACGAAAGCAAAAAGAGTACAATCGGTGATAACTCAAAGACTTACGAAGAACCCAAAGAACTTGTCATTGATGAAAAAGCGGGAGACCGGATTCTATCTGGTCCCCCGCAACTCTCTGTAACCAATGTCAGTCGTTAATATGTATCTTCAATGGGCGGCAATACTCTCTCGTAATTCAACTTGATGGAGTCATCGATATCGTGGAAACGATGCCAGTCTCTCTTGGTTGTAAGCTCGATTACAATTTCTGGCGCATACGAAACGTTTTTGTTTGTCAGGGTGAACTCGATTACATTGCCTGTACCTTTTTTAATCAGGGTTGTATAATCTTGCTTCACTATCCACTTGATTTCATAGAACGAACTGCCAAAGCTGCTGTCAACTTCAACCCACAGTTTGTACTGATCCCCAGATCTTAACTGAATTTTAGGGGCAGAGTGTCCATAAAAATGCAGTTCCCAGGCATACTGTGAATCTTCACGGATGATATCATTGCCTAAGCTATCTTTGATCCGTAAAAAGACAGGAACATTATAATCTCGCTCTTTGCCGATGGTTAAATAATGCTGCTTGAAAACAGCAACGAAGTCGCCTGTATAGCAAAGGCACTGTTCCGCTTCGTGGATTGATATTGTATTTCCATGTGAGAGTTTGTTTCGTATTGGGATGAGCCGCTCTAATACCTTTCGGACTTCAGCTATACCAGAATAAAAAGGTTCGAGTATAGCTTTGAAGTGGCTATTATATAAATCCTCGCGACACAGGAAATACTCGATATCTTCCATAAGGATTGCATCTATTTTCCGCAGAAACATTCCAGGATTATCCATCATACGCTGTTCAATTCTCTTTTTGATTTCGCTTCGAATAAGCGGTTGATCCTCTTTGATCATGAAGTCAAAATAATCATTACCATAATGTTTTTTGAACGTTTCGTCAATAAGTCGGCGAGACCAGTTTTCGAACGTATCAATATGATGTCTGCTCAGATCACGTAATTCAGTCTCGGTGAGGTTGATTAAGGGGTTGTTCATGATGGATTCTCCTTTGGGTTTAGTATATGCTTGTCTGGGAAGTGCAGTTACCACTTTTTCTTTATTGCCGCTGTCAAATTCTGCATTGCTTACTCGTTTCCAAAAGTTGAGAAAGCACATACCATCACCCCTTTTTGCATTTCAAATGAAGAGTGCTGTCTTCGAGAAGTATATAAAATTTATTATATGGGATGTTACTGGAAAATTCAAGTTTCCGTCGTATCTACGGCGAAAATACCCACGTTGCACCCGTTAGGGATGGGTTAGGGATTTTGCTGATTTCGGCGTTCTGCTGCACCGAGGGCAAATCCGCTATTTTTACCCCCTGACCACAGTTGGAATGTGGTCAAGCGAAACTCAAAAATTGAACTTTTAACGAAGAAAAACCGCCTTTTTAGGCGGTTTTTCTGAGAAAAGTGGTCCGAGTGGAGGGACTTGAACCCCCGGCATCCTGCTCCCAAAGCAGGCGCGCTACCAACTGCGCTACACCCGGATGTGCAATAGTAATTATTATACCGCATGTTGAGGTTGCACGCAAGTATTTATTGAAAGTTTTTAATAAGCTGTTAACAGTCGAATTTTGCGGAATATAGTCGAAATTTTTCCGTCCTTATAATTGAGGCGGCAAACGGCCGAGCCGCAACACGAAAATACATGACTATTTCCAAACATGTATCGGCCAACGGAAAACATTTTTATAAGGAAGGAGCACTATTATTATGCTTAGTGGTATTGCAGATTTCGTAGCATGGATACTCGACAAAACCGGAGACACTCCGGAGATGGAGTGGTTTGACAAAATCGGTGACATTCTCCACAAGAACGGTCTTTAATTTATAAATTTAACTGAAAGGAACTAATACAATGTTGAATCACATTTTTGAAAGCATCGGCAAGATCCTTGAATGGTCAGGCGGCAGCGACGCAAGCAAGACCGTCATGGATATCCTCGCAAATATCTTCGGCAAAATTGAAGGTAAATAAGTAATCTACTTATATATTTTAAGTGCCCGACAAATTGTCGGGCACTCAGCGTGTCAAAAAAGTCTGTGACTTTTTTGCACGCTTCAAAAAACGCCACATTTTTTGTGAAAACAGGTTTTCACGAAAAATCTCGCTACGCTCGTCAAAAAGCCTGATAAATCAGGCGTTTTTGATGGCTATTAATCCAATTTCGAGTGGGGCCTTCGCCCCCTCGAGCTCCCCTGCTGCTCTATTATCTTTCTTTTGCAGCATAGTTTTTCGACAGCCTGAGTGCCCGACAAATTGTCGGGCACTTTTTCACAGAGTTTGTGATTTTGCAAGCTGCTTATTCTTATATTCGGCTTTGCCGGTCACGTCGCTGATGATCTCAAGCTCCGGCGGAGCGCTGCGCTCGGGCTTTTCGGAATAACAAAACAGCACTGCGCGCTCGGCCGAGAACGGGTAAACGTCGATCTCAAACCGGCAGCTGTCATACACAAAGCGGTACTTCACCTTGCTCACGCTGCCGAGCGCCGGGTCGGCCTCGAGCATATAGCGGCCGTACTCCTTTTCGGTGATCGGCCTTTCGGTGTCCCACTTCGTGCCGTCAGGGCGAAAATGCTTCTCGGTGTAGAAAAACAGCTCCTCTTCGCCGTTTTTCTGCCGCCGGACGCGGCGTTCGATGGCCGGGTTCGTCATCGCAAGATAGGTCTGCACCATGTCGATGCCGACGGCGCGATAGCGCGACTTCAGCAGCTCGATATCCGGCATGGCGATGAGGTATTTGCGCTTTTTGACCATCGGCTCGGGTTCACCGATGACGCGGTAAATTTCGCGTATCGCGCGGTTGATCTTATCCTCGAAATTGACCGAATTATCAATGATGCGCAGGTTCTGATACGCGCTCCAGGCGTTCAGCGTGCGATCGTCGATCTCGCGCGCGTACTCTATCGACTCGCTGCGCGCGGTGTTTCCGAGGTTGTACGCAAACTCCGCGCCCTTGGCGCAGGTGACGAGATACAGCACCGCGTCGTAGCCTGCGAGCACCTCGGCCTCGGTCCTGCCGCCAACGCGATAAAGTGTTTCGGCAAACTCCTCGTCGGTGATATACGCCTTGTCGTCCAAAAGCGCGCGGTCGTAAACGATGAGCACCTTTTCCTCCGGCACGACTTCTGCCGCCTGAAGGGCAAGCTTTTCCTTGTGGATCTGGTCGGCAATGACAAAGTCCTGAAACTTCAGCATCGACATACAAACGCCGAATGGATTTATTCCGAAGCCCGATATAAGCTCGGTCGCCGTTTCGGGAATGGTGATAACGCGCCAGCCGTCATCCTGCTTGAACTCCTTGAGGATGCGGCTTATAAGCGTCGTTTTGCCCGAGGCGGGGCCGCCCGTGAGCACGACGCGGTAGATCTGTTTACCCATTTTCATTGTCAAATCTCCTCAAGGAAGTCGGAAAATCCGGCAACCGTTTTGAAGTATTTATCGCAGTTTGAGCGCATGAAGCTCTCGATCTCCGGGATGTCATTCGACCAGCCGGCAGCCGCAAAATCCACGCCGCAGCTTTTGGCCATATCGTAGCCGGGCTTGAGGTCATCGAGCATCAAAAGCTCCGAGCGTGAAAAGCCGAAGCGCTTCATTATCTGCTCAAGCGGATAGGGGCTGGGCTTACGCTCGCTCGCCGGACTTTCCCAGCCGAACACCAGGTCAGGCTCGGGAAGGCCGTTTTCGCGGTAATCGCGCAGAATGTTCTGAGTGTAGGAATGTGATACGACGCACAGCACGCCACCCTGCTCCTTATGCCGCCAAAGCAGCTCGCGCATGCCGTCGTAGGCCTGCGGAACGTGGTGCTGGACATAGTCGTTCCAATATAGCTGCTCACGCTCGGTCTCGGCGCGGCTCATGCCGATGATATCGCAGAAAAACGCGACCACGCCCGGGTCAAAGTTATATTTGATATACTCCTCAAGTGTGTAATGCACCTCGGGATGATAGATACCCGTGTACTCAACAAAGCATGGATAATGGACCGTGGCGGTGCTGTTGACAACGGTGTCGTCATGATCGACCACCAAACAGGGATATCTCATATTTTCCTCCGAAATTCGTTTTCGGCTATATTATACCGTGTTTTTTCTATTCACGCAATATGCCCCTGCGCCGATGTGACGCAGGGGCGATTTTGTTTTGATTTTATTTCTTTGCCGTCTGCGCGTGCTTGACGCGGTATCTTTCAAACAGATAACCGATGAACATGACGACCGCGAAGAAGATCAGGAAGCCGACGCACTGATTCCAGCCGTAGCCCGTCCAGATCGCGTAGCAGAAGAACAGGCAGCAGGCAACGCCCAGAATGGGAAGCACAAAGCGCTTGACAGGGCCAAGCTCCTTTGCCTTGACCATGAGTCCGATCATCATGGGGATATACATCAGATACAGACAGATGATGCCGATCTCGTCCGGCTCCCAGGCAAACCATTCGCTTGAGTGCACCGCGCCGAACAGGCCGGGACCGCCCATCCACATCATGACCGTCCAGGCATACCAGAAGCCTGCAAGCATCATGCCGACAATGGAGGACTTGATGGCGAAGTTATTCTGATCGTCTATGTGGCCGAAGAAGCTCGGCTGAGGACCCATGCCGCGCGCGGAAACGGAGTACATGCTGCGGCAGGAGGCCATGATCAGGCCGTTCATCGTGCCGAGGCAGGATATGGTGATGAAAACATACACGATAGTGCCGATGACGTTGCCGAACAGCTTCGAGAACGCTAGGCGCGGCAGGCTCTCGCCGAACGGCCAGGTGGAAATGATGGTGTTTACATCGCCCACGATGCTCATCGCCCAGATATACAGCGCGTAGAGAATTATCGTCACCAGCGCGCCGATGACCAGTGCGCGAGGCAGGTTCTTTTTCGAGTCTTTAAGTTCTGCGTTGATGCTTGTTGCGAGTATCCAGCCCTCGTAGGCGAAGGCAAAGCCGACGATGGCCTTGAAAAATCCCGTGCCGTCAACGGCAACATAGTCGGCGGAATTGACATAGTCGAGCACCTCGAGCGTCGTGCCGTTGACAAGGCCGGCAATGGTTCCGGCAACGCCCATGAGGATGAGCGGAATGAGCTTGATGACCGTCATTCCGACCTGGAGCTTGCCGGCGATCTTCGGGCTGAGCGCGTTGATGCCGTAGCCGATCATCAAAAATCCCGCGCCGACACCGATTGCAACGGCGTTTACCTGGCCGTTTGCAAAGTCGATCGACGATATGCCGAATAGCTGCAAAAACATCATTGCCGAGAAAAACGCCAGCATCGACGCAAGCGCCGGAGTGTAGATCGTTGTCATGAACCAACCTACATAATAGGCATACTTGGGGCCGAGCGCAAGCTCGGCGTAGTCAACGACGCCGTTGACTTTCTCATACTTGCTGCCAAGCGTTGCAAAAACCAGCGAGCAGATGATGCATATCAAGCCAACTATGCCGACGACCGCAATGCCCTGCAAAAGGTTGCCGCCGGTGAGCGACAGGACCTTGCCGCCTTTGATAAAGACACCGGAACCGATAACGATTCCGATGACCATGGAAATCGCGGTAGGCAGTCCGTACCTTTTTTCCATTTTGTTTTCCATTACTTTCTCTCCATTAATTCTTTCTCTTGCTTTTTTAATTTAAAGCAGTATATAAATAATACGCCGTTTTAGTAAATTTGTCAATATAATCATGAACAAAGTGTAAATATCACTCGTCCTTAACGGTTTACTTGCACGCAAACGTACAAGCCGGGCTCAAAAACAGCCTATGGGTAGAGGGAGCTGAGGCATCAGCATAGAATAAATTGCCGAAAGGAATGATCAATTTGAAAATATATCTCTCACCCTCGGATCAGGTGAGCAATCCCTATGCTTACGGCGGCACGAATGAGGCACGGCAGTGCCGGAAAATCGCCGCCGCATGCAAGACGGCGCTCGAGCGAAACGGCTTTGAGGTGAAAACCAGCTTCGCCGACGGCTCGAACGCCATGTACGAGCGCGTGCGCGAGTCCAACGCCTGGGGCGCGGACGTTCACGTCTGCATCCACACAAACGCCGGCGGAGGCCGCGGCTGCGTCGTGTTCGTCGCGTCAAAAAGCCCCGAGCGCATGAAATACGCGCAGCCGGTTTTCGACGCGATCGACGCGATCACGCCATATCGCTCGGTCTACGGCATACGCGAGAAGCAGTTTTACGAGATCCGCAACACGACCGGAACATGCATCTACTGCGAGTGCGAGTTCCACGATTCGCCCGACACCGCGCGCTGGATAGTCGAGCACACGGACGATATCGGCGAGGCGATATGCCGCGGCATATGCCGTGCCGCCGGGCGAAATTATATCGAGAAAGGGAGCGAAAACGACATGACAAGATGGGAAAGGCTTGAGGATATCCCGGCCGGCTACCGCGAGATGGCGCAGCGCTTTGTTGACGCCGGCGCGCTGCGCGGCAAGGACGGCGGCGAGCTTGATATAACGGAAGATATGCTCCGCACGATGGAGATCATGCGCCGCTATTTTGAAAGGGAGGCGTAGGAAAATGGACACACCGGATAAAGCCGCCGAGATAAAGGCAGCGGCGGCAGCGCTTATCGCATTCGGAACCGCGCTGTTCGGCTGGGTGGGCTGGATGGTGGTGCTGTGGCTTGCCGCAATGGCGCTTGACTATCTGACCGGCACGTTCGCGGCGCTGTATAACAAAACATGGAGCAGCGCGGCCGCCCGGCGCGGCCTGTGGCACAAGCTGGGCAGTATATTCGGCGTTCTGGTTGCGGCAATGTGCGATCTTGTGCTCAGGGTCGTGGGCGATAACTTCGGCTTTGAGCTGCCGCTGATCGGCCAGAGCTGCCTGATAACGCCCATAGTCGCGGCATGGTATTTCTTCACTGAGCTTGGCAGCATTGTGGAAAACGCCGCGGCAATGGGCGCACCCATCCCGGATTTCCTCAAAAAGCTCATCGCGCGCGGAAAAAAGACCATTGACGATAAAACCGGCGACGGCGATAATGAGGAATAAAACTAAAACAGCAGGTGCGGACTTTTCTGCACCTGCTGTTTGCACATGGGAGATATTATGGATATTTACGGTTACGCGCGCGTGTCGAGCAGCGATCAGAACGAGGAGCGGCAGCTGCTCGCGCGCCGTCTGCGCGAGGGCGATCTCAGCATCGACCGCCTCGGCCGAAACTATGAGGAGATACAGCAGCAGTGGAGGTATCTCACGAAGGAGATCGGCGCGCTGCCCTTTGGCGAGCTTATCGCGAGCTGCGGCATGAGTGAAGCCACCTTCTATCGCCGCCTGCGCGAGGAACGCAGCAAGGGGAAGAAATAAAAAAAGTAACTATCAAAAGGTATACTTTTTGATAGTTGCTGTCATTACATAATGGAGTGCGATATCGGAGACATTCTGATTGTGAGAGGGAAAATTACCGATGTCGAGAAATAATGGGATACACCCTTAACATTGATGAGATATCAAAAACAGGATGATCACGCCAAAACAAAATGACCCGGATTTTATATCCGGGTCATTTTCTGTATGATGATATGGTGCGGTCGGAAGATCCGGGCGAGCAATGCTCGCCCCTACTATCTGTGCCGACTTATTTGGCCTCTGTCTCTTTAATAAACATCATGAAAAAGCTTATTGTCAGCAGAGCGCAGGAAAACCAGATCGCGCGGACGGAAAAAACGTTTGTCAGCAGCGCGCCGAACCCGGCGCCTAGCGCAAACAGGACAATCACGCCGAAATATGTCAGCGCCTTGTGCAGGATCGCGATATCGCGCGTGTGGAAATATGCGCAAAGCGCCTCGGTGCCGCTGCGCATGTTGCCGATGCACATGGTGCTGGCGTAGGCATGGCCGCGAACCTTTCGGAAGGTCTGCACCTGCATGGCGCACACAAAGGAAACGACGGCGTTGGCGAAAGTATTAATCGTCTGCGGCAGAAAGCCGACGGCGAAAAGCAGGACTATCTCGGACAAAATTATGAGCTGCCGCCAGTGTACACGCTCCATGTATTTATAATGCCGGTGGACGCACTCGGCAACGAAAATACCGAGCATAAAGGCCAGCACAGGGACAAAATATCTTGCGCAGTGCGACCACTCTCCGTCGAAGAGATATGCGCTCAGCAGGACGATGTTGCCCGTCTGCGCGTTTGCGAAAACCTTACCGCGGCAAAGATAGGTGTAAGAATCCTGCAAACCGCCGGACAGGATTATAAACACGGCCGTGAGCATGGATTCGGACATCTGGCCGCGTATGCGCTTGGCGTACATGAAGCAAATTCCCCCTCACCTGAAAAAACAGCCTTGATTATACGACCCACCATCCCATTTGTCAACTTTTTCAGTGGCGATTTGGCGCAGTCACGGATACATATATCTCTGGTATCCCGGTGTCGAGAGTGCGGAGGAAACCATATTTGCCTCGCAACCCAGTAGTGCGCTGCTGAATTTTACACCGCACCTCGTAGGGAACGGGCTTGCCTGTTCCGTCTTTTTAATAGCGAATTAACGCACCTACGGGCACATTAATTGCGCTTGCCCGGTGTCGGAACAGTGGTGGAAACCATCACGTTTCGCATCACATAAGGTTACGCAACAGTAGGGGCGATCATTGATCGCCCGTGTGTAATGGTTTTGCCTGCACCCACCGGTCGGGCTGACGCAAAAACCGTATCGGTATCAGTGCTGACGCGCCTCTAAAAAACCGCTGGCCGCAGTGAAGAGCTAACAGCTGATAGTTAATAGCTGTCAACCCCTCGGCAGCAAGCTGCCTGCTCCCCTTGACAGGAGAGCCAATGGGAGGCGGCAAAAACTCTGCATTGCACTTGCGTTACGCGAGGCAGTCACGGTTTCGTCGGTAGCTTCGATACCGGGACACCGCAATATGCATATTGGTAGCTGCGTCAATTCGCCTCAAAAAGCCTCTAAAAAGCGGACGAATTGCGAGATGTGGCAGCCGTCGATAAAGCGGTGGTTGACCTCCAGCGACATGCCAAGCACCTTGCGGCCGCTGCCGTCATCGACGAACTTTCCCCAGGCCACGCGCGGTATCGCGTCGTCGGGGTCGAACGTGCGCTCATGCGAGAGCGAGGTAATGTCGAGCCAGGGAAGGCTCGTGATGAAAATGAGGTTTTTGCCCTCCATGCTCATGTCGATAAAACAATCCTGCTCCCGGCTCCTACGCTTCGCCTCGCGGCAGAACTCGGCAATGTCGCCCTCGCAGGGCATGGTGACTATGTGAAACTGCTCCGCGCCGGGCTTGAGATCGGTGAAGCTCGGCATCAGTGAGTCGAAAAGCACGATCTCACCGTCGAGTTTAGCATACCTGAACGCCTCGACGGAGTTGATGGCCTTAGTTACGAGGTAGGTCATCACCATGTAAAACGACAGCGAATTCTCCTTTGCAAAATTATACGCGCGTGTCACATCAAGGCGGAACGCGACATTGTAAAACGGCTGATCGGCAGCGGAAAAGAACTCGTACATCTCCCTGCGCGGCCAGCTTTCATAGTCTATAGCCCTGCAATTCATGGCTACCCCCGTTCGTCAAAGCCTAAAAGCTAAATTAGTCTCAATATACAGCAATATTTTATCTCAGCACCACATTGCCTGTCAACGTCGCACTCACAGTCGCACGCAATTTTCATGTGTACAGCGAAGCCGTAAATATGCAAAAAGACCGCTACTTTCGTAGCGGTCTTCTGTGTTGGCATTGAC
>ERZ779895.3697-NODE-3697-length-11527-cov-22.267695_pt1 | contig 11527 bp, 8 predicted proteins | sample MGYA00511093_ERZ779895 | MGnify/ENA primary metagenome ERZ779895 (study PRJEB29588, sample SAMEA2142970) | human gut metagenome | biome: human gut; feature: human-associated habitat; material: faeces | place: Denmark | collected 2008/2010 ... | reverse complement strand
CAGTTATCAATATTTTCAATTAGATTTTCAATTTTTCGCTTATATTCCCAGAACAGATCGCTGAGATCCGTATAATTTATCTGAAACCCTTCCATTTTCATCTCCTAGTTTTATGGTATCACAGCTGTATCTGATAGTCCAATACCATTTTTAATATAATCTCCCTGTTTTCTGTCATTTTCATTTATTGCATTTATTATCAGGTCTATTTTTGCCAGATCATTATTTAACGTATCTCTGTAATCTTTCACAAAGGCTTTCAGCTGCCTGTATTCTTCCTGAAATTTGTCCATTGCTTCAGATCTGCTTTTGATTTCTGTCTCTGCCGCTGTGAGACTTACGGAATCAGAAGCTGTTTTTATACCGGCAGTCATAAAAGATACCTGCATATTATCAAGGCTGATTTCCATCTTTGTATTTCTCCTCTCCCTTTTATTAATTGAAAAAATTCTGTATTTTCGTGCACAGATCATCCCATGCGTTAACAAGTCCTGAAAGCACACCATATTTTTCATTCACTTTTTCTTTTAGTGTATTTATTTCCCAGTTGATGGCATCCTCCGCTGCATCTATATTTGACACATATCCGTCATAAGCTGTATATAAATTTCCGCTCTCACATGAATCATAACATTCCTGTGCATTGCTGCCTGTCCACATGCACTGATAAAGGTCTGAATTTATCATATTCCTCTGGTTATGCTTGATATCATCAATAGCCTCCTTGGCATCATCCAGCTTCCTGTATGCCGCCTTCAGCCTCTCTATTTTCTCATCAAGCACATCTATCTCTGACTGGCACTGTTCCTGCTGTTTTTTATTGTCAGCTTTCTTTTTCTTCAGTTTATTGTATTCTTTTCTGTCATTCTTTTTTGCCATATCAGTTCACCATGCTTCTTTTGAGTTTTCTTACATCTGCGCGCTCTATTTCTGTTTTCTCCATGGCATTAAAGATGTTGTCACACATCATTATCTCATCATCATCTACATACCCTTCAAACACAACCCTGCTGATATCTGTATGCTGAAAATACATAAGCCTGTCACCATTCATTCCCTCAGGATATGGGCAGGCAGCATAATCAAAGAACTGTTTACAGCCATTTATATTTACCTGCAGTGCTCTTGCAACAATCACAAATTTTTTTATGCCACCGCTTACTACTACAATGCTCCCAAGTGGCAGAAAATCAAATTTTTCATTCATATCTTTTCACCTCATACTTCAATAAACTTTTCATACATACAAAAAGGCTGCAGCAATCGGTATTCACCGGTTGTTGCAGCCGAACTGTCATTACTACATGTAACTGTTTTAGACTCTGGCTTTGCGACCCTATGTTTCCATAAGTGTGCCCTTATGGTTAATAATTTTATTGAATTTGCACATTTTTGTCAATATTTTTCTGGATCTTCTGTTCAGCGTCAACCTCTAAAACGCTTCGCACTTCTTCAATCGCAAAGCACTGACAGAATATGGCGGTGCCTCGTATACGAACTCTGAGGAAGCGCCATGCATATTCACGGTAATATTCTTCACCTTCTCCGGCTCTTCAAAGCTGTTTTCATCCCCCTTTTCACCGCTAAGAAGTGTTACGGTATAGTCGCCCTGTACCTGACAGTCCAGTGTAATGGAAACCGGATCCACATCTCCTGCAAAATTAACCGCCTTAATAATGATTTCGTCCTTGGTGTCAGTTACTACCGAAACAAAAGCAGGTCCGTAGGGAATCGAAATTTCCTTCTGAAGCTCACCATCAACATACAGGCGAATCTGTTTTCCGTCCGTTTCATATCCAAAGCGGTGATATTCTCCCGGTTTTACTGAAATAGCAAAGTCCTCAGTCAGCTTGTTGTCATGCATAAAGCCAAACTCTTCCAGTGAACATTGTCCTCCATTAACCTTCCAAAGGAACGGACGCACCAGAGCTGCATCCCATTCTTTTTCCACTCCGGCCGTAATCACGAGCTGATCCTCATAATAGGAACGAACCACCCTGGCACTGAATATACCCAACTCGAAGTAAGTATTTTCCTCAACAAAAATATCGGTCTCAAATCTTCCATAGGTCTGGTCTTCTTCTCCAAATACCACAAAGCTCTTGGTCTCATCAGCCCATTCCAGAATACTGTGAAATTCCTTTTTCTGCTCCTCATCCGGAAGCTGAAGCAGGCGGCCATCCTCTGTATCCTGCACATGTCCCATTAATTCATGAGTAATCTTTGCTTCTTCTCCATTCCAAATGGGATTTCTGAAGCGAAGTTCCTTATTGGATTTTAAAGATGCCATTCCGGTTCTCGGACGATAAACACGTCCTCCCTCATCTTCGGATTGCACCACATATTCTCCGCGATTTTGACCGAACATTTTCCAGACATAATAAGTAGGAATTCCAAGGCTCTGATGATTATTGAAACGAATCAGATTAGGATACCACGCTCTGTAATTTACATTTTCAAATAATGGGGCATAAGAGGCCAATGTTACGATATCCTGATTTTTCTCAATACCCATAAGGAAAGCCGCTTCTCCCAAAGCCGCATACAACTGTCCCATATAGTTGCCTTCGTTTACAGCCACCTCTCCTACAAAGATTTTTGGTCCCTTACGATCATAGTCATCATAATAATTTACACGTTCTGCAAAGAACTCTGTTGTATTGTAAAAATGTTCATCCACGCACTCGGCAGGACAACCATTTTTCTCTACATGCTCATTGGCTATGGTTTTAATCTGGGGATACAGTTCCTTTACCTTCTTATAAATCATGTTGTATCGCTTTTCATAATCCGGACCCCAGTTTTCATTACCAATTTCCAGATAGGTCATTTTAAAGGGTTCCGGATGCCCCATAGAAGCACGAAGCCTTCCCCATTTGCTTTCCTTAGAGCCGATAGCATATTCAATGGCATCCAGTGTATCCTGTACCATTTCATCAAGAGCCTCTCCTTCCAGAAGGACACTCTTTCTTCCCTGACAGGTCATTCCGCAGTTACATACATACATGGGCTCCATCCCCAGATCCTCGCAAAGCTGCAGATATTCATGAAAGCCAAGTCCTAATGTACTTCTGTAATGCCATACAAACAGCTTACTGGGTCTTTCCCATGCCGGACCTACCGTATCCCGAAATCTCATCGCTGTGGACGGTGTCGTTCCTTCCACAATACAGCCTCCGGGAAAACGCATAAACTTTGGACTCATTCCCTTAAGCTTTTCTACAAGATCTGTTCTGAGTCCATGCCCCATGTAGGTATTGTCAGGCATTAGTGAAATAAATCCCAGCAGAATCTCTCCGCCTTCTTTGCAGGAAATAGTAAGCTGTGCCTCGTGACAATCCTCAGCTGCTGTCAGCTTCATGTCATATCTTGTATACTCCTGACCGGAAACCACCAGACTGTTTCCAGTCAGTACTTTTCCCTGGTATTCAATCGCTATATCCAGTCCTATTTCTTCCTTTGCTTTTGCAAATAAATACAAAGAGTAACTTTCTCCAGCCTTTACGGATATACCGCAGTAACCGGTATTAGTCAGAGATCCGTCCTTTTCAAACTGTATACGCAGAGCTGCGTCCCGATGTTCATTCAGGGTATCCGTCAGTTCCAGTTCCATCTTTGCATTGTGTGTATACCATGCCGGTATTTCTGTCTCCGGAATATTGTTGCCCTTTACCCAGCGGCATAAGCCTTCTCCGTTGCAAAACTCATCCAGCCATCCGGATACGGTTTTTACATGGATGCCATCCTCCTGCTGTATATACCCCTCCGGTAAAACGGAATCTTCGAAGCTTCTGTTTCGAAGCATTTCCGGATAAAGTCCTCCGTCTCCGGCACGGTTAATGTCTTCAAAAAAGATTCCGTATAAATCCCTGGCTGTCTCAAATCGTCTTTCCTTTGTTTTAATCTTTAACTTGCTCATTGTAGGCTCCTTTTTTACATTCCAAGAGTTTTAATCACTACCTGTCGAAAGGGTTTTCTTGATCTGTTCTTGTAAAAATTCCTTAAAGGGTGTCACCCCTCCGCAGTTCACTACCGGTCTATCTGACATGAAGATCATCTCACAGGGCTTTTCTTTTTCATATGGATACCAATAAGGCATTGGCTTTCCGTCCGCATCATTGCCGTTTGGATCACCTGTTTTTATGAAATTCACCCAGTAATTGCACATCATTCTGGAAAGATCGTAATGCTTCCCCACAAAGGGTCTCCAGCATTTCGCCAGTGTTTCAAAGAAAAACCATAAATCTACAGAATGGAAGGTTCCGGCATTATCCCATCCTGGAATATCTGCATCAAACCTGTAATAATAGTAGGGCTTTTTTTCACCTGCACTTTTTTTATCTGAAAAAAGACACTTGATCGTACATTCAATTCCGTTTACCTTCGCATACTTTCCATCAGAATCCTCCCGCATTGCCTCGGGAAAGCGCAAAAAGGTCTCAGCATTCTTTCCGAAAATCTCTTCTGCTTTCTTTTTCAAATCTTCTTTTGAGGAAGCTTCTATATAACTTGGAAATTCATCTGAAGTATTTCCAGACATAACGGGAACATTTACATGCTTGCCTTCCATGAAAAGAACCATTGGGTCACCTACACAGAACTTGTGATCCAATACGGTAAACATAGCCGGAAATATTTTGGTATATTCCTCATACTTGTCACGAATCGTAGCCGCATCCAGCTTACGAGCCTGCTCAATAGTTGAGCAACCCAGGAAAGAAAGAAAATGCTGTCCATTTTCCTCAGCATGCCACAATTCCTCCGGCACTCCGATTCCTCCAACCTGATAAGGAGAGCGAATCATTGCACTCATCACTACTGCACGATGAAATAAGCCTTCATTATCCATACATGCCATCTGGCTCATAACACTTCCGCCTCCGGCTGACTGTCCTGCAATGGTCACATTACCCGGATCTCCACCAAAGAAAGCAATATTTCTCTGTACCCATCGAAGTGCTGCCTGCTGATCCAGACTTCCAAAATTAGTCGGTGCGTCAGGCTGCTCCTCTGTCAGCTGAGGATGTGCCAAAAATCCAAAAACATTAACCCGGTAGTTTACCGTTACAACAACCACACCGCGACGTGCAATTCTCTCTCCGTCAAATTCCATTTCGGCAGGATATCCACACTGGAGTCCTCCTCCGAAAAACCATACCAAAACCGGCTGTTTTTCTGTTACTTCTTTAGCACCTGTCCATACGTTCAAATACAGACAGTCCTCATCCATGGCAATTTCCGGATCCACATGCCACTCACGGATATACACGTTATCACCGATTCCCGGGACGCTCTGCATGGAAATCGGAGCAAAGCGATAGCATTCACGAACTCCATCCCAGTCTTCACAGGGCTGGGGTGCTCTCCATCTGTTCTCTCCTACCGGAGGAGCCGCAAAAGGGATTCCCTTAAATGCAGTTATCCTGGGGTCTGCGGCTTCAATACCTTTCACCCATCCATTTTCTGTCCGTACTGTTCTCAGCATAATTCCTACCTCCGCTAATTTTACTATTAGCCATAATCCTAAATCTTTTCTATCCACCAAAAATCCAACTTTTAAATCAATTCGTTTTGCTCATCTCTCAATGACTTATAAGTTACTACAGCACATGCAATAACATAGATTATGATAACTCAAATGATCTTAATGCAGCAATTCCGTTACCGCGATAGGTCAGGTAAAACGCCTGTATTCCATCCGGAATCGTAACCGGTGCGGTATACTTTTCCCAGACATTGGTATATTGAACCTCTAATGTCGCCAGTACCTCTCCATCCCATGCTGTCTTTACTTCAAAAGTGCCATCTGCATAGCCCCGGGTCCAAATACTGATTTCACGAATATCATGGCAGTCAAAATATTTGAAGCCGATGGTAGTTGAATCTGTAATATTGGCAATATATCCAACTTCTTCGTCTCCATCCCTGCCGTCCTGCATTACTCGTGGAAAATTTCCTTCGCCCACATAAACTGATGGGGTATCGGTAAACAGATTACATGCAAGATAAGCGGGGTATTCGCCTTTACCCTCAAGCGGACCTCCATTTAAACCGCAGGAGGTAATTTCTACCTGTGGAATACTGCCGTCCGGCATAATCTGCAGCTTTTCAGCACATCCCTGTCTGCTGTAGTAGGTATTATTGGTATGCCTGTGATAAAAAATGTACCAGTCCTCTCCGATCTGCACAATACTTCCGTGATTATTGGCACCGTAAGCTGTTGGCATATCTGCCGGCTTGTAGGTATCGATGTGCAGATCACAATTGCTGACAATAACTCCGCCATAGACAAAGTCCCTGGTAGGATTCTTGCTGGTGGCATAACATAATTCGTGCATTAATATGGATGAATAGACAAAATAATAGGTGTCACCTACTTTACGGATGGAAGATGCCTCAAAAAACTCATGTCCCTCAAATCCGGTACCGGCACCATATTCACAGCCGGGGGCCACAAACACCGGAGCTTCCCTGATCGTCAGCATATCTGCTCCCAACACCGTAGCCATAGCTCCGGTACGGGATTTATCACCTTTTCCGCAAAATCCGGTATAAAGATATGTCACATCTCCTTCCGTCAGAACCCCCGGGTCAAACTGGGGCTCATCACCTTCCTTTTCGCCCAGACGTGTGCCATCTTCATAATGAACATAGCCATAAAATTCATACTTTCCTGCCGGAGTATCACATACAGCAACTGAAACTACCGAAACCTTGTCCAACACGTAATAAAGATAGTACCTTCCGTCCGGTCCCACCGTAACATCCGGGGCATACAGACACATTTTGCCTTCCGGGTTCAGCGGATCGGCTGTCTTCGGATAAATCACACCCTCATATCTCCAGTTGCCCAGGTCATCGACCGGAGCTGACCAGCACACATAGTCTCCCATGCAGAAAACATATCCGTTAAAGTAATCATGGGATCCGTAAACATATACGCGATCGCCAAAAACATAAGGTTCTCCGTCCGGAATATACTCCCAGGACGGTAAATATGGGTTAAACGCTTGTTTTTTCACTTTGATATCCTCCTTTGCAAGCCTAATTCATGTACATTGTTTCATAAAGCAAATTACTAGTTTAAGCCTTCAAGCTGACCACACGATCATAGTCATATCCTCGATCCGGATTCACCTTTCCGGCATTCAGTTCGAAATAAACCACACCGTTTTCGTTTACAGGAAGCTCTACGCAGATATTTCCGTCCTCCTGCTTTTTACGCTCTGTTTTTACAAAAGGTCTGGATGATTCCCGAATCAGCTTCGTCTGTTCCTCACTCAGATTGGCAGGTTCTCCCATATCATGCCATACCTTCAAGGGATTACATGTTTCCTCATCTACCGTCTTAGTCAGGAAGCAGTACTCCTCCTGTTCAGCCGGAAATGTAAACTCCAACAGCATTTTTTCTTTACCCTGTTCTGTACTTTTACGGGCAATATTCCAGGCTACACCTAGATAATCACCGTTTACACGTTTCAAAACGACAATATTGTCATCCTTATATACACAATTGGCTTCACTTTCCTCAAGCTTTTTGTAAAAAGCAAATGTCCAGAAGGTCGGCTTGGTAATACAGCCATTGGCAACCAGTCCAAAGCCGCCGTGGAATGGTGTAAAAGGAACTCCCTGCTCTTCAAACACATCACCAAATGTCCAGTAGGAATAGGATTCATTCACATCTCCCAATCTGGAAAGCTGCTGTGCTATAAGGGCCGCATTCAGGTTTGTATCATGAATGACGCCCTGAGGAGTATAGGAGCTGTTGAACTCCGTGATATGAATCTGCAGACCCTTATATTCCGGGAAACTGTCAATAATATCTCTGGTTGTTTTTAAATTGGCAAAGCCGTCCTCTGCCTTCATCAGTTCAGAATATGCATAATGTCCAATACATTCCGGCGGATCAATGGTGTAATGATGTCTGGTTACGAAATCCACAGGTATGTGATTCTCATGGCAATATTCCATAAATGCCTGAATCCATTTCTCATCCGTTCCTCCACAAACAGCAGGGCCTCCTACACGGAATCCCGGATTCACTTCCTTTATGGCATCAAAGGTTCTATGGAACAGCTTAAAATATTCCTGCATATCCGCATTTTCCCAGAAGCCGCAAAGATTAGGCTCGTTCCATACTTCAATGGGCCATTGAATAACTTCCTCTTCTCCATAGCGTCCCATCAGATGCCGCAGCAATGAATGCACCATATTACACCACATATCATAATCTTTTGGAGGAGTGGTATTTCCCTGCCAGTAAAAGATAGTCTGGCTTCCACTTGCCAACTTTTTAGGCATAAAACCCAGTTCAAGAAAAGGTCTCAGCCCCACCTTCTTATAGGCATCCATTACTCTATCCAGATAAGTATAGTTGTACTCGACCCTTACCTTACCATCCTCCTCATAGGTCTGAAAGATCGCCATATCATCACAGAATAATCCATGTCCCCGGATATGCTTAAATCCGATTTCCTTTTGAACCAGGCGCAGCTCCTCCTGATATTCTTCTGTCAATGCAAGCCCCATTCTTCCGGTTCCCACACAATAATCTACATTATTGTGAAAAAAGGCCTTTGAATCCTTTGTAATCACGATCTTTTTTCTGTCATTCTCTGTTGCCCCACCAAAATTTACCATGCATGTATCTCCTTCTTCTAAATCATGTTCCTATGCAGTCACGCATCAGATGTCTGACCGCTGCACGATCCGCAGCTCCCTGATGACGATTGCCATATTAATATGATACTATCGCATTGATTTAAAATTTCCAATGATTTATACTATAAGAAAATTGATATATCCTCTGATGTATCAGAACGGAGATTCCAGATGACTGAAATTGAATTTGTCGGCTACAGTGCCGTTCACCCCTCAGATTTTATATATGATGTTCCGAATGGCTTTACAGGCTATCTTCTGCTTCTTTTCGACTCTCCCTCGGAGCTGCTCATAGACGGAAGACTAATGCGGACAGCCGCCAATTCTGCTATTCTGTATACACCAGGAAGCAGAATTTATTACCGTGCTGCCGGTGAAGAATACCGGAATGACTGGATTCGTTTTCGTTCCGATCACTCCTTCGTGAAGCTGTTTCCGTTAACAAACACCCCATTTCCCGTAACAGATCCGGAATACTGTCATCAGCTTTTTAAATTACTAACCTGGGAGTCCGCCTTTTTCTCCTCTGAAAGCGAATCAAACATTACTCACCTGCTGCGGGTTCTGTTCTCCAAATTAAGAGAAGGAATCCAGAATGAGTCCCCGGGTATTCACGATCATGAGCTGGTTGCATTGCATAAGATGATCTACAATAATCCTCAGCTTCCATGGAATATAAACATGATGGCTGCGAAGCTTCACTTAAGTCCCAGTCATCTTCAGACTCTCTATCACCGCAAATTTGGCTCCTCCTGCATGGACAATGTCATCGAAGGACGTCTGCGCCGTGCACAGGATTTATTAGAGTACAGCGAATACTCCATCCGCGACATTTCCGAGCAATGTGGTTATAATAATGTAGAGCATTTCTGCAGACAGTTCCGTCAGCATAACGGCTGTACCCCTGGACAATACCGGAAAAATGCATCAGCAGGAAGCAACAAAAGACTTCTCACCCACAATACCCTGGGAGGAAGGGAGTTTGAGAAGATTAATCGAAATATCCGGAAATAGTGTTCGGGAAGGCCCATTCCACAAGCCTTCTCCAAAGTGACTTTTGCTCCTCCACCGGCATACATTCTTCCAAGACCGCATAAAATTTTATCAGAACATGTATAAATTCTTCTTTTTCTTCTTTTTCCCATTGCAAATCCTCCATTTTCCTGTATGATAGAGATATATTAACAGTAAGGAGGCATACAGTTATGTTGCAAATTAAAAATCCGGTTTTGCCGGGATTTAATGCAGATCCATCCATTATCCGTGTGGATGATACATATTACATTGCGAACTCTACGTTTGAGTGGTTTCCGGGAGTTCGTCTGCACGAGTCAAAAGATTTAGTACATTGGAATCTTCTTCCATCCGCATTGTCCACAACGACACTGCTTGATATGAAAGGAAATCCGTCATCTGGAGGTATCTGGGCGCCGGATCTTTCCTATGCAGATGGAAAATTCTGGCTGATTTATACGGATGTAAAAGTAACCGAAGGACCGTTCAAAGATATGATCAATTATCTGACGACGGCAGAAGATATCCGCGGACCATGGTCGGATCCGATCCGTGTCAATGGTGTGGGATTTGACGCATCGTTGTTCCATGATGATGACGGACGCAAATACCTTGTTCAGCAGACATGGGATCATCGCGAATACCACCATGCTTTTGACGGTATTACAGTGACAGAATTTGACACAGAGACAATGAAATTAAAACCGGAGACAGCACGTACGATCTACGCCGGAACGGACGTTAAACTGGTTGAGGGACCACATTTGTATAAGATCAACGGATATTATTATCTGTTTGCTGCACAGGGTGGAACCGTTTGGACACATCAGGAAGTAGTAGCTCGTTCAAAGACGTTAGATGCGTTGAGTTTTGAGACAGAGCCTGGCGATCCGTTTATTACAAACTTTGATACGCCGGAACTTGAGATCCAGAAGCAGGGACATGGTGCTCTCGTAGAGACTCCCGGCGGTGAGTGGTATTATGCAAGTTTGTGTGGAAGACCGTGGCACCACGAAAATGAAAGTTCGATCGACCCACGCGGCTGGTGTCCGCTTGGCCGTGAGACGGCAATTCAGAAAGTATACTGGGATGAAGAAGGCTGGCCTCGTATCGAGGGCGGACATGGCGGAAAAGTGCTTGTGGATGCGCCGAAAGATGCAATCTTGACAGAAGCACCGGCAGATCATTCGATGCATGATGAATTTGACACACCAAAACTTAATGATGAGTGGAATACCCTCCGCGTACCATTTACCGAGGAAATGGGTACGACAGGGGATGGCAGGCTGACATTGGTCGGAAAAGGATCCCTCTGCAATAAGCATGAGCTTTCGTTGGTGGCAAAACGCTGGCAGGCATTTAACTTTGATGCCGAAGTGAAAGTGAAATTTGATCCGTTCAACTATCAGCAGATGGCTGGATTGACAAATTTTTACAATGATAAGCACTGGTCATTCGCTTTCGTTACGTGGAATGAGAAAAATGGCCGCGTGATCGAAGTGGCAGAGTGCAATCGTGGCGGATATCGTTCGTTCCTTCGCGACGATGCGATTCCGGTACCGGATGATGTTGAATTTGTATGGCTTCGCACAAAAGTAAGAAAGCAGTCTTACAGCTACGAGTATTCCTTTGACGGAAAGAACTATACAGAGATTCCGGGCACACTGGATGCCGCTGTATTGTCCGATGATTACGTACTCCAGTCATACGGTGGATTCTTCACCGGAGCATTTGTCGGCATGGCATGCGTGGACTACTCCGGATACGATCAGACAGCAGAATTCCGCAGTTTTGACTATAAAGAACTGGATTAATCAATAGCAAGAGCCTTTTTTAAACCAGGCTCAATCAG
>ERZ779895.3693-NODE-3693-length-11535-cov-7.767683_pt1 | contig 11535 bp, 7 predicted proteins | sample MGYA00511093_ERZ779895 | MGnify/ENA primary metagenome ERZ779895 (study PRJEB29588, sample SAMEA2142970) | human gut metagenome | biome: human gut; feature: human-associated habitat; material: faeces | place: Denmark | collected 2008/2010 ... | reverse complement strand
CAAAAAGCGAGTATTATACGGCAATTGTAACTTACGCTTATCGCAACGCTATTGATGAATATCTTAAAAATCCTACCGATGATTTCAAACCGTCTCAGTGGATTCTTGACGAAATGGAAAAAATGAGCCATCGTGAATATACAACGGGATTTAATTTCGGCCCGATTGAAAACGGTCAGGTTACAGATACGGGAGGATATATCAGAAATTGGGACGTATGTGCTCTTTTTAAAGATTATTCAAACGGCAGGCTTATTGTAAGTCAGCGCAACAGATTTTTCGAGGGTGATGAACTTGAGGTTGTTGAGCCGGGTAAAAAGCCCTATAAATTAGTTGTTGAGGATTTGTATAATCTCGATGATGACGAAAAGGTTGATGTTGCAAATAAGGCTACCGATACCTATTCATTTAAATGTGATAAACCTGTATCGTCAGATGCCATATTCCGACGTCAAAGAACTGAATAAAATTTAACCCCCTTGTGAAAACTTTACACAGGGGGTATTTTTATGCGAAAAAGAGTTATTTCCTTGGGAGTTGCGTTTGTGATACTTCTCAGCGTGGCACTCGGTAGATGTGGCTATATTAATTTTAGTAATTTGTTTTATACCTAAAAATAATTCTACGCTAGCATTATCGCTAAGCAATAGCGAAGTTTTAAATTCTTCTTTTAAAGATAAATTTAATTCTTTATATAAAAGTAATGAGAAGAATGTGTATTTAACTTTTGATGATGGACCAACCTCTAAAGTAACTCCTAAAATTTTAGATATTTTAAAAAAAGAAAATGTTAAAGCTACATTTTTTGTTGTTGGTAAACATGTTAAAGAACATCCTGAAATTGTTAAACAAGCTTATGAAGAAGGACATTTTATTGCTAACCATGGCTATAGCCATAATAATTCATTATTGTACAAAGATGAAGAAAGTTTTCGAAATGAAATTTTAAATACTGATATTGAAATTTCAAAAGCTATTGGTGTATCTGATTATTGTTCTCATGTTTTTAGATTTCCAAATGGTTTTGCATCTCCTAACTATAAATATAAAAAGAAAAACATAGTTAATGTTCTTACAGAAATTAACTATGTTTATGTTGATTGGAATTGCTTGAATAAAGATTCTGAGCAAAGACTTTCTAATTACCAATTACTAAATAATTTAAAAAAGTCTGCAAAAGGTAAAGGAACATTGATTGTTCTTATGCATGATACTGGTGATGTAAACAACACTTATGACGTTTTACAGGACTCAATTAAATATTTAAAAGATTGTGGGTATATTTTTAAGAATTTTTATGAACTTTTTAATGAAGACTTATAAACTTGTATATTTCATTTGTTATATTTTCGACTTCTTGGTCTAATTCTTGTACAGTATAAAATTCTAAGTTTAAATCATTTGTTTTTTCTTTTCTTTCTAAAAATTCAATTACTTTCTTTAGGTCTTGTTCATTTATTGATATTTCGTCTATCGTTTGTAGTTCTTCAACTGCTTTTTGATAATTATCTAAAGCAATTATATTTTCACTATATTTGCTATCATACTTTTTCAAATCTTTATGTTTTACTTTAATACATTCTTCTTTATCTAAATTTTTGTGTTCGCATTTCTTATGGTAATCTTGATTTAATAAATAGTCTGTATATAAGTGAATAAAGTATCCATAAGCTACTGGATTTGTTTTTAATATATCTTTATATTTATTATAAAAACTTATGTATGTAGAATGATCTTTTTCATTGTATAAATGAGTTTGATCATGATTATAAATATGAGATATTTCTTTTACAATAAATCCATTATTTATATCTGGTGCTATATTCCCTAATAAAAATAGGTTTAAATCCTCCTTATCAAAATTTATTTGTTTGTTTAGCTTTTTTGCTATTTCTAAGTGTACTTTCCAATTTGGCAATATTCTCATCTCTCTTTCATTTTTATTAGTCCAATTATTATAGCACACATATTTACTTTTTTCCACTAAAAAAATACTTTTAATATAAAAGTATTCAGACTGTTGACAAAGTATATAAAAATATTTTGCTCAATAGTCTTTTTTTGAATTTATTTTTTGATTTTAAATTTTTAGAAAAATTCTGTCAGATAGTCTTCGCTCTCGCATTTCTTCATTTAGTTCTTCACAAATGTTTCTAGTTATCGTTCTGTATTCTTTCTTATTGCAACACCCTATTGCTTGTGTACAGCCAGTGCAATATCAAGATATTACATTTAAAGAAATTGCAAAATTCCTATAAAAAGACCCAACAACAATTTTAAGAGAAATTAAGAAACAATGATTGCCGTAACTCCAAGTCTAGCTATCGAAATATGTTTAGAATTTAATATAAAATCAAATTTGACTTCTGTTATTATTTTGCCTATTATAAATACTTTATTCATAGCCTTTTAACTCCTGTTCTAACATTGTACTAAAACTCACTCTTATCACTCCTTTACAAAAATTTATATACGTTTCGCCTTTATTGTGTTTGCAAATTTGCAAGCACAATAAAGGCGCCCCGCTAGGGGCGCCCCGCTAGGGAAAATTTTTCAAATTTCTAAAACTGGATCTTAACGGTCAGTTTTAGAAATTTTAGAAAAATTTTCTCCTTTAGCGTTTTTGATGCGCTAAAGTACGTGTTAAGCGCATTAGCGCTAACATCGTATTTAATTCATTTTTTCTGGTTCATTGGACCAGTGGTCAGTGCTACTTTACATAAAGTAAGGGACGCAAACCATATCTGATGCTGCAATCAGACGTGCGATTGTTGCCGCGGTAAGACGTGTAATAGATGGCTCCGCCACGATCTGCGAAGTAATACCCTCCACGATAAACACAAGGGTACCAGTTGCTAGCGTAAGAGTGGGTAGAGTATTCTGTTGTCCATTCCCATGCATTTCCTGACATATCCCATATATTACAATATTTATCATTATTTATTCCTGTATTTGCAAATGATGCACTTTTATTTTTGCTTGCATAACTACTTGCGTCTGTTTCTGTTGAATATGTTTGTATAAATATTATTGCTGTATCCCATGCATAGCTATTTACTAGGTCACTTGCATATATTAGTTCATCATTTTCTTTTACCTCTCCATACATTTCTCTTGCTAAGCTTGCTGCTTCTGGTTGAGGTTTATCAGTTAATACTTTTTGATTGTATTTTGAATATATTTTTGATGTTGTTTTAGTTTTACTTGCTTCAAACCTTGCTATATAGTATCCTCCATTTGATAAACTTGTTGATATAAATTCTGCTAGGTTTCTTGCTGTTGCATTTTCAGAACCATTGCTTTTACTTCCATCTCTAAATGTACTTAATTCTTTAGAATTCCAACTACTACTTCCAGAAGTTATTGTTATAGGCGTTTCAGCATTATAATTCTCTGCACTTTGCGCTGGTGTATATTTTCCATCAATTGCTGTAAAATCACTATATCTTCCAAGTGTTATTGTATTTGTTGTATTATCTTTGTTTTTTATTGTTCCTACTGGTACCCATACAAATTGATTTTTATCTGTTCCATTTTCTATTACTATTCCATCTTGTACTGCTGGAATAGTATCTCCACTATAAGTATACGTTGCTGAACCTGCTTCTGTTCCATGTGCTAATACTTTAAATCCTTTTGGTATTGTTATTTTATTTCCATATGTATCTACTGCTTTTGTATTTTTAGGTACTGCGTCTTTTCCTACTAGTGTTGATATATTTACATCATTGTTGCTTTCTCCCATATTTTCATTTAGCCAATTTTCTAGTGCATTTATTTGTTCTATGTCTTTTTGTATACTTTCATTTGCTTTGTTTTGTGCGTCTTGTGCTTTTTTAATAATTCCACTATCGCTGAATACTGCGTTTATGGTTACTCCTGCTAGTATTAGCAAGACTACAATGGTTACTACTAAGGCTATTAGAGTAATACCTGTTTGATTTGAGTAATTTCTTCTTACTGATTTTTTATTTATTTTTATCTCTTTACTTATTTTAGTCTTCTTTTTATTCAAGGTTATCTTCCTCCTCTTTCTTCAGTATTTTATTTTGCTTTTTTCTATTATGTATTTAGTATGTACAACTTTTTCTTTTTTATGCACATTTACTCATTTTATAGCTTCATACTATATATCTTTCAAGTTTACTCTATTTAATTTTCAATGTGCTAAATTTTTATCTTACAAAAAATAAAGCAAGATAATTGTACATATCCTACTTAAAAATATCATAACATTTTTTTATTTTCAATACTTTTCTTTAATTTCTATCGACTTTTGTTATTAGATAATGATTTTTAATAGAAAAATCGTTCAAGTCTGCTAGTCTGTAATATTAATGTAACACAAATGTAATGAAAAATATTTCGTGTATTTTTGGTAAAACAAAAATGATATATATAAAAGTGAAATACGAAAGCTAAAGAAAGAAAATGAACAAAAAGAACTTGAAAACAAGCTATTAAAAAAAGAAAATAAAAATAACAAAGAAATAATTCATGACTTAGATAAAAACAATTATCGCAGTCAATGTGAAACTTTGAGATTAGAGAAAAAGGTTAAAAATCACAGTTAATTCAAATGATTTTTGACCTTTTTTCATATTTTATACTTCATTTCCATAGTAACTATCTATTAATATTTGTTTTAATTCTTCAACTAATGGTAACCTTGGGTTTGCAGTTGTGCATTGATCTTCAAATGCTCTATCTGCTAATAAATCAATTTTTGCCATAAATTCTTGTTCATTAACTCCTGTTTCTTTAAAGCTCTTTGGAATATTCAAATCTGCATTTAATTTTTGAATTTCTTTAATTAAAGAGTTTACTCCTTCTTCATTTCCATAAGCAGGGAAATTCATTCTTCTTGATAAATCCGCATACTTTTGGTCTGCAATATAGTACTCGTATTTAGGGAATGATACAAACTTAGTTGGTCTTTGACTGTTATATCTTATTACATAAGGTAATAAAATTGCATTTATTCTTCCATGTGGTAAGTGGAATTCTGCTCCTATTTTATGTGCTAACGAATGACATACACCTAAGAATGCATTTGTAAATGCCATACCTGCAATTGTACTTGCATTATGCATTTTTTCTCTTGCCCAGCTATTTGCTCCATTATTATATGCTTCTCTTAAATTTTTAAATACTAGTTCAAATGCTTTTTCTGCTAATCCATCTGTATAATCAGATGCCATATTTGATACATATGCTTCAATAGCATGTGTTAAAACATCCATACCGGTGTCTGCAGTAATTGTTTTTGGTAAACTCATAACTAAGTCTGGGTCAACTATTGCAACATCTGGTGTTAATTCATAATCTGCTAAAGGATATTTTTTATTTAACTTTTTATCTGTAATAACTGCAAATGATGTAACTTCTGATCCTGTTCCTGATGTTGTTGGAATTGCAACAAGTTGTGCTTTATTACCTAATTTAGGGAATTTATAAGTACGTTTTCTTATATCCATAAATTTAAGTTTCATTCCTTCTGCATCAGCTTCTGGATGTTCATAGAATAGCCACATTCCTTTTGCAGCATCTATTGGGCTTCCTCCACCTACTGCAATAATTACATCAGGCTTAAATTCTCTCATCATTTCTACTCCTCTATAAACAGTTTCAAATGATGGGTCTGATTCAACATCTGAAAAGATTTCAGAATGTACATATTCTTTTCTTTTTCTTAAGTAATATAAAATTTTATCTATATAACCTAAGTTTACCATTGATGGGTCTGTAACAATAAATGCTCTTGAGATGTTTGGCATTTTTTCTAGATATGCAATAGAACCTGCTTCAAAATATATTTTTTGTGGTACTTTAAACCATTGCATATTAACTCTCCTTTTGGCTACTCTTTTTATATTTATTAAATTTACACTTGATACATTTGCAGTTGTAGAGTTTCCTCCAAATGTTCCACATCCTAATGTTAATGATGGCATATTTGTATTATATATATCACCTATCGCTCCATGTGTTGATGGTGAATTAACTATTATTCTACCTACTTTTACTCTTTCTGAGAATTTTTGAATTGTCTCATTATCTTCTGAATGAATGACAGCTGAATGTCCCATTCCACCAAATTCAATTAATTTCTCAGCTAATTCTATTCCCTCGTCTGCATTTTCAACTACATAATATGCAAGTACAGGGCTTAATTTTTCTTTTGAAAATGGGTATTCAATTCCAACTCCATTCTCTTTTAATACTAATACTTTTGTATCTTTTGGTACTTCAATATTTGCACCTTTTGCGATAATGTAAGGGCTCTTTCCTACTATATCTGCATTTAGTGCACAACCTTTTTCTGCTATAAACATACTGTTACGTAATTTTTCTGTTTGCTCTGCATTTAAGAAATAACATCCTGCTTCTTTCATAAGCTCTTCAAATTCTTTATGAATTTCTTTATCAACTATAACTGATTGTTCTGATGCACAAATCATTCCATTATCAAATGATTTTGATAATACCAAATCATTTACTGATGTTTTTAATTTTGCAGTTTTATCTATATAACAAGGTACATTTCCAGGTCCAACACCTAATGCTGGTTTTCCACATGAATATGCTGATTTTACCATTCCACTTCCACCAGTTGCTAAAATTAAATTAACACCTGGGTGATTCATTAAAGCTGTTGTAGCTGTTATAGATGGTTCTTCAATCCATAAAATGCAATCTTCTGGAGCGCCTGCTTTTATAGCTGCATCTCTTAAAATTGTTGCTGCTGCAACACTACATTTTTGTGCAGATGGGTGAAAACCAAATATTATAACATTTCTTGTTTTTGCTGCAATTAATGATTTAAACATTGTTGTTGAAGTTGGGTTTGTAACAGGTGTTACACCAGCTATAATTCCTATTGGTTCTGCAATTTCTTCATAACCTTCTTCTTCATTATCTTCAATTACTCCAACTGTTTTATCGTATTTTATACTGTGATAAATATATTCTGTTGCAAACATATTCTTTGTAATTTTATCTTCGTAAATACCTCTGCCTGTTTCTTCTACAGCCATTTTAGCAAGTTCCATATGATGTTCTAAGCCAGCCATTGCCATTTGTTTTACAATTTCATCAACTTGCTCTTGGTCTAATTTCATGTATTCTTCAGATGCTTTTTTTGCTCTTTCAACTAAGCCATCTATCATTTCTTCAATTCTTTTTTTCTCTTCTTCACTAACTTCTTTTGCCATTTTCAAACTTTCCTTTCTCTCTTGTGAATAATTATTTCCATTTCTATGTAATTATATACTAACTTATTTTTATTGTAAATAAATTATTTTCAAAACTCTCTTAAATTTAAAAATCGAACCTAGCCGACATTGTCAGCTAGGTTCTTGGACCTATCTTAATTTCTTAATTCTTTATGTCTCTGATTTTTTCCATGAGTTCGAAATCAGAGATTTCTCCTCTTTCAAAGAGGTCAATTGCTTCGTGTACCTGCTTTTGATACTTCATCACATCATCTGTATCTGTCCACTTAGGGAACTGATTATCAAGGCTCAAAAGAAGCTTTGTCATTTTTGCTGCTCTTTCTCCCTTCCAGTCAACTTGGTCAATAGAGTAAATCAAACGTTCCAAGAATTTAGCATAGGCATCATACGTTGCTTTTTTCATTTTGCTCTCCTCCTTGTATAGATTGGGTCCATTTCTACATACAAATAACTTGTATGTCAGGATTATATCATAAATAAGCTATTTTGACAACTTTTACAGTTATCTTTTTTATTTATTTTATTAGAGTACATTTTTAACTATATTATAAAATACGTTTTTTCGCAAATTCCCCTTTCTTTTCCATGAAAAATGTTATATAATAAAGCTCGAATTAATTATAAATACAAGAGGAGTGAAGTTTATGGGTTATAACTTTAAAGATATTGAAAAAAAATGGCAAAATAAATGGTATAGTGAAGGTACTTTTTATGCAAAAGATGATCCTTCATTAAAAAAATGGTATGGACTAGTTGAATTTCCATATCCTTCTGCTCAAGGCTTACATGTTGGTCATCCACGTAGTTATACAGCGCTAGATATTATTGCCAGAAAAAAGAGAATGGAAGGATATAATGTATTATACCCTATTGGATTTGATGCATTTGGATTACCAGCTGAAAACTATGCTATTAAAAATCATGTTCATCCTAAAATTACAACTGAGAAAAACGTTAATCATTTTAGAGAACAATTAAAAGCTTTAGGTTTTTCATTTGACTGGTCTAGAGAAGTTAATACAACAGATCCTAATTATTATAAATGGACTCAATGGATTTTTATTCAATTATATAAACATGGATTAGCTTATAAAGCTACAATGCCTATAAACTTCTGTACTGGTTGTAAAGTAGGGTTAGCAAATGAAGAAGTTGTTAATGGTGTTTGTGAAAGATGTGGAAGTCCAGTTGTCCAAAAAGAAAAAAGTCAATGGATGTTAAAAATTACAGAATATGCTCAAAGATTAATTGATGACTTAGATGAAGTTGATTATTTAGATAAAATCAAGGCACAACAAAGAAACTGGATTGGTCGTAGTGAAGGTGCTGAAGTTAAATTTAGACTTGCAAACCATGATAAAGAATTAGTTGTATACACAACAAGACCTGATACATTATTTGGTGCAACATATATGGTAGTTGCTCCAGAACATCCTATTATTAAAGAATTAGAAAGTGAAATTACTAACCTAGATGAAGTAAAAGAATATCAAAGACAAGCTAGTTTGAAATCTGATTTTGAACGTGCAGAATTAAATAAAGAAAAAACAGGTGTTGAAATCAAAGGTATTAGAGCAATCAATCCTTTAACAAATACAGAAATTCCAATTTGGGTTTCAGACTACGTTTTAATTACTTATGGTACTGGTGCAATTATGGCTGTTCCTGCTCATGATACAAGAGACTGGGAATTTGCTAAAAAGTTCAGCTTACCTATTATTCAAGTAATTGAATCAGCAAATGAAAACACAGTTTGTGATATTGAGAAAGAAGCTTTTACAGATGTTGCAAGTGGCAAACTTGTTAACTCTGGTTTCTTAACAGGTTTATCTGTTGAAGAAGCAAAGAAAAAAGTTATTGATTATTTAGAAGAAAATAAAATTGGAACTAAAAAAGTAAATTACAAATTACGTGATTGGGTATTTTCAAGACAACGTTATTGGGGTGAACCAATTCCTATGGTTCATTGTGATAAATGTGGATGGGTTCCACTTCCAGAAGAAGAACTTCCATTATGCTTACCTGATATTGAAGATTATGAACCTGGTGAAAATGGTGAATCACCTTTAGCTAAACATACAGATTGGGTTAATACAACTTGCCCTCATTGTGGTGGAAAAGCTACTCGTGAAACAGATACAATGCCTCAATGGGCTGGTTCATCTTGGTATTATTTAAGATATATGGATGCACATAATGATAAAGCTTTAGCTTCTAAAGAAGCCTTAGAATATTGGAGTCCAGTTGACTGGTATAACGGTGGTATGGAACATACTACACTTCACCTATTATATTCAAGATTTTGGCATAAGTTCTTGTATGATATTGGTGTTGTACCAACTAAAGAGCCTTATCAAAAACGTACTTCACATGGTATGATTTTAGGCTCAAATGGAGAAAAAATGTCAAAATCAAAAGGTAATGTTATAAACCCTGATGATATTGTTGAAGAATTTGGTGCAGATACATTCCGTGTTTATGAAATGTTTATGGGACCATTTGATCAAACTGCTCCATGGTCTATGGAAAGTATTCGTGGATGTAATAAATTCTTAGATAGAGTATGGAATATGCAAGAATTTTTAGTTGATGGAGACAGCTACTCTCCTGAATTTGAAAAAATGATGCATAAAGCTATAAAAAAAGTTTCTTCAGATATTGAAGAAATGAAATTTAACACAGCTGTTTCTACATTTATGACAATGACAAATGAATTTTATAAATTAAAGAGAATAAACAAAGCAGAATACAAAACATTTTTACAATTGTTAAATCCTTTTGCTCCACATATAACTGAAGAGTTATTTGAAATAATTGGTGCAAAAGACACAATAGCAAATACTCCATGGCCAGCTTATGATGAAGCAAAAACTATTGATGATGAAATTGAAATTCCAGTTCAAGTTAATGGAAAAGTAAAAGCTACTGTATCAATTGCATTAGATACTGATGAAGCAATTGTAAAAGATAAAGTACATGAAAATCAATCTGTAAAAAATGCAATCAGTGATAAAAATATTGTTAAAGAAATTTATGTAAAAAATAAAATTTACAACATTGTTGTTAAATAAAACATAAATAATATTGATTCATAAAAACAGAACATTACAAATGTAGTGTTCTGTTTTGTTACATATTTGTAATGAAACTGTAATATTATTGTAATATTATTTTGTATCTTTATGTTGTATAATGGAAAAAGAATATACTAAGGAGAAATATTTTATAAATGAACGTTGAATCAGAATTAAAAAAAGATGGAATTGAAATTATTGGAAGATTAGATACATTAAGTGTAAATTCTATTTCTAAAAGTGTTGCAGAAAAAATTTGTAATACTTTTCCAAGTGCACATTTTGATTGTAGCCAATTATTTATTGAGTTTTCTAGAACCCCTATGTATATAGCATCAATGCCAGAAGGTTATGCTGAGGCAACTTATTTTTATAAGAATTCTTCTATATACTTTAAGTCTGGAATACCTTTAAAAGATTTAGAAAAATTTGCTATACATGAACTTATTCATCACATTCAAGAAGTAAAAGACCGTAAAGGTAATTTATATCGTTTAGGTTTGTGTGAATTCGGGGCATTAAAAACATATGGAACAGCTTTAAATGAAGGAGCTGTGCAATTGGCAGCTTCAAAAATTCTTGATCAAAAAGAAACTATAGTAAAATATTATGACATATCACTTCCAACTAATAGTCCTAATTGTTATCCACTTTTGTGCAATTTAGTTAGACAATTAGCTTATCTTGTTGGTGAAAATGTCTTATTTGATAGTACATTATTTAGTACTGATAAATTTAAACTTGATTTATGCGAATCATGTGGAATGAAAAACTTTTTGAAAATTCAAGATTTATTAGATGATATTTTAAATATTGAAGAAAAAATAATTGTTTTAAATAACAAACTACTTGAAAATGAACTTGTTGATGAAAAAGCACAAAAAATTGCTTTTAAAATTGGAAAATTGAAAAATGAATTAAAGTTAACATTTATTAAGACTCAAAATTTAATTTATAGCTCATATTTTGATAATGAATTTAATAAATTAAATACTACACAAGAAATAGAAATTTATCGTACAAAGTTATATAATTATAAGAATTATATTGGTATTACTGAAAATTACAATGATTTTAATAGTTATTATATTAACAAAATGGTAGTTCTTGAGGAAAAACATGAGGCAATTTTAAATAATGTTTCTTTAGTTTTAGTTAAAGAAGGAAAAATATCTAGATTAAGATCATTTTATGATGAATATAATAGTAAGTACACACCTACAATA
>ERZ779895.3690-NODE-3690-length-11547-cov-2.793857_pt1 | contig 11547 bp, 7 predicted proteins | sample MGYA00511093_ERZ779895 | MGnify/ENA primary metagenome ERZ779895 (study PRJEB29588, sample SAMEA2142970) | human gut metagenome | biome: human gut; feature: human-associated habitat; material: faeces | place: Denmark | collected 2008/2010 ... | reverse complement strand
CCGAATAAAATCCGGCAACAAACATTTTGTTTCAAACATAAACCTCAACCGGCATCATTTCTGTATTTTTCCCATTTCAATCCGAATTTCGTGCCGCTCCGGATCGGTGTTCTGATAGGAATACAAATCGAATCCGATAATCTCAAATCCGTTTTTTCGATAGAATGCAATCGCATTTTCATTGCAGGACTGTGTTTCAAGAACGCTCATTCGTGCGCCGGAAGCTTTTGCCGCATCGGAAATTGCATTCCTCAGCAGCGTTCCGATGCCTTTGCTGCGCACATTTCCCGAAGCAGCGGTTCAAGCCGGCATTGACATATCCGATTTCGGTCACAGCTTTGTCCCCATTTGAATACACTGGTGCTGTAAGTGAATTATTCAGCGCAATTTCAAGGCCGCTCCGATTCGGGGTTGTTCGGAGTGCCGCTGACTGTATTAATGATTCCGGAGGGGTATTATGAACAGCATTATCGCACAGCTTGACGATGTGCATTTAATATATCACGAGCCGCGCGGCGAAACCGAGGCGGTGGGGGGGATAAGTTTATCCGTTCACAAGGGGGAGTTTGTTTCAATAGTCGGGCCTTCCGGCTGCGGCAAAACGAGCCTTCTGTCCATTTTTGCGGGCATATTGCAGCCGAGCTCCGGCAAAGCGGAGGTTCTCGGCGCACCGCCCGATCCGCGTGCAAACAGCACGGGCTACATGCTTCAGCGCGATCATCTTTTTGATTGGCGCACAATCGAACAGAATGCCCTGCTTGGGTTGGAAGTCAAAAAAAGACTGAATGCCGAAACACATGCTTACGCTGCGGAGCTGCTGGACCGTTACGGATTGGGAGCGTTTAAGGATTATTATCCGCGTCAGCTTTCGGGAGGAATGAAGCAGAAAGCCGCACTTATACGCACGCTTGCTTTTTCGCCGGAGCTGCTGCTGCTGGATGACGCTCCGGTGCGGCGCCACCTCTTTTCTTACCAGTTCGCCGTCGGGCGCGGTCACGACCACAATCTTGTCGGCGTCCATGCCGTCGAGCGTATCAAGGATATTGCGTATCATCGGCTTACCGCAGATCGGCATCAGCACCTTCGGCAGATCCGACTTCATCCGGGTGCCTTTGCCGGCACCGAGCACAACGGCAGCAATTTTCGAGCTAGTCATATTTTTCCCTTTCTAATCTTTTTTTAATAACTGCATATTATATTAGCAAATATATTTTATTTGTTAACAAAGGTGTTTTTTTATGAAAAAACTTTTTTTTGCAATTTGTTTCATTGTTTTTTCCGCCGTGCTGATCAACCCCTCAAACGCCGCCATCAAACAAATGCGCGACGAAATTGCCCTCCAGCAGTATAACGCCGACAAAAGCATGCAGATCAAACCGGCGGTGCAAAACCGGAACATTCCCACCAGCTTTGAGGCGTTCCGCGATTTTATCCGCGAACGGGCACAGAAAGTGGAAAAAATGCCGATGTCGCTCATCCAGTCCGCCTCGACCATGAACGTTATGGACGACGCCGCGTTCATCGCCAGCCAAAAACAGGAAAAATCCACCTTTGAAAAAATTTACGACAGCGCCATGGAACGCCTGAACCTGCTGGAAAAACAGCAGCCCCGCGACCTGATCAACACCCCTGCCCTGATCCCGCAGCAAATAAAGCAGGAACAGCAGCAGGCACAACGGCAATGGAAGAAGGAAACCGGCATCGACGTTGTCAGCGTCACCCTGCCGACCGGACAGAGCATTCTGGTGCCGGCCAAAGAACACATTCCTTACCTTACCAGCAAAATCGACATCATGCCCAACGGCATTGTCCGCATTATAGAAACCGTCAATCTGGTGGCCAACGGACAAAAACTGAAATACGGCCTGTCAAAAGCGCTGCCGAAATATTCCGTTTCCCGCGACGGGGTCAAAAACGCAACCATTCCTTATCTTAACGGCGTGCGCATCAACGGTACCGAAGTTCCCTACCGGCTGAAAGACGCCGGCGACCGCTACCTGATTACGCCCCAAAAACAGTTTGAACTGCAGCCGGGCATTTATACCTACGAATTTGACTATATGCTCGACCGCAAACTGTGGTACTATAAAGACCGCAACGAATTTTACTGGGACGTCACCGGCAGTTTCTGGAATCTGGTGGTCTCTCAGGCGGTGGCAACGGTGCGTCTGCCGGTTGACGTCAACCCGCTCGGCCAGTCCATGTTCATCGGTTATCCGCCGAAAAACCTGACCGACCGCTATTCCACCATCACCAAAGACCGCCGCACCAACGCGCTCGGCTTCACCGCCACCACGCCGCTGTTTGCCGGCGAAGGCATGCATATTCTGATTTCGATCCCGAAAGCCGGTTTCATCGAACCCGATTTTAACAAAAAATTTGAATGGTTCATTGAAGATTACGGCGACATTATATTCTCTTTCCTCGGCCTGCTGGCAATCGTTTCCGCCTATCTCGTTTCCTGGCGCTTCATCAATTCCGACGCCAACCCGGTCAGGGCCGACCTGCAAAAAACCCCGGCCATGCTCAGGATGCTGGCAAAAGGAACTTTCGACAAGGTTTCCTTCTGTTCGTTCCTGCTCGATTTGTTCCGCCGCAACATCATCGACCTGAAAGCCGACCACGAATCCCTGCTGCTGATCAAAAAGACCGACAATCTGAGCCGCCTGAACCCGCTTGAAAAAAAGGCCTTCCGCCAGCTGATCGGGCCAAAGGAAACGGCGGTCGCCTTCAACCGCGCCAACGCGCTTAAAATGAAACGCGCCTGCAAGCTGATTGAAAAAGACACCGGCAAACGGATCAAACTGCTTTCGCTCAAACTCAATTCGGGTTACATTCTGTTTAGTGCCGCCATGTTGTTTCTGTCGGAAGCGGCAATCGCCTGGCTCAACGTCAACACCGCCGCCACCATGGGCTTTCTGCTGTCGGCGACGCTGACGGCTGCTTTTTACATCTGGATCCTGCGCATCAGCTTCAAACGGCGCTGGATCGGCATTACGGCCAAAATCTTTGCCGTCGTCATGATCGCCCTTTCCGCCTTAATGATGAGCCTGCACGTTCACGCCGTTTCCACCTTGTTCATTCTGGCCATGATCTGGAGCATTTTCGTTTACAGCAGCCTGTTTGCCAAAAGAAACGGACTGATCAAAAACAATATCAAAGAAGCCGTCCTGTTCGGGCAGAAACTGGCCGCCAACGCGCAGGCCATCATCCTCGGACGGGAATTCAAACAGCAGCAGGCCAACATCTATGCGCTGGACGCCGGCGACAGATATCCGAAGACGGAAGAAATTGCCGACGACTACCGGCTGGATCTGATGCCGATGGTCAAAAACCTGCTTTAAACCAAAAAACAAACGCCGACGCCGCATTTGCCGGCGCCGCAAAAAATCCCCGGGTATACCGGGGATTTTTTGGAAATCGCTCGTCTGCACCAAACAGTCAGACGCAAACCGCCCGGCCCGACCGTAAAACCCGTGAAGCCCTTCAAACCGGGGGCTGAAGTTTGAAACGGCCAATGCCGCTTACATAACGGCGGACGTTTATTCGTCTTTGGCTTCTCCTTCGTTTTGCCGCTCTCCCGCATACCACGAGAACAGCGCTTCCCGCTGGACGACGGCCATACTGGCAAAAGACGCGCTCATCAGCAAAAACAACATGTTGTAGACCAGATCGCAGACCACGGCACCGACCGTAAAGACACGGCCGATAACAAAAGCGGCCAACAGATTATAATTAAGGAAAATGATGGTATTCAACACGATAATGAGCGTCAGCGCCATAATGATTTTCAGCGTATTGCCGGTGGTTCGCTGCCAAAACAGTTTCAGCGGCGGACGTTTCTGCCCGCCCAGCGCAAACGCGAAAACCGAAAGGAACCGCAAGGCCAGGAACGGCAGCCAAAACCCCGACGACGCAACGGCGAAAAACAGGCTTTCGATCCGCCAGTCGGGGTTGGGAACGCGGACGGCCAGAATATAGGTCGAAACAAGCGGCAGACAGAAACAGCCTACGATGATCAGGATGCCGCCGAACAGCTTCCAATCCCGGGCGGAAATAATAAACATTTCCCGTACGTTCAGGGCTTCGCCGCAAACCGCGGTCTTGTACCAGGTTTTAAGGAAAACGGCGACAATCAGCAGCCGGAGCAGGAAAAACGTGACGTAAACGGCCGGCGACGACGTACAGCCGAAGTACGGGTTTTCGTTCCATTCGGACAGGCCGCAGACATAGCTCAACTGCGTGGCAAAAGCCAAAACGGTAATCAGCAGTCCGTAAGCGAAGCTCAAAAACAAAAAACGCCGGAAACGGTACAAAAGGATGCCGATCGGCAGAAAACTCAGCTCCCAGAAAGGAATGCTGACCGGATTTACGGAACGGTCGTCCAAAAATTCGACATTGCCGATGCTTTTCAGTTTTGCGAGAACCTCGCCGCCTATTTTCTTCATCATGTTACATTTCCTTTACTGCCGAAACGCCGGGTATCGATTTCAGCTGCGAGATGATGTTGCCGCTGGTAAAGGCGTATCCTCCCGGCAGTTCGATCGTGATGTCCCATTCGTCGTTATCAGGTTTAATATATATTTTGTTCGGGCCTTTTTTATCCCGGCTCAAAACTTCTTTTACCGGACGAACCGCCGCCTTGTTATTAATGCTGATAACAATGGCGCTGGCCACGTCGGCAATTGCCTTGTCCAAAGTCTCGATATTGCTGATCATAACCCGCGGATTGCTGTCTTCGGTTTGTTTTTCAATCGTTACGCTGGCCAGAAGCGGCAGCCCGGAGTTGATCATTTCTTCGCTGCGCTGCAGGGTTTCCGAAAACAAAATGCCTTCAAAAGCGCCTGACGCGTCGGAGAGTTCCAAAAAGGCGAAACGGTTGCCCTTTTGGGAAATTTTTTTCTTAAAGCTGTTGACGCAGCCGGCCAATTTGGCCCGGATCATGTCACCCAGCTGGATGTTGCGGAACACTTCGCTGCAGTTTTTGACTCCCAGCTTTTCCATGCCGTCACGGTAACTGTCCAACGGATGGGCAGAAAGATAAAAGCCGACCGCTTCGGCCTCAAGCTTCAGCTTTTCCAGCTCGACCCAGTCGGGTTCGTCCTTGAGCTTGATTTTGGCCTGCATCTCTTCGTTGCCGAAAAGCGAAGACTGGCTGCTGGTTTTCAACTCGGAAGAAGAACTGATGTGCTGGATGATGTTGTCGATGTTGGCAAACAGACGGCCGCGGTTTTTATCCAGACAGTCGAACGCACCGGACTTGATCAGCTGTTCCAGCTGTTTGCGGTTGGTTTGTCTGATGTCGATCCGGTGCACGAAGTCGGAAATGTCCTTAAAAGGACCGCGCGCTTCGCGTTCGGCAACCAGCGCCTTCATGTTGGCTTCGCCGACGCCCTTGACCGCCGTCAGCGCGTAACGGATCTTGCCGTCTTCCACCGTAAAGTCGTAACCGGATTTATTAATGTCCGGCGGCAGCACCGCTATCCCCATCTTGCGGCATTCGTCCTTGAAAAACTGCAGCTTGTCGGTGTTGGTAATGTCAAGGCTCATGGTCGCGCTCATAAATTCGACCGGATAATGCGCCTTGAGGTAAGCCGTCTGGTAAGAAATCAGCGAATAGGCCGCGGCGTGGGACTTGTTGAAACCGTAGGAAGCAAACTTTTCCATCTGGTCGAAAATGCTGGTCGCGGTATCGCGTTCAATTCCCCGTTCGACCGCGCCGTCGACGAAGATGCTGCGGTGTTTGACCATTTCTTCTTTGATTTTCTTACCCATCGCCTTACGCAGCTTGTCCGCGCCGCCCAGGGTATAGCCGGCCAGTTCCTGAGCAATCTTCATAACCTGTTCCTGATAGATCATGATGCCGTAGGTGCTTTTTAAAATCGGCTCCAGCTTGGGATGCAGATAGGTAATTTCCTCTTCGCCGTGCTTGCGTTTGATGTAACTCGGAATGTTGTCCATCGGCCCCGGACGATAAAGCGACACGATAGCGATCAGATCTTCGAAGCGGTCGGGTTTTATCTGCTTGTGCACGTCCTTCATCCCCGCCGATTCAAACTGGAACACGCCGGCAGTGTCGCCCCTTTGCAAAAGCGCATAGGTTTCCTTGTCGTCAAGCGGCACCGTGCTCATGTCAAGTTCGATCCCGTGGTCGGCCTTCACCAGATCCACCGCCCGCTTGATCGTGGTCAGGGTTTTTAAGCCCAGAAAGTCGAACTTGATCAGCCCGGTCGACTCGATGTACTTCATGTCGTACTGGGTGACCGGCATGTCGGCTTTCGGATCTTTGTAGAGCGGCACCAGCTGGTCAAGCGGGCGGTCGCCGATCACGACGCCGGCGGCATGTACGCCGGTGTGGCGGTAGAGTCCCTCAAGCTTCATCGCAATGTCGAACAGTTTGTTGATCTGCGGATCGTTTTGGCGCATTTCCTCCAGCTCGGGCACCTGCTCCAACGACTCTTTCAGGCTCGGCTGCACGCCCTGCACCGGCGGCGGAATCATTTTGCTGATCCGGTCGGCCTGCGAATACGGCATCTGCAAAACGCGGGCAACGTCGCGGATCACCGCCTTGGATTGCAGTTTTCCGTACGTAATAATCTGCGCCACATGGTCAAAACCGTATTTGTTTTGCACATATTCAATCGTTTTGTAGCGGTTTTCCTGACAGAAGTCGACGTCAAAGTCCGGCATGTTGATACGTTCCGGGTTTAAGAAACGTTCAAACAGCAGGTCGAGCTTCAAAGGATCAAGTTCGGTCACCTGGATCGACCAGGCCACCATCGAACCGGCGCCGGAACCGCGCCCCGGCCCGACCGGAACGCCGTGTGTCTTTGACCAGCGGATAAAATCCGAAACGATCAGGAAGTAACCGGCGAACCCCATTTTTTCAATAACGCTCAGTTCATATTCAAGACGGGCATAATAACGTTCGTCCAGTTCTTTTTTCTCTTCTTCCGTCATGCCCTCGAAATAGACCTGGGTTTCCATCTTGTGCGCCAGCCCCTTGTAGGCTTCTTCGCGCAGGTATTCGTTTTGCGTCTTGCCTTCGGGACATTCAAAAATCGGCAGCAGCGGATCAACGTACTGCAAAACGTAGTTGCAGCGCTTGGCAATGTTAATGGTGTTGGCCACCGCTTCCGGCAGGTCGGCAAACAGCGCCACCATTTCGGCCGCGGTTTTCAGGCGCTGGTTGGGCGAGTATTTTTCCCGGTTGTCGTTGGCCACGTATTCGCCGCGGGCGATACAGACCAGTGCGTCGTGCGCCTCGTACATGTCGGCGTCAAAGAAAAAGGCCTCGTTGGTCGCCACCAGAGGAATGTCATGCTTGTAGGCCAGATCGATAAAATCGTTTTCGGTTTTGGCTTCCTTTTCGAGGCCGATACGCGAAATTTCCATATACAGCCGGTCGCCGAATATCTCTTTTAATTTCAGCAGAAAGTCTTCGGCCTCTGCCGCCCGGTTCTCCAGCAGCAGGCGTCCGACGGTGCCGTCCACTCCGGCCGTCAGCGCAATCAGCCCGGCGCCGTGGGTTTTAAGATCGGAAAGACGGATCTGCGGCTTTTCGGCAAAGTTCTTTTCGCCGAGATAGGCAATTTTCATCAGTTTGGTAACATTGGCGTAACCTTCGGCATTTTTGACCAGCAGCACGATCTTGTCCGGCTCCACCGTCCGCCCCTTGGATTTCAAGACGTCATCGGCATCACTGTTGCGGATATACATCTGGGTGCCCAAAATCGGCTTGATACCGTTTTTCGGCGCATAATCGGAAAAAGCTTTGGCACCGAACATGTTGGCGGTATCGGTCACCGCCATGGCGGGAAAGCCCATCGCCGCAGCCCGGCTCATCAAAGCAGGAATCTTCATTGCTCCCTCAAGCAGCGAATAGGCCGAATGCACCCGGAGATGAATAAACTGCGGTTCCATTTATTCTCCTTGTCAAAAACTATCTGACGGAAACGCCGCTGATGCAGCGTTCGGGCTGCTTTTCGCAGATTTCCTTATCGCTGTTCATTTCATGCAGGCGGTTGCGGTTGGGCGCAAAGTCGCCGGCCACGCATCCGCAAAGCGCCAACAGACAAATCGTCATTACAATCTTTTTCATTCGTTTTTCCTTCACAGGTTCAAATCGTGTTTTAAGACGACAAACACGATCAAAATCATAAAAATCCGCGCCAGATGCCGAAACCACAGGCTGCGGTTATATTCGGCGGAACTCCGCCAGGTGCCGATCACCATCGAACCGGCATAAAACAGCAGGAAACAGAGCGAACTGAAATATAAAATGGTGAGGATCACCGTCGACGTTTCCAGCCCGTACTTGCGGGTGGTGTAATAACCGAGAATGGTCAGCCCGCGCAGCTTGTGAAAAAGCATGGTGCCCAGAATCTTGACCACCAGATGAACGGCCAGCATTCCCAGCACGCCGAACTTCCAGAACGTGTCTTTCAGACTGAGTTCGCCGTCGATAAGCTTTTTAAACATAGACTTTGTCCCTTTTCTTGTCCGATGCCGTTTATAATGAGGCAAAGCTCTCGTTTGTGCAAGCGATTTTTAACAGTTTTACCGCACTTAAAAACAACGGACGATCCGTTTATAGGGTTTTACCCCCAGTTCCTGCCGCACCGCCGCGATTTTCTCCGACAGCGGCGACCAGACGGCATATTTTTCAACAAAAGCGGCGGCGTTTTCCTTTGATTTGGACAACTGCACCCGGATCGTTTCTTCCAGCAGCCGGTTTAAAACGCCGCCGACATTATCCAGATCAATCGTTATTCTGCCGTCCGCCGTTTCTTTGATGATACCGTGTTCACGCAGATAATTGAACTGGATCAGCTCACCCATGCGGTGGGGCAGCATCATATGCGGCCGGGCGGCCAGAAACATCCGGCCCGCGATGTAACTGACGTAAATCTTTTTCAGCGTTTCTTCGTCAATTACGCCGGCATTGACATATTCCGGCATAAAAGCCAGCGAAACGGTGTCCGCCTTATGTTCTTCAATGATGTGCTTATAAGCGCCGAGAGCGTTCTGATACGAACTGTCGGGACCGAGCGAATGCCCGTTTTCGTGTCCGATGACGAACAAATGGTCGGCCTCGTTGTCAAAATAGCGGTGCAGTGCCGGATCCAGCAGACGCTCCAGCATTTTGCGCTCTTTTTCCCTGTCAACGCTCATCCGCACCTGACGGTGATAGACGTTGCGCCGGCCGCCGCCGGTTTTGACCGACAACTTGTCGTTGTTGGGCAGGTTCTGCGCGGTGGTGATCCCGCCGCGGCACTGGGCATAGTCGCCTTCAAGATCGGCCAAATCAACGTCCACCATCGTTTGCTTCAGTTCTTCGCCGTCGAGGACGCTCTGGCGATAAGCGTCGGCAAACGGCATTTTGGCCGCCAGCTCGGGTAGGTGTTTTTTAAATTGCAGAATCAAATCCGTTCCCGCCTTGTTGACAATGCCGACGCGGGCGCCCAAAGTGTCTTTGCCAACCGCTTCAATGCCGTTTTCCGCCAGCAGGGCCTTCAACTCTCCGTTATCGTAGACGGCCGGCGTAATCTCATCATCATAATTTTCGCGGCTTAAGGTAAACTCCAGCGGCGTATCCTGCAAAACCGCCCAATGTCTGTCGGCCAGCATGTCCATGTCTGGATTGTTTTGCAAAAGCGCCTGCGCCTGCCAGCCGAGATAATCTTTAAATGCTTCGTCGTCGGCATAATGGGCGGCCACTTCCAGCTCGTTGGCAATTGCCGAAAAAGCGGCGGCAAAATACTCCGTATAGTCAATCGCTTTTAATTCGCCGCCGTCACGCCGCACCATCGTACGGGCGCTCAGTATTTTCCGCACTTCTTCGCTTTTGCCGGCCTTCAGCATGGCAATCAGAATTTGCCGAAACTCTTCCGGGCTCAGATCGGCAGGATAAAAGTTGTGCCCGGGCAGCAGACGAATGCCGGCAAACACTTCCACAGGCTCCTTGTCCACTCCGTTATAACCGGCAACGCCGTTCAGGGAATTGAACAGTTCAAGCGCCAGCGCCGCATGCGAACTGCCGGCGGCCGCCGCTTCTGCCAATGCCTTTTTCTGCGGCAGGTTCATGGGATGGTCCTGTTCCAGCGCCACGTCATTGACCATACGGGCGGCGGCAACCAGATGCGTAAGAGCTTTTTTGTTGCCCTCGCTCAAATTTTTATATCCCTCGAAATCCGGCGAAATCAGCCGGACGTCAAGCGTCTGGTTTTCCATTTTGTCTTTCAGTTCGGCTTCGTCGTAATTGATGTCGTATCCGTTAATTTTCCTTTTCTTTTATCTCCACGGTTCTGAAACGGTAAACTTTAATTGCATTTGACCAATAGCTGGGGCTCATCCCTGCCTTCAGTTTTAAATTGTTCAAAAAATCCCTCTTGTCCGGCAGCTGCTTCCAGACCGAAGGCAAAAACAGTCCCTGGCGGCTGCCGTCGCGAATCACCAGACCGTCGACGCCCGCGTTCACTTTTGCCAGCAAATCTTCCTCGTTTTCGTAAGCAACCGGCTCAAAACCGGTCAGAAGCGAAACGGCAATGCCGATCTCCCCCAGTTCGCCGGCCGCAACCGGCGCAAAGCGGCCGTCATGCAAGGCCGCGTTGTAAGCATTTTCGGCAACGTCCAGAGCCGTCGCCCGGCGCGGCAGCAGCGAACCGATGCACCCCCGCAGCTCACCGTTTTTTTCCAGAGTAACGAACGATGCCCCTTTGTCAAACAACGGATCCGGATAATCGTCGCGGGAAGGCTCGAAAACCCGGCCGTGCAGCACCGCTTCTTCCAGCGCGGTGCGGGCAATCCGCAACAAGTTCTTTTTATAAACGGCGGCATAATCCGCAAGCGCGGCGGTCTCGCGTTCGAGTCCGCCGGTTCCGGCAAAGGCCCAGGCGCCGTAACCGACCACCCTTTCCCGGCTGCCGGCAGTGTCGCCGGAATTGATCAGCGACAGAATTTCCGGACGCAGACGCATCATCTGCGCCAAAATCAGCGCGCTGTTGATGCCGCCGGCGCCGCAGGACTGATGATAGCCGATTTCGGGCGAAACTTCTTTGATTTTGGCGGCCGTTTCCCGGTCTGCCGCCTGCGCCTCTTCGTAAGTGTAATAATGCGACAAATCCGCGGAAACCACCAACAGCGTATCGTCCCTTTGCAAATACGGCAGCAGCGCCTCGGCCGTTTCCTGCGGATTCATCTCGCCGTAAACGATCGGCACGATTTCAAAATCCGTCAGCACCTTTTGCAAAAACGGCAGCTGCACCTCCAGCGAATGCTCGTCCCGATGCGCCGCGTCGTTTATCCTAAAACCTTTATGCGCCGCCAGTCCGGCCGTCATTTCCCGGTCAACCGGCACTTTTCCGAGCGGCGTGACAAACCAGTCGGCCGAAGACAAAGCCAGTCCGTCAACCGGCACCCGGTGCGACGGCCCGAGCAGGATAACGGTTTTAATCCGCCCGGCCAGCGCCGCCAGCGCCCCGGCAAGTTCGGCAAAAAACCACGGGGAGCCACCTTGGGCAGAAAAGCCTACAGCGAATCGCGGTA
>ERZ779895.3687-NODE-3687-length-11563-cov-3.034498_pt1 | contig 11563 bp, 10 predicted proteins | sample MGYA00511093_ERZ779895 | MGnify/ENA primary metagenome ERZ779895 (study PRJEB29588, sample SAMEA2142970) | human gut metagenome | biome: human gut; feature: human-associated habitat; material: faeces | place: Denmark | collected 2008/2010 ... | reverse complement strand
TTCCCACAGACGGAAAAGCTCCGCGTCCGTCTGCGCCCAGACAGCGCCGGGCGGCCGCATGATATGGGTGGTGGTGGTCACCAGCACATGCCAGTTCTTACGGACACAGTGCGCAGCCATGGCGTACATCAGTGTCGTTTTGCCGCCGCCGCCCACAAGTGATACAATGTGGCCTTTTTCCGTCAGAAACGGAAAGTCATTTTCAATCGGCATACAAACGCTTACTCTTTTTTGGCAACAGCCATGGCGATCTGTTCCGGCGTAATGGGCAGCTCATAGAACCGGGTACCAATGGCATTGTAGATCGCATCGGAAATGGCCGGCAGCGGCGTATTGATGACGACCTCGCCGATGGATTTTGCGCCAAAGGGACCGTTGGGTTCGTAGCTGCTCTCAAACTCCACCTTGAGTTTTCCCACATCGGTACGGGCAGGGATCTTGTACTGGAACAGCGAGTTTTCCTGCGGATAGCCATTCTTATCGTAGGTAATGTTTTCGGTCAAAGTCATGCCGATGCCCTGCAGCAGACCGCCCTCGGTCTGTACACGGGTCAGGTTCGGGTTGATAGGCGTGCCGCAGTCCACACAGGCATCAAACTCCAACAGCTTTACTTCACCGGTCTCGGTATCCACTTCCACCTCAGCAGCACCAACCATGAACGGCGGCGGCGACAAAGGCGAAGTATGCGTTTCGGTGGCTTCCAGCGGTACCATGTGGCCGAACTGGGAAGCATACGCGATCTCCGACAACGTTTTTTTCTGTGCAGGGTCCTTGCTCATAAAAACATCCCTGCCGTCAAATTCCACCTCGTCCTCAGCACATCCCAACAGCTCTGCGCCCAGCCTGCAGATCTGAGTGCGCAGCTTCATGGCACATTTTTCAGTGGCCTTGCCGGTAACATAAGTGGTGCTGGACGCATAGGAGCCAGAGTCATAGGGCGAGGTATCCGTATCGGCTCCGAAGACCGTGATATTATCCAGCGGGCAGTCCAGAACCTCGGCAGCGATCTGCGCCAGTGTAGTGTCACAGCCGGTGCCCATGTCGGCCGCACCGATCATCAGGGTATAGAAGCCGTCGTCATTCAGTTTCAGGGTCGCACTGCCCACATCCATGCCGGAAATGCCGGATCCCTGCATTGCCATGCCCATGCCGACAGCGCGTACCTTGCCGCTGCCCATATCACGGGCAGGATACTTGTGCTCCCAGTCGATCATATCCCGCACCTTGACAAGGCAGCGATCCAGTGCACAACTGGTATTGACGGCGCCATAATAGGCAGGCATCACATCGCCCTCCTGCACGGTGTTTTTCAAACGCAGCTCAAAGGGATCCATGTTCAGCTTGTGGGCCAGCTCATTGACGGCAGATTCTACCGCAAACAGGCCCTGCGTTGCACCATAACCGCGGTAAGCACCGGCAGACATGTGGTTCGTATACACGACATCACTGATAAAGCGGAAGGCTTCCGCCTTGCCGTACAGCGGGATGGATTTGTGACCGGAAAGACCTACCGTTGTGGGGCCGTGCTCGCCGTAGGCGCCGGTATTGGAAAGGGTGTACAGATCAATGCCCTTCACAATGCCGTCCTTCGTAGCACCCAGCCGCACATGGACCTCCATTTCATGACGCGGCGAGGATGCAATCTGGCTTTCCACACGACTGAAAATGATCTTGGAGGGCTTTTTGGTCTTCCATGTCACAAAAGCCGGATATACTTCGCTGACCGCTGTCTGCTTTGCGCCAAAGCCGCCGCCGATGCGGGGCTTTGCCACGCGCACCATGCTTTTGGGGATATGCAGTGCGTTTGCAATATTGCGCCGTGCATGGAATACGATCTGGGTGGAGCTGAGCACATTCAGGCGTCCGTAGGTGTCGATCGAGCAGTAGGTGCGGAAGGTCTCCATCATAGCCTGCTGACAGGCTTTGGTGTGGTACACATGGTCGATGACCACATCGCTGGCTGCAAGCACTGCGTCGATATCACCGGCTCCGCATTCATCGTGGGCACAGAGGTTGCGCTTGTTGTCGCCTCCCACCGGGCACAGACTGGCCCAGTTGTCCTCCGGATGCACCAGAATGGGGTTGTCCTTGGCAGTGTGATAGTCCAGCACTGCTTCCAAAACCTCATATTCCACCTTGATGAGCTTGAGGGCCTTATCCACGCACTTTTCGTCTTTGCCGGCCACGATGGCCACCACATCGCCCACAAAGCGCACATGGCGGTCGATGAGCAGGCGGTCATGCGGACTGGCTTCCGGATAGGTCTGGCCTGCCTGCGTGTAGCGCGGCGCATCCTGCGGCACATCCTCCCATGTAAAGATTGCCTCGATGCCGGGCACCTTTTTTGCTACAGCCGTATTGATAGTTTTGACGATGGCATTTGCGTGCGGAGAGCGCAGCAGCTTTACAATCAGGCAGTCCTGCGGGATCACATCGTCCATATAGACGGGCTGGCCGGTGACCAGCTGCATGGCATCCTTTTTACGGAAAGGCTTGTTGATGGTACTCATTCTGCGGCCTCCTTCTGCTTTTTCCATGCCAGAAAGTTCATGATGCCGCGCAGCTGGCCCTCATAGCCAGAGCAGCGGCAGAGGTTGCCGGAGAGATATTCCTTGACCTCTTCCTCACTGGGGTACGGATTCTCGCGGAAGAGGGCCAGTGCGTTCATGATAAAGCCCGGGTTGCAGAAGCCGCACTGCTCTGCGCCCTGATCCGCGATAAAACCGCCAAACTCCGCTGCTTCTTCCTGCAGGCCTTCCAGTGTGGTAATGCTGTGGCCGCTGGCACGTGCTGCCAGCACCGAGCAGGACAGCACCGGTTTCTCATCCAGAAACACCGTGCACAGACCGCAGTTGGAGGTCTCACAGCCGCGCTTGACGCTCTTGCAGCCGTGGGCACGTACAAAATCGATCAGCAGCATATCCGCAGCCACATCCTCTGTGACCTTGACGCCGTTCAATGTAAGAGTGATCTGCATTTAATTTTCCTCCTGTGCCGTGCGTGCTTCCAGCTCCACAACCGCACGCTTTGTCAGAACGCCCGCCAGATGGCGGCGGTATTCCGCACTGCCGCGCATATTGGAGCCGGTAATGATATCGTTCTTTACTGCATCGGCGCACTTCAGCGCCAGCTCCTGTGCAGGCACACCGTTTTCCGCCGGAAACTCATACAGCACCGCTTTAAGCGGGCGTGCGCCGATCGCAATGCGATAGCACCCATCTGCAAGACGGGCGGCGGCACAGGTGAGCACCGGGATATCGGTCTGGCTGTTGCGCACAGACTGATAGAAAAACTCCGCGTTTTCCTTTTTGACGATCAGCCGCACAAGGATGTCCCGGTCATAGGGACGCTCGGCGTACTCCCGCAGGGACACGATGCCACCCTTGTACAGCTCTACCGAACAATCCATGGCCATAAACAGCGTGAGCACATCGGAAAAGCCGAATCGGCTGTAGATGCTGCCGCCCACAGTGGCCAGATTTCGCAGCTGCACGCCCACAATATGCCGCAGCGCTTCTTTTACTGCGCCGCGGGTATAGGCGGCAAGGCCGGGATGCTCTTCCAGCTGCCGCAGTGTGACCATAGCACCGATGGAAAAATTGTCCTCGGTCTCCTCTATGGCGTCCAGTCCCAGACCGGACAGGTCGATGGCTGTGCCGACATTGATGTTCTCCATTTTGAGCCAGATCATGCCGCCCAGCACACGGTTGGCCTTTTTCTGGTTCAGCTGCCACGCTTCTTCCAGAGTTTCGGCCCGCTTATATTCTCGGATCGTCATCATAGCTGCAGGTTCCTCTCTTTTTTTCTCTGTTCTTTTATTTTAACACAGATTTCGATATAATACTATTGTCAATTCGTTTCAGAAGGAGTGGTACTATATGAAAGAACTTCTTCCGGTGGGCTGTGTCATCATGGCGTCCGGGGCAAGCCGCCGTTTTGGTTCCAACAAACTGCTGGCAGATTTCTGCGGGGAACCGATGCTTTGCCGCGCATTTGCGGCGACCGATACTCCAAAACTTTCGGCCCGCATCGTGGTGACGCGCTCGGACGAAGTTGCGCAGCTTTGCCGCTCCCGCAATGTTCCGGTGCTGCTGCACGATCTGCCCGGCCGAAACGATACGGTGCGGCTGGGACTTTCCGCGCTGCTGGAACAGGTGCCGGAGCTTTTTGGCTGCATGTTCCTGCCGGGAGACCAGCCGCTTTTGTGCCGCAAGACAGTGGAAGCCATGGCAGGCATCTCCGGGCGGGACCACGGGGCTCGGCTGGAACGACAAAAAGAAACAGAACGGGAGATCTTCCGTCTGGGATTCCGGGTCCGTAACGACCCGTCTCCCCTTACCGGAAGCCCCGTTCTGTTTGAAAAAGGACTTTTTCAGGAACTGCTCACCTTGCCGCAGGGCATGGGCGGCAGCGTTCTGCTTCGGAAATATCCCGCACATGTTCACACCGTTTACATTGCGGATCGGAATGAACTGGCCGACGCCGACACGCCCGAAGCACTGGCGCAATTGGAAGCACTGGCCCGGCAGAAGCTTTGAGCTTTATACTGCCTTGTCATCCTTCGGCAGCAGCACATTCAGCAGGATCGCCACGAACGCAGCCGGAACGATGCCGGACTCGCCGCAGATCAGCTGGAAAGCGTGCGGAGCCTGTGCCAGAATGCCGCTATTGGCACCCATGCCGTAGCCAACACCCAGAGCCACCGAGACGATGGTAAGCTGACGCGGGGTCATCTTTTCCTTGGTGATGAGCTGGATGCCGCTGACCACGATGGAAGAGAACATCATCACGGCAGCACCGCCCAGAACGGCCTGCGGCATAATGGAGATCAGCGCGCCGAGCTTGGGGATCAGACCGCACAGGATCAGGAAGATGGCACCGGAGGCCAGAGCCATGCGGTTGACCACCTTGGTCATGGCCACCAGACCCACGTTCTGGCTAAAGGAAGTGTTGGGCAGTACGCCGAACAAAGCCGCAAAGGAGGAGCCCAGACCGTCACAAATCACACCGCCGGACAGCTCTTTATCGGTGGGTTCACGATTCATGCCGCCCTCCATGACACCGGAGATATCACCCACGGTCTCAACAGCGGTAACAACGAACATGATCATCACCGGCATAATAGCGCGCATATCAAACACGATCTTGACCGGCATCAGCTTGGGAATGGCAAACCAAGAGGCCTGTGCCACCTTATTCCAGTTGAGCACCCATGCCTTGGTAAACTCTACACCATCGGCAGTGACACCGGTGGTGGGCAGCACCAGACCCATGACAAAGGCCGCAACGTAACCGGCCAGAATGCCGATCAGGATCGCGGAAGAGCTGAGGAAGCCCGTGGTCCAATGCTTGAAGATCAGAATGACCACCAGAACGAACAGGGCCAGCAGCAGATTTTCCATGGAGCCGAAGTCTTTTGCGCTGTTGCCGCCGCCAAAGGAATTGATACCCACCGAGATCAGCGAAAGACCGATGGAAAGCACAACCGTACCGGTGACGACCGGCGGGAAGAACTTGCGCAGGGGCTTGAGGAAGAAGCCCAACACGCTTTCAAAAATGCCGCCGATGATGGATGCACCCATAATGGCACCATAGGCCAGCACACCGCCGCCCATACTGCCGACAACACTGTTGAACACACCGATAAAGCCGGAACTGGTACCCATGATGATGGGCACGCCGCCGCCCACGGGGCCGATGGTGAACAGCTGCACCAACGTGACCACACCGGCCACGAACATGGCACTCTGTAGCAGCGTGACCTGCAGATCTGCGAACTCACCACCCGCAATGCCGCAGGCACTGGTGATGATCAGCAGCGGGGTCAGGTTGCCCACAAACATGGCGCAGACATGCTGCAGACCCAGCGGGATCGCCTGTTTCAGGGACATTTTTGCGTCGAACTGATACGCCGACTCTTCGAGCTTGACTTCCTTCAAATGTTCCACTCTCCTCAAATCTTGACAAAAATCATTCTTTTCGACTGCTTTACCAAAAAAGCGGATTTATTATAGCAAAACTGCGAATTCTTGTAAATTAAGTATGACTTTTCTATGAACGGTTGTTTCCCGCTGAGAAACACAAAAAGCAGGGCGTTTTGTGCGTTTTTTCCGCTTTGGTCGGAAAAATTTCGCGCAGAACTCCTGCTTTTTTGTTCCGTTTTATTTGATTTTTGTGCGATATGGAAATTTTACAGATCCGAAAGTCTGTAATCCTGCAGGCAGCACCGGATCCCCTGCTGCGTGGCAGCAAACCGGATGCCGGAACGCTCCAGCTTTGCAGCGTCCATCACAAGATTCCGCTCCCAGCTTTCTTCGGCGATCTTTACGGTAATGCCCAGTGCTTTGGCAAACTGCCGGGCCGTGCACACCATGTCCTCTGCATTTCCGCTGCCAAAATTGTATACGCCGCCGGGCAGGTCTATGGCGGGTTCCAGATTTTCGACCACCTGCCGCACATAGGTCACGCCGCGGAAGTCGTTCCGGGAGAAACGAACAGCCTCCCCCTTCAGCGCGGCACGCAGAAGATTCAGCGGCAGATTGCCCCGGATGGGCAGCCCATAGCCGGGCAGGTCATACATCCAACTGGCACGCAGATGGACCGAGTCCGGGCAGAGCTCCAGCACGCGCTGCTCTGCTTCCAATTTATACTGGCCATAAATGTTTGCCGGATGCAGATCCAACGCTTCTGACAACGGGCCCTGCTGCTTCGTTCCCGCATAGACCTGATCTGAGCTGAATGCCACCAGCTTTGCCTTCGTCTGCTGCGCGGCCCGTGCCAGCCAGACCGGCAGCTCAACATTGGCACGGTAAGCTTCTGCCGGATGCTGTGCGCAGTAGCCGGTATCGGAAAGCGCAGCGGTGTGCAGGATCACGTCCGGATCCCGCGCCCTCGTCTGCGTAAGGACTTCCGTTTCGGTGGCGGTGCACAGAAAGCCCTTGGGGAAAGCGCAAAGTTCGTATTTTCCCTGCCACTGTTGTAATACACGAGAGCCCACAAAGCCGCCTGCACCTGTGATCAGAACCCTTTTCATCGTCATCTTTCCTTTCGTTTTGAGAATATGAACCCAGCACAAAAAACGCCCGGCGGCACGATGCCTCCGGGCACAGAAGTTTTAAAGGAACAGCTCCAGCACGAACACAACGGCACAACAGATCACCGATACCTGAAACAGGCTTGCACCGGGCCATGCAGCCGCAATGCCGGCCACCAGCGCCATGGCACCGGCAGCCGGGCTCTGGGTCGCGTTGACAATGGCCGGGAAGGTCATGACCGCCAGCGTCACATAGGGCACATAATACAGAAACGACTGAATGAAGCGGTTTTTGATGGGCTTGCGGATCAGTGTGAGCGGAAGGATGCGGATGGTGTAGGACACCAGCGCCATCACTGCAATGTAGATGTAATTGTTATGCGTCATGCTCTGCCTCCTGCTCGTCTGGATTTACCGGAAAAAGCACCGCCGCTGTACCGGAGATCAGCACGGTGAGCAGAATGGTACGGGTGCCTTCCGAGAGAGCGGATATTCCCGGCAGGTAATTGCACAGAAAGCTCAGCGCAAAGCTGATGGCCACAAGTGCAGCTACCACCCTGCTCTTACGCGCCGGAGGAATGATGATGGCAAGGAACATGCCGTAAAGGGCAACGCTCAGCGCACTGACAGCCCGCAACGGCAGCAGATTGCCCGCAATGATGCCCAACGCCGTACCGATGGCCCATGCGGGAGCAGCCAGCAGAATGGCACCGTAAGTATAATATGGGTTCAGGCTGCCGGGCCGTGCAATGGTGATGCCAAAAAGCTCGTCTGTCACATCATAGCCGATGACAAGCCTGTGCCAGAAGGGCGTGCCCGGTGCAAAGCGCTGGGCCAGCGCACAGCTCATGAGCAGATAGCGTGCATTTGCGATCAGGGTAATGACTGCTACTTCCAGATAGGTTGCGTTTGCCATGATGATGGCGAACGCAGCATACTCACCGGCCGAAGCGTTATTCAGTAGGCTGACCAGGAAGCCCTGAAATGGGGTGAATCCCGCCCGGCGGGCTGCAATGCCCAGCGAGAAGGAGACTGCAAAATACCCCAGTGCAATGGGCACGCCATCCCGCATACCCTCACAGAAGATCTTTTTGCTGAAAGCCCAAACCGGCCTTTCTGCATTGACAAGCTCCGGGGCAAGGAGCTTACTTTTGGAATTCATCTTTGTTTTTAACTCCTTTCCTATTTCAAACACCGCTTCTTATTATACTCTCCCGCACACAGAGAAGAAAGGGCTTTTTCACTTTCTTTTCGGCACAAAAGGAAAACGCCGCCTGAAAAGGCAGCGTTCTTCGTCGATTTATGCGCCCGGCACCAGAAAATGCATCGCCTGCGGCAGGGTCTGTGTTCCTGCATCCAGACCGTTTGCGGCCAGCATCTGTGCCGGTGATACATGGAACCGTTTTGCAATGCCGAAAGGCTCTTCTCCGGCCTGCGCGTAGTAAATGCGCAGTGCGATCTCCGGGTCTGGCACGGTCAGCGGCTCACCCAACTCCGCGCCGCCAATGCCCTGATGAGTGCTGCGGCAAAGGATAGCTCCCTCTGCGCGGGCTGTCACTGTGACCTCCAGCGTGCCGCCGGTACAGCTGCACTGGATGTTCTCAGTGCTCAGCCAGCACTCCGGGCTGAGCTGTGCACCCTGCGGTGCATCCACCGCAAGCGGAAAGACCAGCTCCAGCGTTTTTTCGTAACTTTCCAGCTCGGCAAGGCTGTTTTCTGCAAAGGCTGTGGCAACAGCACGCACGGTAAAAGCCCAGCCGTCCCGATAAGGAACCACCTGTGCCGGTCCGTAGGCCACAAAGCAGGCCTGGAGCTGTGCACCGGCATCCGGCAGAGATCCGGCAGCGGTGGCGGAAGCCGTCTCGTTCAGCATGCAGGCAAGATCCTCCACCACCAACTCCTGCGGCGTGACGGTGGTCTCAAACCGGGTGGAAAACGTATCCGATACGTACTGCAGCTGGCAAGACCGCCATGCGTGCAGATGCATCATCACACTGGCTGTCAGCTGACCACCGGCTCCCTGTTCCCCTTCCGTCAGCGCAAAACCAACCGGTTCCAAAACACACAGGCACTTGCAGTCCTCGGCCACGCCGTCCAGATCTACCACCTGATTGAATGGCAGGGATGCCGCCTGACTTTGCAGGCTGCTATCGCCTTCCGCGCGCCAGGCGCATTGGACACGTACCTCGCCCTTGACAACAGCCTTGCCCGCCAGAAGCTTTATCTCCCGTACGGATGACGTGCCGGTAATATCCAGAATGGCGGCAGGAGGCTTTGCAAACACCATTTCCCCCTCTACCGTGACCAGTTTTTCCAGCACCGCCGCACTGCGCACACCGGTCAGGGTTTGCAGCTTCTGCTCAATGCCGCCGTCCGCCAGCGCAGTGATCAGCTCTGCCTTGTCCTGTGCATGAAGCGTGGCCACCAGACCATAGGCTCCGCGCACCTCAATGCGGTGCGGGTTCACGGCCCGGCAGTTGAGATATTCGGTCTGGCCTTCCACCATGGCCGTCCAGCTGGTGAAGGAAAATTCCGGCACTTCCAACTGTTTTGTAAAGGGCAGTTTCTGTTCGGTCTGGCATAGGCCTGCGCCATTCTCGCCCTGATAAAACACGGTGCAGCGCAGATAGCCTTCCAGCGTCAGCCGCCCGGGCTGCAGCTGTTTTTGCAGCACCACCGGTTTTGCAAAGCATTTGACCAGCTTGAATACCGGCGGCAGATAGTCCGAGATCAGGATCTCGGTTTCCAGCGGGAGTTCTGCCTTCACGGTGCAGCTTGCGCCCGCCTGCGGCAGGGTGTCCCGAAAGATCTTCAGTTCCATGCAGTGTGCTCCTTTCCCTGTCCGTTTCTACTGGAAAGGTATGCGGCTGCCGGGCTGGATATGCCCGTAAAAAAGGCACCGTGCCAGACGCACGATGCCTTGGGAAAGGTTATTGGGGTTCACGGATGACCGAGACCTCTTCCACATGATAGCGCTTCATCCATGCTGCTGCAGTTGGTGTGATCTGTTCGCCGCTCACCACGATGGGAATGGCCGGCGGGCAGGAGACCGTAGGCGTGGCACAGATGCGGCCGACTGCCTGCTCTGCGGGCAGCTGTTCCTGCGGTGCGAAAACGGCCTGCCGGATGGTACAGCGGCGGTGCAGGCCGCGCTCCAGCTCCGCAAATTCACCGGCAGTTTCTTCCGGGAACGTCACCGGGCCAGCAAGTTCTTCCGCAATGCGGAGAACGGCTGCGGAAAGCCGCTCGAAGTCCTGCGGCGGATTATCCGGTGTGAACATCAGCACCAGATAACGCGGGTCGGCGTACTCGCACTCGATTTTTGCGGCACGCAGCTTTTCAGCAAGCTCTGTTCCGGAAAGCCCCAAAACCGCAGCATCCAGCGTGACCTTGAGAGGTTCGCTTTCCAGTGCCAGCGGCCCCGGGCAGTGTTTTGCAGCAGCTTCGTTCAGCTCCCGGCGCAGGCGGGTCAGATGACCGCAGCACTGCAAAAGCCGCAGCGGATAACCCTCCGACAGGATCTGGTTGCATTTGTCCAGCGACTGCAGGATCAGGTAGGACGGGCTGGTGGAGCCAAACAGCGCCAGCGCATTGCGCACAGCAGTCTCATCCTGAACAGGAGCGTTTTTGCCCAAATGCAGATATGCGCCCCCGGTGACAACAGGCAGCGTTTTGTGGCCGGAATCGCAGCACATGGCTGCGCCCAGTGCAATGGGATGCTGACCGCCCTGCGGCAGAAAACGCAGGTAAGCGCCGTGGGCATTATCCACCAGAAGCGGAACGCCAAAATCCTTGCACACTTCGGCCAGCGCTGCAATATCCTGCACACCGCCGAGATAATCCGGACTGGTGATGTAGACGCCAAAGGGCCTTTTGCCCTGCTGTGCCAAACCCTGCAGAGCACCTGTCAGCTTTGCAGCCGACACCGGGCAGCTGCAAAGCGCACTGGCATCCTGCGGCGCAGGCCAGAGCCACTGGATATCAAAATCCAGCAGTGCCGCCGCATACAACAGCGCTTTATGAGCGTTGCGCGCTGCCAGCAGGACCGGGCGCTGTCCGGCTGCGGGCGCAGCCTGCAGTGCAAGGCACAGCATTGCACGGATGCACTGGGACGAGCCCTCTGTGCTGTAATAGGTATGCACCGTGCCAAACAGCCGGGTAGCGTTGGCTTCGCTCTGGGCAATGATGCCGTCAGCCCCATACAGTTCATCCGCACCCTTTATTTCAGTAATGTCCCACGGCTCAAAGCCCAAAAGGCTCTGGCCCTTGTGGCCGGGCATATGCAGCCGGGAGGTGCCGGACTGGGCGTACCGACGCACAAAATCCACAATGGGCGTGGTCATGCTCATTCGCAGGCTTCGCCGTCTGCGCAGGCGCTGCAGGTGGAGCCCAGCTCAATGGGAACTTCGATGCCCTTGGCGGCAAGTTCCTGATTCTCAGCCACCTTGATCATGATGGCGCACTCCATGCGCTTTTTGAACAGCTCACAGCCGTACTCGTAGACGCCGGTGATGCTGCCGGTGGCGTGGT
>ERZ779895.3672-NODE-3672-length-11594-cov-4.447352_pt1 | contig 11594 bp, 6 predicted proteins | sample MGYA00511093_ERZ779895 | MGnify/ENA primary metagenome ERZ779895 (study PRJEB29588, sample SAMEA2142970) | human gut metagenome | biome: human gut; feature: human-associated habitat; material: faeces | place: Denmark | collected 2008/2010 ... | reverse complement strand
CAGGTCGCCGCCGACAAGTTCAAGGTCGTCTTCTCGCTCAACACCTCGGCCGCCGTGCTGGGACTGGGCTACATCATCGGCCTGAAATACGCCATGATCATCACGGCGGGTTCGTGCCTGGTGTGGTTCCTCGTCGTACCGCTCGTCGGGTCGCTGGCCGACACGATCGACCCGGCGGCCATGGCCTCGCTGCTGGGCGTGACGCGCGCCGACATCCTCGCCGACCCCGCCAGCATCTTCACGGCAGAAAACCTCTTCGCCTTCATCGGCAAACCGCTCGGCATCGGAGGCATCGCCATGGCGGGCATCATCGGCATCGTCAAGCAGTCGAAGATCATCCGCCAGGCCGTAGGGCTGGCCGTATCGGAACTGGGGGGGGGCAACAAAACCGCCCCGGCTGCGGTAGAACGCACGCAGCGCGACTTGACGATGAAGCGGATCCTCACGATCCTGATCGCCACGCTCATCTCGGTCTTCATATTCTTCCACTTCGGGCTGCTGGACGGCTGGGTACAATCCGTCACGGCCATCCTGATCGTCTTCGTCATCGCGTTCCTCTTCACGACCGTGGCGGCCAACGCCATCGCCATCGTCGGCACGAACCCCGTGTCGGGCATGACGCTGATGACGCTGATCCTCTCGTCACTGGTATTGGTGAGCGTCGGGCTGAGCGGCACGACGGGCATGACGGCGGCGCTGATCATCGGCGGCGTGGTCTGCACGGCGCTCTCGATGGCCGGAGGGTTCATCACCGACCTGAAGATCGGTTACTGGCTCGGCACGACGCCCCGCAAGCAGGAGGCCTGGAAATTCCTCGGCACGTTCGTTGCTGCGGCCACCGTGGCCGGCGTGATGATCATCCTCAACAAATCGTACGGGTTCGTGGGCGAAGGCGCCCTCGTGGCCCCGCAGGCCAACGCCATGGCCGCCGTGATACAGCCCCTGATGACGGGCGGGCAGACCCCGTGGATGCTCTACTTCTGCGGCGCGGCACTGGCGCTGGTGCTGACCTCGATCGGTGTTCCGGCCCTCGCATTCGCGCTGGGCATGTTCATCCCGATGGAGCTGAACGCACCGCTGGTCGTGGGCGGCCTGGTGGCATGGTTCGTATCGAACCGTTCGAAGGACGAGGGGCTCAACAAGGCGCGTTTCGACCGCGGAACGCTCATCGCCTCGGGCTTCATCGCCGGCGGCGCGCTGATGGGTGTGGTGAGCGCCCTCTTGAAATTCGCCGAGGTGGACTGGTTCCTGAGCGGCTGGGCGGCCTCGAACGCCGCCGAGTGGACGGGGCTGGCAATGTACCTCGTACTGATCGGCTATTTCGCATGGCACACGCTCCGGGCAAAAAAAGAGGAATAAACCATAAACAGATATTGTCATGGATTTAAAAGAAAGATTCCTGAAATACGTCTCCTACGACACCCAGTCGTCGGAGGAGAGCACGACGTTCCCTTCGACCGAAAAACAGAAAGTCCTGCTGGCCGCCCTGCGCGACGAAATGGAGGCATTGGGCATGACCGAGGTCTCGATGGATCAGTACGGTTACGTGATGGGCACCGTCCCTGCGACGCCGGGTTGCGAGAATGCCCCGGTGATCGGGTTCATCGCCCATGTGGACACCTCGCCCGACATGAGCGGCAAGGATGTCAAACCCCACGTCATCGAGGAGTACGACGGCTGCGACATCGCACTGAACGGCCAGCTGACGATGCGGGTCACGGATTTCCCCGAGCTGGAGTTCTTCAAGGGGCACACGCTGATCCATACCGACGGCACGACGCTGCTGGGTGCCGACGACAAGGCGGGCGTGGCGGAAATCATGACCGCCGCCGAGTACCTGCTCGCACACCCCGAGATCAAACACGGCAAGATACGTATCGGCTTCACGCCCGACGAGGAGGTGGGCCGCGGGGTCGATTTCTTCGACGTCAGGGCCTTCGGCGCCGACTTCGCCTACACGGTCGACGGCGGCATGGAGGGTGAGCTGGAATACGAGAACTTCAACGCCGCAAGCGCCAAAATCGACATTCAGGGACGCAACGTCCACCCGGGATACGCCAAGAACAAGATGGTCAATGCGCTCGACGTGGCGTGCGAACTGCAAGGGCTGCTGCCGGCCGCCGAACGTCCGCAGTACACCGAAGGATACGAAGGGTTCTACCACTGCGTAGGGCTGAACGGCACGGTCGAGAAAGCCTCGGTCAGCTATATCATCCGCGACCACGATGCGGAGAAATTCGAGCAGAAAAAGGTATTCATGTGGGCCTGCGTCGACCTTTTGAAGAAGAAATACGGCGACGGGGTGCTGACCCTGACGCTCAAAGACCAGTATTTCAACATGCGCAAGATGGTCGAACCGCACCCGCAGGTGATCGACAAGGCGCTCAAAGCCATGGAAATGGCCGGCGTGAACCCGATCGTACGCCCCATACGCGGCGGTACGGACGGCGCACGCCTGTCGTTCATGGGGCTGCCCTGCCCCAACCTCTTCACGGGAGGCATGAACTTCCACGGCAAATTCGAATATTGCTCGCTCACCACGATGCACAAGACAGAGCAGGTGATCCTGAACCTGGCGCAGTTGTGGGCGGAATAACATAACGTATATATGGATAGCTTCGGTTTTCTGAAAGTGGCGGCGGCCGTGCCGCACGTACGGGTCGGCGACTGCGATTTCAATGCGGAGCGCATGGCCGCTATGGCCGACGAAGCGGCACAGCGGGGCGTGGAGATCGTCGCGTTCCCCGAGTTGGCCCTGACGGCCTACACCTGCGGCGACCTGCTGCTGCAACCCGCACTGCTCGACGCGGCCGACGAGGCGTTAGCAAGGCTGGTACGCGACACGCGCAAGTTGCCGCTGACGATGATCGCGGGGGCCCCGTTGCGCCACGGACAAACGCTCTACAACTGCGCCGTGGTCTTCACGCAGGGGCGCATACTGGGCGTCGTCCCCAAAACCTATATCCCCGACTATACGGAATTCTACGAGAACCGCTGGTTCGCATCGGGCGCAGGCATCTCCGAAGAGACGATCCCCGTCGCGGGGCAGGCTGCGGATTTCGGCGCAGGCCTCACGTTCGAGGTCAACGGCACGGAGTTCGGCGTGGAGCTGTGCGAAGACCTCTGGACGGTAGTGCCGCCCTCGTCGCACATGGCACTCAGCGGCGCGAAGGTGATCTTCAACCTCTCGGCATCGCCCGAGGCCGTCGGCAAGCACGCCTACCTGCGGCAGCTCGTAGCGCAACAGTCGGCACGCACGATCGGGGGTTATGTCTACTGCTCGGCCGGCTTCGGCGAATCATCGACCGACCTGGTATTCGCCGGGAACGGCATCATCGCCGAAAACGGGAAGATCCTGCGCGAAGCGAAGCGTTTCGTGCTCGAAGAGCAGTTGGTCGTGGCCGACCTCGACATCGAACGGCTGGAATTCGAACGCCTCAGGAACACCTCGTTCCGCGTGAATGAAGGCGCGGCGGAGAACACCGTGATCGAAATGGAAATCCCCGAGGGGCTTCGCGGCGTGGCGCTCGACCGCGACATCGACCCGATGCCGTTCGTGCCGCAGGACGAAGCGCACCGCAGCCAGCGCTGCGAGGAGATCTTCCAGATACAGTCGCACGGGCTGGCCAAGCGGCTGGTACACACGCGCTGCGAGAAGGCCGTGGTCGGCATCTCGGGCGGGCTCGACTCGACGCTGGCGCTGCTCGTGGCGGTACGCACGTTCGACAAGCTGCAACTCGACCGCACGGGAATCATCGGCATCACGATGCCCGGGTTCGGCACCACGGATCGCACTTACAACAATGCGCTGGAACTGATGCGCAGCCTGGGCGTCACCGTGCGCGAAATCCCGATCCGCGACGCCTGCCTGCAACACTTCAGGGACATCGGGCTCGACCCCGAAGACCGCTCGGCGGCCTACGAGAACAGCCAGGCACGCGAACGCACGCAGATACTGATGGACGTCGCCAACATGGAGGGCGGGCTGGTAGTCGGCACGGGCGACCTGAGCGAACTGGCCCTGGGATGGGCGACTTACAACGGCGACCAGATGTCGATGTACGGCGTGAACGCCTCGGTGCCCAAGACGCTGGTGCGCCATCTGGTAAAATGGGTGGCCGACACCGAATCGGATGCGGGGGCCCGCGCCACGCTGCTCGACATCATCGACACGCCGGTCAGCCCGGAATTGCTGCCGGCGGACAAGGACGGCAGGATCAGCCAGAAGACCGAAGACCTGGTAGGCCCTTACGAACTGCACGATTTCTTCCTCTACAACTTCATCCGCGGAGGTTACCGCCCGGCAAAGATCCTGTTCCTGGCCGAACAGGCATTCCGCGGCAGCTACGACCACGCTACGATCCGGAAATGGCTGGAGGTATTCTTCCGCCGCTTCTTCTCGCAGCAGTTCAAGCGCTCGGCAATGCCCGACGGCCCGAAGGTCGGTTCGGTGGCTCTGTCGCCCCGGGGCGACTGGCGTATGCCTTCGGACGCCTCGGCAGCCGTATGGCTCAAGGAACTCGAAACACTGTAAACCGTAAATACGAATAAATAAAAATGAAGAAAACCCTTTTGTCCATCGCCGCGTCACTGCTGCTCGCAGGCGGCACCGCGTCGGCACAGGACTGGCAGGAAGCACTGAAAAAGGCCGCGACGGAGGCCGCAGACAAGGCGACAGACGGCAAACTGACCCAATATGCGCTGGTCGGGACATGGAACTACTCCGCTCCGGGCGTAAAATTCGAAGGCAACGACCTGCTGAGCCAGCTCGGGGGATCGGCGCTCGAAGGTACCGTCAAAAGCCAGCTCGACAAGGTCTACCAAACGGTGGGCATCAAGTCCGGCGCAGGTTCGGTCACATTCGGCAAAGACGGCGCATTCAGTACCCAAATGGGCAATTACAAATTGTCGGGCACCTATACGTTCGACCCTTCGACCCATGTGGCCGCGATGAAATTCGCCAAGGAGAAACTCGGCAAGGAAAAGCTCGACTTGGGCGAGGTTCCGGGACACGTATCCCTCAGCGGGACGAAAATGATACTGGTCTTCCCGGTCAGCAAGCTCATCGAGATCATCAAATCCTACGGCAGCAAAATCTCGTCGATGGAGACTATCGTCGCCCTGCTCGAACAGTACAAGAACGTATACATCGGATTCGAATTCAGCAAGGAAACGGGAGAAAATGCGAAATAGTTGAAAAAAATTCATATTTTTTTCAAAATGACAGATTCACGGCGGATCTGTCATTTTTTATTACGGATATTTACCGATCGCTCCCCGCACTCCCCCGGACAGTAAGCAGATGGGGTGCAGAAGTCGCAAACGGCATAAGTAAAATATTTTAGCAATTTCTTAAAGAACTTGCAAAACTCGAACAGATACATTATTTTTACCACCGAACAGATTCCACAAACCCTTAAACACAGATTGACTATGAACGAGCAAGCACATCAGTACGTCGAAGATTTCATGGCGCAACTAATCCTCCGCAATCCCAATGAGCCGGAATTCCACCAGGCCGTCCGCGAGGTCGCCGAATCGCTGGCTCCCCACATCGTGGCGAGCCCCGTATTGCAGAAAATGAAAGTTCTGGAACGCATCGCGGAACCCGAGCGCGTCATCATTTTCCGTGTGCCCTGGCTCAATGACAAAGGCGAGATCGAGATCAACCGCGGCTACCGCGTGCAGATGAACAGCGCCATCGGCCCCTACAAGGGCGGCATCCGCTTCCACCCTTCGGTCAACCTGTCGATTCTGAAGTTCCTCGCCTTCGAACAGACCTTCAAGAACAGCCTCACAACGCTGCCGATGGGCGGCGGCAAGGGCGGTTCGGATTTCAACCCCAAGGGCCGCTCAGACAACGAGGTGATGAAGTTCTGCCAGTCGTTCATGACCGAATTGCAGCGCCACATCGGACAGGACACCGACGTCCCGGCAGGCGACATCGGCGTCGGCGGCCGTGAGATAGGCTTCATGTTCGGACAGTACAAGCGCCTGCGCGACGAATTTACGGGAACGCTCACCGGCAAGGGACGCGACTGGGGCGGCAGCCCGCTGCGCCCCGAAGCGACGGGCTACGGCACCTGCTACTTCGCACAGGAGATGCTCGCCACGCGCAAGGAGTCGTTCAAAGGCAAGACCGTCTGCATCTCGGGATCGGGCAACGTGGCACAGTATGCCTGCCAGAAGGCGACGCAACTCGGTGCGAAGGTCGTGACGCTCTCCGATTCGTCGGGTTACATCCACGACCCCGAAGGCATCGACGAGGCAAAACTGGAATATGTAATGGAATTGAAAAATATCTTCCGCGGACGTATCAAGGAGTACGCCGACCGCTATCCGTCGGCCAAGTACTACCCCGGCGAGCGCCCGTGGGGCGTGAAGTGCGACATCGCCATGCCGTGCGCCACGCAGAACGAGCTGAACGGAGACCAGGCGCAGGCGCTCGTGGACAACGGCTGCATCTGCGTAGCCGAAGGGGCGAACATGCCCTCGACCCCCGATGCCATCCGCATCTTCCAGCAGCACAAGCTGCTCTTCGCCCCGGGCAAGGCTGCCAATGCCGGCGGCGTTGCGACCTCGGGGCTCGAAATGACGCAAAACTCGATGCGTATCACCTGGTCGCCCGAAGAGGTCGACGCAAAACTCCGCTCGATCATGGTGAACATCCACTCGGTATGCGTGCAGTACGGCACCCAGCCCGACGGCTACATCAACTACGTAGTCGGAGCCAACATCGGAGGCTTCATGAAGGTCGCCAACGCCATGCTGGCGCAGGGTTGCGTATAACCGGCAGCCAAGTATTAAGTATGGGAAATCCCGGGCTTTCTCTTGGAAGCCCGGGATTTTTTATTGTCCGTGCGCGAAGGGTATCGTGCCGAGGAGGGATTCGTGCGGAGACCCGCACCGGAAGCATATCCGGCCCGAAAACGGATTACAGGAACAGCACAGCCAGCGTCGCGACGGCAAAGCCGCCGCAGAAACCCGCAAGCACCTGTTGTCCGTTATGGCAGCCGAGGTAAAGGCGTGCGGAGGCCAGTGCACCCGCACAGAGAATGGCGACCATCAGCGGCACCATCATGTTGCCTACGCCCGCAACGTTCATCACCACCAGCAGCGCCACGGCAGCGCCCATGGCCGTAAGGTGCAGGCTGATCTTCCAGTAGAACGACACGACGAAGCAGAGCACTTCGCAGCACGCCGCAGCGATCATGAACTTGCGCAGGAAGATCGCCGACGGGATCTTGGCGATGGTGATGGCGCAAAGCACGTAGCAGACGGCCCCGACCAGCAGCGCCAGCCGCTCGCGCCGGTTGTCCACCTTAAAGTCGGAAATGCGTCCCAATGAGCGCAGCACGCCCAACGCCAGCAGGGGGATGATCATCGCATAGAGCACGACAACCCACAGCAGGTAGAACTTCACATTGGCGGGATAATGCGCGAAAACGGTGAGCGTCAGCAGCACGACGATCAGGTAGAGGGGCAGCAGGAACGGGTGCAGCACCCACGATATTCCGTTCGAAAGTTTCTTATACATCATTCAAATTTATCACGGCCTCCCGCCCCGCAGCTGTCCGGCAATTGTCCATCCGGCGGGAAGGCATATTTCCGGCAGCACGGCCGTCCGGTAAAAGGGCGTACGCGAAGCCGCCGGGTCAAAACTTCGCTATATCTGTTTGCGGAGCCGGGCGACGGGAATACCCAGCATCTCGCGGTATTTGGCCACCGTGCGCCGGGCGATGCGGTAACCCTTGCCGTTGAGGATGTCCATCAGCGTCTCGTCCGTCAGCGGATGGCGCTTGTCCTCGTCGTCGATACACTCCTGCAGGATATTCTTGATCTCGTAACTCGACACCTCCTCGCCGCTGTCGGTCTGCATCGCCTCCGAGAAGAGCGACTTCAGAAGTATGATGCCGAACTGCGTCTGCACGTACTTGCTGTTCACCACGCGCGAGATGGTCGACACATCCAGCCCCGTGCGGTCGGCGATGTCCTTGAGGATCATCGGCCGCAGTTTCGACTTGTCGCCGTCCTTGAAATATTCCTGCTGGTAGTCCAGAATGGTCTGCATCGTACGCATAAGCGTATCGTGGCGCTGTTTGATGGCCGAGATGAACCATTTGGCCGAGTCGATCTTGTTCTTCACGAACTGGATCGCCTCCTTGTCCTTCTCGCGGACAAGGCCGTCGGCACCGACCATTTCGCGGATCATGTCCATATAGCGGCGGTTGACGCGCACCTCGGGGACGTTATACGAATTGAGCGACAGCTGGAAATGCCCGTCCTGATAGTCGAGGATGAAGTCGGGGATGATGTAGGGCGTCGTGTCGGTTCCGCCCTCGGCATAGAGGTTGCCGGGCTTGGGCGACAGGTGCCTGATCTCGGCGATGGCCTCGCGGAAATCGTCCTCGGAAACCTGCAGGCGCGACATCAGTTTTTCGTAATGCTTCTTGACAAACTCGTCGAAATAGGCAGTCAGTATCTTGCGCGCCAGCCGGCGGGGCCGCGAATTGACAGGGATCTGCGCCATTTGCAGCAACAGGCACTCCTGGAGATTGCGGGCGCCTATGCCGGCGGGTTCCAGTTCATGGATGATGCCGAGCAGTTTCTCCAGCTCCTCGGCCGAGGTCTCGATCCCGACCGTGAAGGCGATGTCGTCGGCCACGGACTCCAGGTCGCGGCGCAGGTAACCGTCCTCGTCGATGCTCCCGACCAGGTATACGGCCAGTTTCATCTCGCGCTCGGAAAGGTTGCGGAACCCCAGCTGCTCGATCAGGTACTCCTGCAACGACCGTCCCTCGGTCAGGAAGACCGGGCGCTGCTTGTCGTCCTTCGAGTAGTTATTGATACGGCTTTTATAGGAAGGGGTGTCGTCTTCACGCAAATACTCGTCGACCGAAATCTGCTGGGGCTGTTCCTCGTCCTCGGCAGCACGATCCTCTTCCTCCAGCACGATATTGTCTTCGATCTCCTGTTTGATACGCTGTTCGAGCTGCACGGTGGGCAGCTCCAGCAACTTGATCATCTGAATCTGCTGGGGCGAGAGCTTCTGCTGAAGCGACAGTACCTGTTTCTGATTAATAGCCATACTTTTTCCAAATTAAGAATTAGAGATTCCGAATTTGGTTTCTTCTTGGGGGTTAGTATACAACACAAACGGCCGCAGCCGGAAAATCGTATGGAAAAGCGGGATTTCGGGACTTGCGCCGCACAGCCCGGACAGGAAAATGCTCGAGTTCGGGTTATGCAGCCGGTACGAAACAGCCTTCCCAGGTGGTTTTAAAACTCGGCGTTCTTCGGCGTGCGCGGGAAAGGCTGCACGTCACGGATATTGGTCATGCCCGTCACGAAAAGCAGCAACCGGTCGAAGCCCAGGCCGAAGCCGGAGTGCGGGGCCGAACCCCAGCGGCGGGTATCCAAATACCACCAGAGTTCCTTTTCGTTCATACCGAGCTCCTGCACCCTTGCATGAAGCTTGCCATAATCGGCCTCGCGCTCCGAACCGCCGATGATTTCGCCGATTCCGGGGAATAATACGTCCATAGCGCGTACCGTCTTGCCGTCGTCGTTCTGCTTCATGTAGAAGGCCTTGATATCCTTGGGGTAGTTGATCAGGATGACCGGGCGCTTGAAATGCTCCTCCACGAGGTAACGCTCGTGCTCGGACTGCAGGTCGCACCCCCAGTCGCAGGGGAATTCGAACTTGCGGCCCGAAGCCTTCAGTATCTCGACGCCCTCGGTGTAGTCGAGGCGCTTGAAATCGTTGTGCAGCACGAAGTTCAGACGTTCCAGCAAACCCTTGTCCCACATCTTGTTCATGAACTCGAGGTCTTCGGCACAGTTATCCAGCGCATACCGGATCAGGTACTTGAGGAAATCCTCGGCCAGTTCCATGTTGTCTTCCAGTTCGTAGAAGGCAGCCTCGGGCTCGATCATCCAGAACTCCGACGCATGGCGCGGGGTGTTCGAGTTCTCGGCGCGGAACGTGGGGCCGAACGTATAGATACGTCCCAGCGACAGGGCCCCCAGTTCGCCTTCGAGCTGGCCCGAGACGGTCAGGTTGCACGACTTGCCGAAGAAATCCTGCGCATAGTCGACCTTGCCCTCATCGGTCTTGGGGACATCGTTCAGGTCGAGGGTCGTCACCTGGAACATGGCGCCCGCGCCCTCGCAGTCCGAAGCCGTGATGAGCGGCGTATGGAAATAATAGAAGCCCTGTTTGTTGAAATACTCGTGGATGGCATACGCCATGGCGTGGCGGATGCGCAACACGGCACCGAAGGTATTGGTTCGCGGACGCAGGTAGGCGATTTCGCGCAGGAACTCCAGCGAGTGCCCCTTCTTCTGGAGGGGATAGGTTTCGGGGTCGGCCGTGCCGTACACCTCGATCTTCGCGGCCTGCACCTCGACCCGCTGCCCCGACCCGAGCGACTCCACGAGCCGTCCGTCGACGCGGATGCAGGCACCCGTAGTGATGGGTTTGAGCTCTTCTTCGCCGAATTTCGAAAGATCGACGACCACCTGTATGTTCGCAACGCACGATCCGTCGTTCAGGGCGATGAACGCCACATTCTTGTTCCCGCGCTTGGTGCGCACCCATCCCTTGACGACAATGTCGGTGTCCACGACGCCCGACTTCAGAATTTCTACGATTCTCTGCGTTTTCATATGATCAATTTTATCTATGCCTTTAACGGCTCTTTTTCGAACTTACAAAGATATCCATTATTTGCGATTTGGCAAAAAAAAAGTACCTTTGCCTAACCTATATTAAGAACACACGCATGAAACGTACGATACTGCTGACGGCGGCCATCCTCTGCGCCGCAGGCACCCGGGCGCAGGAGGCATACGACCTGCTGATCCCCGAGCCCGAAACCCCGGTAGCGCTCCGCCCTGTCGAAGGGGGCCGCATTTACCGCACGGAGGTCATTCCCTACGACAAGCGCCATGACGCCGATGCCCGCAACTTAGCGGGCGCCGACGCATATATGGCCTACACGCCCGAACCGTTCGCCGCATCGGGCGACGCGGTTGCCGTCGGGCAGGTGGTCGAAATACCCTACGTGTGGACGGACGGGGTCGTCTACCTGCATCTGGAAAACATAGGCACGGCCTACACCCTCACGGTCAACGACAGCAAGGTGGCCGAAGTCGAAGACCCTTCGACGCCCGCCGAATTCGCATTGACGCCCTACATCCGCGAAGGCAAGAACGCCATCGCGCTGACGCTGCGCCGCAGTGCCGCCGACCGGATCAACGCCGTCCCCGCCTCGCGCAAGGCTTTCGAGAACTGTTACCTTTACACGCAGACCAAACGTTCGATCCGCGATTTCGAGATCGCGCTCGTGCCCGACTCGACACGCAAATTCGGCGTGCTGGAGCTGGCGATCGTCGCGCAGAACGGTTTCAACTACGACGAACCCGTGACCGTAGGCTACGACATCTACTCGCCGCAGGGCAAGCTGCTCGAGTTCAACATGCAGGAGGTCACGATTCCCGGACGTTCGACCGACACCGTGCGCTTCACGCCCTTCATCTACGGCACCAACGCCAACAAGTGGGAGCCGGGCGCCAAGAACCCGCCGCTCTAC
>ERZ779895.3662-NODE-3662-length-11611-cov-7.246279_pt1 | contig 11611 bp, 9 predicted proteins | sample MGYA00511093_ERZ779895 | MGnify/ENA primary metagenome ERZ779895 (study PRJEB29588, sample SAMEA2142970) | human gut metagenome | biome: human gut; feature: human-associated habitat; material: faeces | place: Denmark | collected 2008/2010 ... | reverse complement strand
ATGGTAAGGAAGTTTCGGAACTCTTGTGGGATAAAGGGAATACCGTCGAGACGGTATGCTTATTGTCCAAACTTAAAAGAAAAGAACATATCGAGATCGAAGTAAAGATGGACGAGATGGATTTGACTTCGGCGGAGAGTAAGGCAACCTACGAGGAAATCAAGGCGTATGTTCTGGAACACAGCGGATTGAAGGTTAGTAGTCTTTATATCGCGCAGGTAAAGCAGAAACACGGCATTATTGAGCGTGAGAACTACAATAAGCCAAAATCTGAAAACGCCAAGCAGCCACAATGCCCGCCGGAGAAGGAAAAGGCAATTACGGAGGCACTGCGTCACTTTGGGATGATTTGAGGCGGATGTCTTAATCATTAAAGGAACGGTGAGGGTATGAAGTACAAAATTGCGATTTGCGATGACTCCGGTGCGGACAGGCAGTTTGTTTTGAATATGGTGCGCGCCTGGGCTTCGTCCGCCGGTCACACGGTGCATATCGACGATTTTCCCTCCGCCGAGAGCTTCCTGTTCCGCTACGCAGAAGAAAGCGACTACGACATTCTCCTGCTGGATATCGAAATGGGCGCGATGGACGGCGTCACGATGGCAAAAGAGCTTCGCAAGAGCAACGACACGGTGCAGATCATTTTCATCACCGGCTATTCCGATTATATTTCAGAGGGCTACGAGGTGGCGGCGCTCCACTATCTGATGAAGCCTGTGAAGGAAGAAAAGCTCCGGTCGGTGCTGGACCGCGCCGTGGAAAAGATAACAAAAAACGAACGGGTCTTGCATTTCGAGGCCGGCGGAGAAATGGTGCGTGTGCCGATTTATCAGATTCGATATGCAGATGTGCTCGGCAACTATGTGACCGTTCACGCGCGAACGGATGTGACGGTGAAAATGACATTGGGCGAGCTTGAAAAGCAACTCGACGAGTGCTTCTACCGCGTGGGGCGCTCTGCGCTCGTGAATCTGACGCAGATCAGCCGCGTCACCAAGACGGAGATCCGGCTGAGCGACGGAACCGCCATCCCGCTGCCGAGGGGCGCGTATGAGGGCGTCAACCGTGCCATTATCAACATGAGGTAAGGCGTATGGAATTGTTTGCAAAGAAAATCGAAAAGCAGCTCGCCTCCTATCAGCAAGAGCTGATCGAAACGCATTATCGCGAAGTAGACAATATGTACCGCCAGATCCGCGGCTGGCGGCACGACTACCGCAACCATATTCAGACCATGAAGGCTTACGCTGCCGCGGGAGATTGGGACGCCATCCAAAACTACCTCGACCTGCTGGACACCGATCTGCAAACCGTGGACACGGTCATCAAGACCGGCAATCCCATGACCGACGCCATTCTCAATTCCAAAATCTCCCTTGCAAAGGCAAAGGGCATCGAGGTAGTGGCGGATGCCCACATCCCCGTCCAGCTGAAGTCCTCGGAGATCGATCTCTGCTGCATCCTCGGCAATCTCTTCGACAACGCCATTGAGGCCAGCATGAAGCTGCCGGAGGATAAGCGCCTCATCCGGGTCTATATGGATATGAAAAACACCCAGCTCTACATCTCCTTCACCAATTTTACCGCCGGGAAGAAAATGCAGAAGGAGGGAGGGCTGTTCCGCAGCACCAAGGGCGAGGGGCATGGCTTTGGCCTTGTTCGCATCGACGCCATCGTGGAGCGGCTGGACGGATACATCAGCCGCAACAGCGAGGACGGTGCATTCACCACTGAAATACTGCTTCCGCAGGAGTGAGAGCTGCAATTCATCCCTCGGAAAAAGCGATTCGTCCCCGGAATCAACCGGGGACGATTTTTTCTGCTATGCTATGCGCGTGAGGTGAAACGACATGAAACACAGAGAAAAACCGAAGTACAGCGTCCGGCAAAATGTCTGCTTTATGGTGCGGACCGCTTGGGAGAAGCGCAGGAGAGTGCTGCTCCTTTGCGTTGTGGTCGCGGCCATCAAAGTGGCGTTGGATTTGGCGCAGCTCTATGTCACACCGGAAATTCTTACGAGGGTGGAGCAGGGCGTTCCCGTGGGGGAGTTGCTGACAACTATCGGATTTTTCACAGCGGCACTTCTTCTCTTACAGGGGGCTGCGGCGTATTGCGATGCCATCCGGATGCCCGGTGAGGTCGATGTTCGCTGTGCCATCATCCGCATGATCTCCCGGAAAAGCGGCGAGACCTCCTACCCAAATGTCCACGACTCCAAAATTCTGAAGCTGGAGGAGCAGGCGCAGCGGGCCACCAGCGGCAACGACGATGCGGCGGAGCATATTTGGCGAACGCTGACGGAGCTGCTGGCAAATCTCGGCGGCTTTGCCGTATATCTGCTGCTGTTCTCCCGCTTGAGCCGCTTTCTGATCCTGCTGGTGGTGCTGACCGCCGCAGCAGACTTCTTCGTTTCCCACTACATCAGTGAGTGGGAGTACCGCCACCGGGATGAACGGGAACAGTATGACAAGGAACTGCACTATTTTCTGACGCAGCCTCGGCAGATACAGCTTGCCAAGGACATCCGCGTCTTTGGTTTAGCCCCTTGGCTGCGGGAATTGCGGGAAAAATCCATGAAGGCACTCTCCGCCTTCATCGCCCGCCGGGAAAGGACTTATCTCTGGGCTAATGTGGCTGACGTGGCGCTGACGCTTCTTCGCAACGGCATCGCGTATGCGTATCTGATTCGGCAAACTCTGGTACATGGCTGGCCTGCATCGACATTTTTGCTCTACTTTACCGCCGTCAGCGGCGCTGCATCGTGGGTGACCGGCATCCTGACCCAGTGCAGCCAACTGCATAAGGAGAGCATCGACCTGTCCAAAATACAGGAATATCTGAACATTCCGGAGCCGTTTCAGTTTGAGGGCGGAGCGCAGCCGCCCGCAGCCGACGGATATGAGCTGCGGCTGGAGAACGTGTCCTTCCACTATCCGGGCACGGAGAGGGATATTCTCAGGCACATAGACCTGACCATCCATCCCGGCGAAAAGCTGGCGGTGGTGGGCTTGAACGCTGCGGGCAAGACCACCATGGTGATGCTGCTTTGCGGCTTCTACGACCCCACCGAGGGGCGCGTGCTGCTAAACGGGCAGGATATTCGTGAATTTGACCGCAGCGCGTATTACCGCCTGTTTTCCGCTGTATTTCAGGGGTTTTCCATTTTGGATACCACCATTGCGGAATGTGTTGCCCAGACCACCGATCATATCGACAGAGTAAAAGTCGATCACTGCCTTGCACAGGCCGGCTTGACAGAGGCTATTGCCAAATTCCCCCAAGGGGTGGATACCCACTTTGGCCGGGAGGTGTATCTGGACGGCGTACAGCTCTCCGGCGGCCAGACCCAGCGGCTGATGCTGGCGAGAGCGCTTTATAAGGACGGGCCCATCCTCGTTCTGGACGAGCCTACGGCGGCGCTGGATCCCATTGCGGAAAACGATATTTACCAAAAGTACAGCGATATGAAGGCGGGTAAGACCTCCGTGTTCATCTCCCACCGGCTGGCGTCTACCCGCTTCTGTGACCGCATCCTCTTTATAGCAGACGGCGGCATCGCCGAGGAGGGTACCCACAAGGAGTTACTGGCAAAGGGCGGTGCTTATGCGGAGCTATTTGCCGTGCAGAGCCGCTATTATCAGGAAGGAGGTGTGCAGGATGAAGAAGAAAGCTGAGGGCATGAGCCTGCGGGAGACCTTTGCCATCCACCGCCGGGCGGCACGAGATATGCGCCGGATCGCACCGGGCTGCTTTATGCCGTTTATCCTCTGTGCTGTTGTGGAGGCAGCATCGCCCTATGCGGTCATCTGGCTCTCCGCCCGGCTTGTCGATGAACTATCCACCCTTCGCAGACCGGAGATTCTGGCCAAATGGGTCCTTTGGATCGTAGCGGTCAGTGCTGCGGCAGAGCTGCTCAAGGCCGTGCTGGAGAGGTGGAAAAATGTCCGGAGCGAACTGCTTGACAGACAGAAAGAAGTTTTGTATACCGAGAAATTTCTGCGGATGGATTATGCCGACTGTGACAGGCAGGAAACACGTGATCTGTTCTCTCAGATCCGGCAGAATGCCGACTGGTCCGGTTGGGGCTTTGCCCATCTCAAGCTGTACTATACGCAGGCAGTCCAAGGCATCACCGGCATTTTAGGGGCTGCCGCCTTGACGGTGAGCCTGTTCACCCGGCAAGTCCCGACCTCGGCGGGAAAATTGACCGCTCTCAATCACCCGCTTTTCCTTGTGGGCATCCTTCTGCTGATTGCCGCCGTTACCTGCCTTGGCCCGGCGCTGGCCGGCAGAGCCTATTCTGCCTGGAACACGCTGGCAGAGCAGGTATGCTTCGGCAATCGCGTGTTCAGCCACTTCGTTTTCATGCAGCCGGGGGACAAGGAAAAAGACATGGATCGCAGAATGTACCGCCAGAGCGAACTGGCGGAGCATTATGTCCGCACAGTGAATATCTTCGGCGTCGGCTCTCCCGTGGCAAAGGCGTCCCAAACCACTGTGGGACTGAGCAAGGCGCTGGCCGCCTCTCTATCCGCTGTTCTCTCCGGCGTTGTGTATGTGTTCGTATGCTTGAAGGCGCTGGGCGGTGCCTTCGGCATTGGCAGCGTGACCCAGTATGTCAGCGCCGTGACCACATTTTCCGGCAACGCCGCCCTGCTACTGAGCACCGTCAGTCATATGCGGGCCAATGCTGAGTTCCTCAAGGCCATCTATACGTTTCTCGACATTCCCAATTCCATGTATCAGGGGAGTCTCACCACCGAAAAGCGGTCGGATCGTCAGTATGACGTGGAGTTTCGGGATGTGTCCTTCCGTTATCCCGGCTCGGACATCTGGGCGCTGCGCCATGTGAATATGAGGTTCAAGGTCGGAAAAAGACTTGCCATCGTGGGCGAAAACGGCAGCGGCAAGACCACCTTCATCAAGCTCCTGTGTCGCCTGTACGACCCGCAGGAGGGGCAGATTTTGCTCAACGGCATCGACATCCGCAAGTACCGCTATGACGATTACATGGGAATATTTTCCGTGGTATTTCAGGATTTCCAGCTCATCTGCCAGCCTTTGGGCGCGAATGTGGCGGGCAGCATGGAATATGACCGTGACCGGGCAAAGAAGGCTCTGACCGATGCAGGCTTCGCAGACCGTCTTGCAGCGATGGAAAAGGGTCTGGACACCATGCTTTACAAAAATCTCTCCGAGGACGGTGTCGAGGTTTCCGGCGGCGAGGCGCAGAAGATCGCCATTGCCCGCGCGCTCTATAAGGACGCGCCCTTCATCATCCTCGACGAGCCAACGGCGGCGCTGGACCCCATCGCCGAGGCAGAGATCTACAGTAAGTTCGATGAGATCGCAGGCAATAAGACTGCCATCTATATCTCCCACCGCCTGTCCTCCTGCAAATTCTGCGACGAGATCGCCGTGTTCCACGAGGGCGCGGTCATTCAGCAGGGCAGCCACGCCGAATTGCTCGCCGATCGGGGCGGCAAATACTACGCGCTCTGGAACGCGCAGGCACAGTATTATACGGAGTGAAGCTGCTCTGTGCGTCAGAAAGAAACCGCTGTAATCCCCATCCCGCGCAGGATGGAGATTACAGCGGTTTTGTGTTTTCAGAGCAGACATCGCAAGCTGCCTTTTGCAGTTTGTATATGCACCTGCGAGGATAATAAGGGATTGCAAAGGGAGGTCTCGCCTGTCGGCTCGGTCAGCGCTTCAAAGCGTTTCACGCTTTGAGGTCTCCGCCGGAGACCCGCGCCCCTTTGCCGCGGGGCTTCCAATAGGGGCGCGAGCCGCCCTGTTGGCACACGATTTTGCTTCGCAAAGTCTAGTGTGTTATACCTTTGCTTCCGGCTGACGCGGGAAAGGGGTTGGCGGCGTACTCTGCAACAGGACAGAGTGTGGCGGCAAACGCTTTTTCGCGGCAGTAGGACAGGCGGATTTTGTGACGGGGGTTACGGCACAAACGCAGGATTTTTGAGAAGCAAAATCCGACTGGCCGGAAAAGGAAGCGAAGGTATATAAAGCCCCGTCTCGCCGCAGCGCCGCCTTTGTTTCAGTGTTTCTTCCGCTTCCCTTTGCCGTGGGTCATGGTCGCTTTCCCGCGCTGGCTGATGGGAGTTTTCAGGTGTTTGGACAGCTTCAGCACCTCGATCAAGTTGACAAACTGTTCCATTGTGATGGCATCGTAATCGATTCCTAATGTGGCAAGTAATGCTTTTGCTTTCTTTTCTTCCGAGCTTCCCTCAAAGTTCATTGCATCCCGTAATTGGTTCTGCATATTTTCTGCAAAGGAGACTTCATCCGCAGTCATGGTGTCGGGGCGGTGTTCACTCCGAATGTCACGGAGGATGCCTTTCAGGTCATCTGCAATCAGGCTTCCGAAATATTCATCTTCCCGAATCTGCGCCACTTCCAGCGTCCGCAGGTGCAGGTCATTTTCTTCGCCGCCATTTTTCATCAATGCCATCTGCCGGACGGCTTCCAGCACGGCGTTCATATCGTTGACCCGCATATCCGCGATCCGGTCAACGTAAATCTCAGCGTCCAGCATAAGCCGCTGGAAATCCTTGTGGCAGATCAGCTCCGACAGCAGCCGGTGGTTGAACTTGCCTGTTTTCAATACATCAATCGAAGCATCACCCAAATGCAGCTCATGCAGAGCTGTGTTTGGGTGATTTTTTGTTTCCGTCCGTCCCATCAGATAGTCGCAAGAAACACCGTAATAGTCCGCCAGCAACAAAATGCTGTACGGGCTGATGTCCTTGCCGTTATCTGATTCATATTTGCCAAGTGCGGATTTCGAGATACCCACCTCGGCGGAAAGCTGCTCCAAGGTCAGCTTTCGCTCTACTCGTAAATCTTTCAACCGCTCTCCGATTGTCAGCTTGACTTGCATACAGCAGCCTCCGTTTCCATTTTTCTGTATTATATCATGCTTTTTCATTTTGTGTCTCAAAGCGTGGAAAATTTCAACTTCTACCCCACTTTTCCTACCTCTTGGATATACGGGAAAGGGCCTGTTTTCTTACTAAAATTTAGACATAACCTACGCAGCACCTTGAGAATTTCATGATCGTCCGATGAGGATATGCTTCCGGAGAAGTACCGCATTCCGCGTACCAAGGAAGAGCCAACGCCGGGGTAAGAACTCGGGCAGGAACGGCATCGGGCAGAACGGCGAAGTTCAATTATTTTACAGGAGAAAACAGGTATGGATTTATTTACACAAATCAAGATGGCAGTTTCCGTGAAAGAGGCTGCCGAATATTCCCCGCAAGATCACCAACATTCTGGAAGTGATGAAGCTGGCGGCTCATGTAGAGGATTTCGTGCCGGAGACAGACAAAATCCATCTGGCAAACGGCACTTTGAAGCTGGACGGCAGCTTTACCGAGGGCAGACCGAACATTGTGCGGAGTAGACTGCCGGTGACATACCGCCCTGACGCACCGGCTCCCGTCCGGTGGCTTTCTTTTCTGGATGGACTTCTCTATACAGAGGACATTCCAACCTTGCAGGAGTTCATCGGTTATTGCCTGATTCCCAGCAACAAGGGGCAGCGCATGATGGTGATTAAGGGAAACGGTGGTGAAGGAAAATCGCAGATCGGAGCTGCGCTGGGTGCGCTTCTCGGCAGCAACATGAAGGATGGCAGCATCGGCAAAATTTCTGAAAACCGCTTTGCCCGCGCCGACCTGGAACACATTCTGCTGTGTGTCGATGATGATATGCGAATGGAAGCACTGCGGCAGACCAACTATGTCAAGTCCATCGTGACCGCCCAAGGTAAAATGGATTTGGAACGCAAAGGCAAGCAGAGCTATCAGGGCTGGATGTTTGCCCGGCTGCTGGCGATCTCCAATGGCGATCTGCAAGCGCTATATGACCGGAGCGACGGATTTTACCGCCGCCAGCTTGTACTGACCACCAAGGAAAAGCCTGCGGGGCGGGTAGATGATCCTGATCTTGCCGAAAAAATGAAAGCGGAGGTCGAGGGTATCTTCCTGTGGGCATTTGAGGGCTTACAGCGGCTTGTTGCCAACAACTTCAAATTCACGGAGAGCCAGCGCACACGGGATAATCGGGAGGCAGTAAAGCGGGATAACAACATCTTTGATTTTCTGGAATCCGAGGGCTATATCCGGCTGAAAGCAGACTGCACCATCAGCTCTAAGGATTTGTACGAGATTTATCGGATGTGGTGCGAGGAAAACAATCTGACGCCGCTGAAACGCCGTAGTTTCAGTGAGAGTGTGATTGCGAACCAGAGCAAATATAATCTGGAATATTGCAACAAAATCACAAATGCCGCCGGTCGGCGGGTCTGGGGCTTCTTCGGTATTGAAGCGATTGCCAGACCTAATATAAATGGGTTTTCCGACATTTCAGAGCATACGTACGTACCGGAGGACTGGCGGTGATTTTTCTGCGACTGCGCCGTGTACGTATGTACGCAGCGTTTTTCCCAAAACGCCGCTATATGAAAAACTCTGACTGGCAGAGCCTATATTTTTGGGCACGAAATCAAGCTAAGTGAAATCCGTAAATTATTTGCCTGATAGCAGAAATGGTTTTACGGAATCGCGCTTCTCGGAATAGCAAAGCAGATGCGAGGAAATATGAGAAATCACACGGTTTAGAGCAAAGCCACACGGAACAGAAAAGTCGATAGGTGTCACCTGTGAACAGGACATCATAACGGCAATTCTGAGCGGATTTGACAGCAACAGATTTTTTCACGATACAGCGAAGTGGATACGCCGGAGGGCGTACCTGCTTCGCTTTGTCATTATTTGAATTTTGGAGGGGATCTGAATATGAGTGTACGCAATGAGATCAAGGCGCAGATCGTTCGCGCCGGTTTTACCGTGCAGGAGGTGGTTGACCTGCTGGCCGACGAATACGATTGGAGCGACAGCGTTTCCAATCTGTCCGCCAAGCTGCAAAGGGAGAGCATCCGCTATAAGGAGGTCGTGGAGCTGGCCGATGTGCTGGACTGCGACATCGTGTGGGTGAAGCGAGGTCAGCGCCGATGAAAGCACAGTACGCCATTCTCCGCTTTGCCAAATATAAGGGGCCAGAGATTGGGCATATCGAGTCTCACAACGAACGCACCAAGGAGAAATACGCCAGCGATCCCGACGTGGACACGTCCCGCAGCCACTTGAATTTTCACCTGATTACGCCGGAACAAAAATACCGGGCAGAGGCAGAACGGCAGATCAAGGATGCCGGTTGCCGCACCCGTTCGGACAGCGTGCGGCTGGTGGAGGCTCTTGTGACTGCAACGCCAGAGTCCTTCAAGGGTAAGAAGAAAGCTGAAATCAAAGCCTATTTTCAGGAGGCGCTGGATTTCATCCGGGAACACCAAGACCAGAAAACCATTATATCCGCTGTGGTGCATATGGACGAGAAAACGCCCCATATGCACCTTTCTTTCGTCCCACTGACGGAGGACGGGCGGCTCTGTGCAAAAGAAATCGTCGGCAACAAGAAGAAGCTGACACAGTGGCAGGACAGGTTTTGGGAGCATATGGTCAAAAAATACCCCGATTTGGAGCGCGGCGAGAGTGCCAGTGAAACCGGACGCGACCATATCCCACCGCGGGTATTCAAGGAAATGACTCGCCTGACCAAGCAGAAGGCCAAGCTGCATCGGGATTATGAGGATGCCGTCGCCGTACTGGATCGTATTCCGAAGGAAGTGCTGGCGGCATATACACACAGAACGGAGAAAGAGAGGGAGACTGCCTATGGTAGATGAATGGAGCGGTTTCGCCGCTTTGCTGGCAAATTTGATTGAAAAGTATGCCGTGGTTCTGAATCTTGACGCGCTGCCCGATCTCGTCATAGAGGAAGCTGTGTCTGAAAAAGATGATACCGATAAGGATATTCACGAAAACGATATTGAACCCGTGAAAGCGGCATGATATAATTATCATGAAATAAGTGTCCAAACCGCCATTGCAGGAGCAAAAGCTCCTGCAATGGCAGAAAACGAGGTGAAGTAACCATGGAGCGCTGGGAGAATGAGCAGAACAATTCTGAAATGATGATTTATACCACAGAGGATGGCTTGACAAAGATCGAAACGACCTTTGATGGCGATACGGTTTGGCTGTCCATTGACCAGATGGCGGAGCTGTTTCAGCGTGACAAATCTACCATTTCCAGACATATCAAGAACATTTTCACTGAGGGCGAATTAAAGCGAGAAGCAGTTGTTGCAAATTTTGCAACAACTGCCGCTGACGGTAAGACTTATCAGGTGGATTACTATAATCTCGATGTCATCATTTCTGTTGGCTACCGTGTGAAGTCTCAGCGCGGCGTGCAGTTTCGTATTTGGGCAACGGGGATTTTGAAGGAGTATATGCGAAAGGGCTTTGCTCTGGATGATGAGCGCCTGAAAAACCTGGGCGGCGGCGGATACTTCAAGGAGCTGCTGGAGCGTATCCGTGATATCCGCGCTTCCGAGAAGGTGTTTTACCGTCAGGTGCTTGAAATCTACGCAACCAGTATTGACTATGACCCCAAGGCGGAAATCTCCATTCAGTTTTTCAAGAAAGTCCAAAATAAGATTCATTATGCCATTCATGGGCAAACAGCGGCGGAGGTCATTTACACACGCGCCGATGCGGAGAAAGAATTTATGGGCTTGACCACCTTTGCGGGCAATCAGCCCACGCTGAAAGAGACGGTAGTTGCCAAGAACTATCTGAACGAGAAAGAACTTCGTGCTATGGGGCAGCTTGTGTCCGGCTATCTGGATTTTGCGGAACGACAGGCGGAGCGGGAGCAGGCAATGACCATGCAGGATTGGTCAGAGCATCTTGATCGGATTCTGACCATGAGCGGAGAGCGGCTGCTGATTGGCAACGGAAGCGTCAGCCATAAGCAGGCTATTGACAAGGCAACCGGCGAGTACAGAAAATACAAAGCCCGTACCCTCAGCGAAGTTGAGCGCGATTATCTGGATTCCATCAAGCTGTTGGAGCAGAAAACAGATAAAAAGTAAGCCGGGGTGGAGAAGATGCGATGAAAAAAGAAAAGATAAAAATCTATATCTATACGCGCGTGTCCACCGCCATGCAGATTGACGGATACTCTCTGGATGCACAGAAATCCAGAATGAAAGCCTTTGCCGACTTCAACGATTATGAAATTGTGGGCGAATACGAGGATGCCGGTAAATCCAGCAAGTCCATAGAGGGCAGAATCCAGTTCAATCAGATGATGGAGGATATCAAGTCCGGTAAAGACGGCGTGTCCTATGTGCTGGTGTTCAAACTCTCCCGTTTCGGCAGAAATGCGGCGGATGTGCTGTCCACCTTGCAGGTGATGCAGGATTTCGGTGTCAATCTGATTTGTGTGGAGGACGGGATCGACTCCTCCAAGGATGCGGGAAAGCTGATGATTTCTGTTTTGTCAGCGGTTGCAGAGATTGAGCGTGAGAATATCCGTGTGCAGACGATGGAGGGCAGAATCCAAAAAGCCCGTGAAGGGAAATGGAACGGCGGTTTTGCGCCTTATGGCTATAAGCTGGAAAAGGGACAGCTTTTCATCAATGAGGAAGAAGCAGCGGCAATCCGCGTGATTTTTGACCAGTATG
>ERZ779895.3648-NODE-3648-length-11654-cov-21.632037_pt1 | contig 11654 bp, 9 predicted proteins | sample MGYA00511093_ERZ779895 | MGnify/ENA primary metagenome ERZ779895 (study PRJEB29588, sample SAMEA2142970) | human gut metagenome | biome: human gut; feature: human-associated habitat; material: faeces | place: Denmark | collected 2008/2010 ... | reverse complement strand
TTATCATGGATTCTGGGTATACTAATGAAGTATCTGTGTATAAACTGTATCTTTTAGGAGTAAATCTCTCCGTCATTGGCCGAGTCCTCGGGCAGGCTTTCCTTTGTACAACCTCTCCGTCACGCCTACGGCGTGCCACCTCCCCTGGTAGGGGAGGCTTTGGCAGTCCCCGCAAAGTGAACGGTTTCGCCAGAGGCTCCCCTACTAGGGGAGCTGTCGAGCGTCAGCGAGACTGAGAGGTTGTACTAAGACGGGCCTGCCCGTGTGCGTGGCTGATGATGAAGAGGCTGCTCCTGTTCTTTGAGACGAGAGGAATAAAACGATGATCACCACTGATGAACTGAAAGTACAGCTGGCTGAATACCACACCGCTGTAAAGGACTTGGAGGAGGCGCTGGCCATCGACGCTTCCCGCAAGCGCGTGCAGGAGCTGGAGCACACCATGTCCCGCCCCGGCTTCTACGACGACGCTGAGCTGAGCAAGAAGGTCTTCGACGAGGTGGGCGACCTGAAGGGCAAGCTGACCCGCTTTGAGAAGCTGCAGGGCCTGTACGATGACGCAGAGACCATGCTGGTCATGCTGGACGAGGAGTACGATCCCGAGATGGTGCCGGAGGCCGAAGAGGCCGTCAACGCCGTGGGCAAGGCTGTGGACGAGCTGCAGCTGATGACCATGCTGAACGGTGAGTACGACCACAGCAACGCCATCCTGACCTTCCACGCAGGCACCGGCGGCACCGAGGCACAGGACTGGGCCGAGATGCTCTACCGTATGTACAACAAGTGGGCGCAGGCTCACGGCATGACCGTCGAGGTTCTGGATTATCAGGACGGCGACGAGGCCGGCATGAAGAGTGCTTCCATGATGGTCAAGGGTGCCAACGCCTACGGCCTGCTCAAGAGCGAGAACGGCGTCCACCGTCTGGTGCGCGTCTCTCCCTTTGACGCCAACGCCCGCCGTCAGACCAGCTTTGCTTCGCTGGAAGTCATGCCCGAGCTGGACAACACCATCCAGGTGGACATCCGCCCCGAGGACATCGAGATGCAGGTCTACCGCTCCTCCGGTGCCGGCGGCCAGCACATCAACAAGACTTCTTCCGCTGTCCGACTCATCCATAAGCCCACCGGCATCGTGGTCAACTGCCAGACCCAGCGCAGCCAGTTCCAGAACCGCGACTACGCGATGGAAATGCTGAAGGCAAAGCTGTACCAGATCGCCAAGCAGCAGCACATGGATAAGATCGACGACATCAAGGGCGTCCAGAACGAGATCGCATGGGGCCACCAGATCCGCTCCTACGTCTTTATGCCCTACACGATGGTCAAGGACCACCGCACCAACTACGAGACCGGCAACGTGGACGCTGTCATGGACGGCGACCTCGACGGCTTCATCTTCGCTTACCTCAAGGCTGCAAGCCGTGGTGAGCTGCAGGATACCTAAAATCAGAGCATAACAAAAACGTCTGTACTTCGTTTGGAGGTACAGACGTTTTTCTTTTTATTCGAGGTCGCCGAGTATCCCCGGCCAGAGGGCTTCCTCCTGCCGCATGGCGACGAAGCAGCAGTCGAGGTACATCTTGTTTACGGCAGCGACGATGGTACCGCGCAGCAGACGCTTTTCGTCGGCGGCATCCGGGTCGAGGTCGCAGATGGTGCGGCTGGCACCGAAAATGTAGGGCAGGCAGTTCTCCACCTCGTCGCAGAAGTAGTCGTAGGCTTCGGCGGCGGTGCAGTGAGCCCGCTGCATCTGGAACAGGGTGTCGATGTTTTCCAGCGAGAGGACATTTTTAGACAATACGATATAGATGAGAGAAGCCAGCTGTTCGCGGGAATACTTCTTTTTGACGGGGTGGGAGATGACTCCTTTCTTGACGTAGTTGCTCACCATGGAGGGGGTGAGCTCCACCCCGGGGAAGCCCCGGAAGCAGCTGTTGACGAGCTGCACGGTCTGGTCGAGATACAGCCCCACGGAGGGCAGCTCCCGGTAGCGCGGCAGGGAAAACCCGGCGGCGCAGGCCGTGACACGGCGTTTCATTTCCTGATTCATGGTGGTAGTATATCGCATTTTTGAGTCGGGGTCAACCGTTTATGAAAACAATATTAAGAATTTTACGAATCGCTTGACAGGTTTTTGAAAAACTGATATAGTGGACTCACCGAACGTAAAAAATGCGGCGGACACCCGCCGGAATGGAGATAGATGAGATGAAACGAATCGTTGTGGACTCTTCTGCCAGCCTGTATGCGCTGGACGGCATTGATTTTGCTGCTGTGCCTCTGAAGATCGTGACCGACGAGAGGGAATACCTCGACGACGGCACGCTGGACGCCGTGGAAATGGCGACTACCCTGCGCACCTATAAGGGCAAGACCAGCACCTCCTGCCCCAACATCGGCGACTGGCTGGAGGCTTATGAGGGCGCAGATGAAATTTATGCCATCACCATCACCGGCACCCTGTCGGGCAGCTGCAACGCCGCCCAGCTGGCCGCAGAAGAGTATCAGGCAGAGCACCCGGGTGCTCAGGTCTTTGTGCTGGACAGCCTGTCTGCCGGCCCGGAACTGGTGCTGCTGGCAGAGCATATCCGTGCGCTCATCGAAGAGGGCAGGGACTTTGACGAGGTGTGCGAAGAGATGCTGCGCTACCGTCACCACACCCATCTGCTGTTCTCGCTGGAATCGCTGGCGAATCTGGCCCGGAATGGCCGGGTGAAGCCCGCTGTGGCTGCTGTGGCGCGGATGCTCAACATCCGGGTCATCGGCAAGGCCAGCGATGTGGGCGAACTGGATGTCCTCTGCAAGACCCGCGGCGAGCACGGCGCTCTCGAGCGCATCGTGCTGGAGCTCAAAAGCCACGGCTACACGAACGGCAAGGTCATCATTGCCCACTGCGGCAACCCCGCCGCCGCCGAGCGCCTGATGCACATGGTGCGGGCTGTCTTCGAGGGCGCACAGGTGCGGGTGACCGAATGCGGCGGCCTGTGCAGCTACTACGCCGAGCTGGGCGGCCTCATGGTGGGCTTCGAGGACGCGGACGCCTGAGCTTGAAATCTCCGCATCTCTGCGCTATACTATTCCCATAAAAATGCTGCCGAAAGGCAGCGGGGGAGGCGCAGATGTTCTTTCGGCTGCCGGTCGTACGGTTCTTCAATCGTGTCATCAACAGGGCCACGGTTACAGTGGCCCTTGTTTTGCTGCAGATCGGCTGGCTGCTCTGGGCCTTCTTCTCCCTCACCGCCGGAAAGGTGTGGGTGAATGCGGGGCTGAACGTCCTCAGCCTCTTCATCACCCTCTACCTCGTGCGGAAGGATGAGAACAGCGACTATAAGATCATCTGGCTCGTCCTCATCGGCATGATGCCGCTGCTGGGCGGTGCGCTCTATCTGGCCTTCGGCAACAAGGCCCCCGCCAAGCGGATGCGCCAGCGGATGCAGGCGGTGGAGCGCCAGCACACCGCCGACCTCGCCCAGCAGCCGGGCCAGACCGACGCCCTCGACCCCGCCAGCAGGGGACTGAGCCGGTATGTTTCGGAGTACGGGCCGTACCCCGCATGGAAAAACTCCACGGCAAAATATTACCCCTGCGGTGAGGCCATGTACCCTGACCTGCTGGCCGACCTCGAAAAGGCAGAGCGGTTCATCTTCCTCGAGTTCTTCATCGTCCGCACCGGCAAGATGTGGAAGGGGGTAGAGGACATCCTCGTCCGCAAGGCGGCGCAGGGGGTGGATGTCCGGCTCATCTACGACGATTTCGGCAGTCTGCTGGGTCTGCCGTCCGATTTCGTGGTAAAGATGGAGCGGGCGCATATCCGCTGTATCCCGTTCAACCCGGTGGTGCCGCTGGTGTCGCTGGTCATGAATCACCGCGACCACCGGAAGATCGTGGTCGTGGACGGAAATACAGCCTATACGGGCGGCATCAATCTGGCCGACGAGTATATCAATGAAGAAGAGAGATTCGGCTACTGGAAGGACGCAGCTCTCCGCACCGAGGGCGCGGCGGTCTGGAACTTCACGGTGATGTTCCTCGACCACTGGAACGCCTTCCGCCCCAGCGAGGAGGATTATGCGCCCTTTATGCCTCAGGCTGAGTCCCTGTCTGCCCAGTCGGACGGAGTGATACAGCCCTACGGGGACAGCCCGCTGGACGAAGAGGCTCTGGCCGAGACGGTCTACCTGAATATCATCAATCAGGCCCAGCGATATGTCTATATCTATACGCCCTACTTCGCGGTGGGCGAGACCATGCTGGAAGCCCTCAAGGCGGCGGCAAAGCGGGGCGTGGACGTCCGGCTGGTGCTGCCGGGCATCCCGGACAAGAAGCTCATCTTCCGGCTGACCCGCTCCTATTATGTGCCGCTGCTCCGGGCGGGGGTGCGCATCTACGAGTTCACGCCCGGCTTCCTCCACGCCAAGTGCTACGTCAGCGATGACCGCGCCGCCGTGGTGGGCAGCATCAACATGGATTACCGCAGCCTCTTCCTCCACTTTGAGTGCGGGGCGCTGCTGCTCTATAACAGTCAGGTCATTGCTCTGCGGGACGATGTGCTCCGCACCCTGCCGGAGTGCCGGGAAGTGCAGCTGGCCGACTGCCGCACCTCGCTGGCCGGGACGCTGCTGGACAGTGTGCTCCGCCTGTTGAGCCCGCTGATGTGAGGGATACTGCGGTGGAATAAGTGGCGAAGTGACAACTTAATGATATATCTACGTTATATTTTATCACTTCGCCAACTTGGCGAAGTGCTTTGACTTGGCGAACTGGTCACTTCGCCAGCTGTGCTCATTTCGCCACGGTGGCGGAGTGACATTCTCGACGATGTTTCGTTTATAATTTCTCACTTCGCCAGATAACACGTCGGTCTCAGAGCACAGTTGTAAATTTTCTGTGCGGTGCTTGACTTTTGCGGGGAATCGCATATAATAAAGATGGTAAATGTGGAAGCCAATATGTCATTGACACACCCAAAAGGAAAAGACCCCCTCCCGGAGCGGCAATCTCCGAAAGGGGGTCCTTTTTAGTGCTTACGGCCCTTCAGCCATCCGTCAAGCCACTTACAAATGCAACGGCGACGACCGCCGCCAGTGGCGGAAACAGGGAGGAGCTGTTGGGGCCGCGGCCAGCAGGATGCGAGCGGCAGCGAAGCAGACGCTGGGAGCCGCAACCCGGGTTCCTTTAATAAAACTGGGCGGGGTAGGCCGCAGGACAAGTATAACACAGTTTCCAACAAAAAGATACATAAATAAATAGACTCCTGTCGGGCTATACTACTCCCAAAGAGATGAAAGGGAGCGTAACGCTTATGACACAGAGACAAAAAGCTCTTCTGAGCTGTGCCGTGGCGGCGGCACTGCTGCTGTCCGGCTGCCGCAAAGGCAACAGCAATTCCGGTAGCATGAGCAGTTCGAACGCCATGTCCGGCTCGTCCGGCAGCGCCAGCACCACCCAGACCGGCGGCTGGAAGACCGGCCTCGGCATCCTGACCGAGGCTTCCGATGAGGCCCGTACTGGCACCATCCATACCATCGCTGCCGCCGTCCTGCTGGACGGAGACGGCAAGCTGGCCGACGTGATGCTGGATGAGCTGGAAGTGGAAGTTACCGCCGACGGCAAAGGCGTCGTCACCATGCCCACCGACTACCGCACCAAGCGCCAGAAAGGGGACGACTACCCGCTGGCAGCGGCATCTTCGCTGAAAAAGGGCTGGGCCGAGCAGGCCGATGACTTCGCCGACTACCTCACCGGCATGACGCCCGAGCAGGCATCCATGCTGGAAACGGATAAGGACGGCAAGGCTGTGGACGCCGACCTGCTGTCCGGCTGCACCATCCGGGTGGATCAGTACCGCGACGCCGTGGCGAAAGCCTGCACGAATGCGTCCGCCCTCGGCGCGGCGAAGGGCGACCGGGTGAGCCTCGGCGTGGAGGCGGAGAATGCCTCTTCGAACATCACCGCCACCGACGACAAGGATGTGAACGCAGAAGTTGACCTTACCGTCGTGGCCCTGACTCTGGATGCCGATGGCCGTGTGACCAGCGCCATCGGCGACATGGCAGAGCCTGCGCTGACCATCGCGGCAGACGGCGGCGTCACCGCCCCGGACACCGTCCGCTCCAAGCTTGAGCTGGGCGACAGCTACGGGATGCGGAACGCATCCAGCCTCGGCAAGGAGTGGTACGAGCACAGCGAGGGCTATTGCAGCTACCTCAAGGGCAAGACTGAGAAAGAGGTGGCGGACATCCCTGCCGACGGCTCGGACGCCGACCTCGCGGCCCTCTGCACCATCTCCATCGACGCCCTGCAAAAGGCCGCAGGGGATGCGTTTGAGAATGCGTCATTATAAATTGAACGGAAAGTCTGACCGTCACCGTGAGGTGGCGGTTTTCTTTTTGTCCTTTGTACAAATACACCGAAAACCCGATCGGAAAGGGGCGGTCTGCGGGCAAAACGCGAAAAAATCGGTTTTCCTCTTGCAAAACGGGGCAAAACGCGCTATTCTATAGTCACAGTTTAACAATTTAGCATGGTAAAGCGGTAAAACGAAGCGTCGCTTCTGCTGAATCTGAGGGAGGAAATTACAACATGAAACGTCTGATATCTGCTTTTCTGGCCGGTGCGATGGCACTGAGCCTTGCCGCCTGCGGCGGTTCTGCATCCACTTCTACGGCTGCTTCTTCTGCCGCCGCCTCTGCCGCCCCGGCAAGCTCCGTGGCCGCTGACAGCGACCTGGCTTACATCCAGTCCAACGGCAAGATGGTTATCGGCTACACCGTGTATGAGCCGATGAACTACACCGACGCCGACGGCAACTTCACCGGTTTCGATACCGAGCTGGCCACCGCTGTCTGTGAGAAGCTGGGTGTCGAGCCGGAGTTCGTGGAGATCAACTGGGACACCAAGGAGACCGAGCTGGCTGCAAAGAGCATTGACTGCATCTGGAACGGCCTGACCCTGACCGATGACCGCGAGGAGAATATGGCCTGCACCAAGCCCTACGTCAAGAACGCCCAGGTCGTCGTGGTGAAGGACGGCACTGATTATACCTCCACCGCCGACCTCATCGGCAAGACCGTGGTGGCCGAGGCCGGCTCTGCCGGTGAGACCACCATCACCGAGAACGCCGACCTGTCTCAGGCTGATTTCATCTCCAAGGCTGTTCAGACCGACTGCCTGATGGAAGTCGCCGCTGGCACTGCTGACGCCGCCATCCTCGATCTGACTCTGGCTTCTGCCATGATCGGCGAGGGTACCGACTACGCAAATCTCAAGATGGTGGATGAGCTGAACGTCGAGGAGTACGGCGTGGCCTTCCGCAAGGACAGCGACGTGGCCGAGGCTGTGGACAACGCTTTCGACGAGCTGAAGGCTGACGGCACCATGCAGACTCTGGCTGACAAGTACGGCCTGACTCTGGCTGAGTAACTTACATTATAAACGGATAGGTGTAGTGATTCTGTGACTGTGATTTTGGAGCGTCTGACCGGCGCATTCGCGCTCAACTGTGAGCTGTTCTTTCTGACCTTGCTGTTTTCGCTGCCGCTGGGCCTTGTGGTGGCCTTTGGCTCCATGAGCCGGTGCGCACCGCTGCGGGGCGTTGTCAAGACCTTCGTGTGGGTCATCCGCGGTACGCCGCTGATGCTCCAGATCATCGTCATCTACCTTGGCCCCGGCCTGCTGGGTATGACCAACCCCTGGCCCTCCGGCTCTTCGGGCCGTCTGGTGGCGGCGGTGGTGGCTTTCGCCATCAACTACGCCTGCTACTTCTCTGAGATCTACCGCGGCGGCATCGAGGCTGTGCCGAAAGGCCAGACCGAGGCCGGTCAGGTGCTTGGCATGACCAAGAGCCAGATCTTTTTCAAGGTCACGCTCCTGCAGGTCGTCAAGCGCATCCTGCCCCCGATGGGCAACGAGGTCATCACGCTGGTGAAGGATACCTCGCTGGCGAACGTCATCGCCAACAAGGAGATCATCATGATGGCGAAGGAGTACAGCGCCAAGGGCCTTATCTGGCCGCTGTTCTCCACCGCGATTTTCTTCCTCGTCTTTGTCGGCGCACTTACCCTGCTGCTGGACTGGGCCGAGAAAAAGATGGACTATTTCCGCTGCTAAGGAGGATACTGAATTATGGCATTACTCGAAGCCTCCGGCATCGGGAAGAATTTCGGCGAGACGAAAGTTCTCAAGGACATCTCGCTCACACTGGAACAGGGCGAGGCGCTGGCGATCATCGGCTCGTCCGGCTCGGGCAAGACGACGCTGCTGCGCTGCCTGAACTTTTTGGAGCGTCCCGACACCGGCGTCATCAGGGTGAACGGCGAGACCATGTGGGACGCCGCCGACCCTGCCACCCAGCGGGAGAGCGAGGTGCGGAAAAAGCGCCTCCACTTCGGCCTCGTGTTCCAGAACTTCAACCTCTTCCCCCAGTACACCGCGCTGGAAAACGTGATGCTGGCGGGGGAGCTTCTGGCGAAGGAGCAGCCCGGCTACAAGGCCAACAAAAAGGCCATCCACGCCCAGCTGGAAGCACAGGCCCGTGACCTGCTGGCCCAGATGGGCCTGTCGGAGCGGGCAGGCCACTACCCCCACCAGCTTTCCGGCGGTCAGCAGCAGCGGGTGGCCATCGCCCGCGCACTGGCGCTCCACCCGGACATCCTCTGCTTCGATGAGCCCACCAGCGCCCTTGACCCGGAGCTGACCGGCGAAGTCCTCCGTGTCCTGCGGGACCTCGCCGACCGCAAGACTACCATGATCATCGTCACCCATGAGATGCACTTCGCCCGCGACGTGGCCGACCGCATCCTATTCATGGACGGCGGCGTCGTGGTGGAGGAAGGCCCGGCCCGCCAGCTCATCGACCACCCCCAGGAGGAACGCACCAAGCAGTTTTTGGCGCACTACTCTGAATAAGACAGGCTATGGCCCTCCCCGCTCGGGAGGGCTTTTTTGCGCCACTCACGCCGAAAACACCACGATTCGCGCAGTTTTTATTTACATTCTCCGATTTTTTTGGTAAGCTTGCATCAGATGAAGCTGATTCTTCAAAAGACGAACAGACCAAAGGAGGACAGACTATGAGACTGAAGAGCGCACTCCGGCGGGGCGTGGCCGCCGCCGTCATCGCGGGCATCGTGGTGAGTTCCGGCATCCCGGCCTATGCGGCCCGGTGGGACATCGCCAACGGCGACATCACCGTGAAAGCGGGCGACACCGAAGGAACGAACAAGGTCACACAGGGCGAGACCATCGACAAGGACGACACCAACACCGTCATCACCGGCGAGTCGGATAAGAACACCGTCACCATCGACACCTCCAAGGGCGACGTGGACGTCACCTTCGACGACCTGAAGATCGACGTCAGCGGCAAGGCCGAGGGGGACGTCAGCGGCGACGGCCCAGTCGATGCGGGCAAAGCCGCCGTCACCGTGAAGGGTGACCACGATGCGGCCATCGAGCTGGACGGCGACAACGAGCTGAAGAGCGGCGACTACAATGCGGGCCTCGAAAAGAACGGCCATGAGTCGGAGGGAACGCTGACCATCAAGGACGACAAGGGCAAGGACGGCTCCCTCACCGCTGAGGGCGGCTTCGGCGGCGCAGGCATCGGCGGCGGCATCGAGAGCACCGGCAGCAACATCACCATCCGGGGCGGCACCATCGAGGCTGTGGGCGGGAGCAACGCGGCAGGCATCGGCGACGGTGCAGGCCGCGCGTCGGACGACACCGACGACCCGAACCCGGGAGACCTCTACATCTGCGGCGACGCCGAGGTGACGGCCAAGGCGGGAAGCCAGATGACGGACGCCAAGGCCCCGGCCATCGGCGGAACGTACGGAGAAGTGCCCACGGAGTCCCTTTCTGACGATGAACATAAGGTGACGGGAGGACGGCTGACCCGTCTGAACGCGGACGGCACCGTGATGGAGGGGATGGGCTACGACTACACCTCCACCCCCAAGCCCCAGCCGGACGACGACGAGGACGACGATGATGATGACGTCCCGCCCCCGGCACAGGAGAACGCTCCCGAACCCCTGCCCGGCGGCATGGTGGTGGGCGGCTTCTTTTCCAGCCGGGTCACCATCCAGCGGTGGGATTCTGCTTTGGCCATTATTGAGAGCACCGACCCCATGCCCGGCAGCTTAAAGGCCGGCGACGCCGGAGAGGTCCTCACCCCGGGGGGTGTGGTGCTTATTGAGAGCGCCGCTCCCCGCTCCACCGTCACCACCGACATCTCCAGTCTCCGGGAGGACGGCGTGGAGGACATCTTCTTCCGCTATGAGGACACCATGACCCACTATAGCGTGGACAAGATGGCCGACGCGGCGGGCGAGGACGCTGACGTGGAGCTGAAGCAGAACAGGGAGGACATCAGCCTCCGGCTGGACGGCGAAACGCGGGACGACCTGTCAGAGCGCTATCTGGAGTGGGTGCCGGTGCAGACGCCAGAGCCGCAGGAGTGGCTGATATTGACCCACGAACTCGCGAAAAAAAGGGACGACCGCCCGAGTTTGGATTGGTGGCTCGAGCCTGAGAGAGAGGAAACGGTAGAGCAAAAAACGAGTGAAGAGCTCAGACGTGAACTCGACGAATTACTGAAACAAGAGCGGGAGATGATGGACTTCCAACTCGCGAAAAAAAGGGACGACCGCCCGAGTTTGGATTGGTGGCTCGAGCCTGCGAGAACGGAAACGCCGAGAATCGGGCTTGAGGAGACCCTGAAACAGCTGGCTTCCCGATTTGAGGCCATCGCTCCCGAGGAGGATAAGAAGCCACTGCTCGTTCTGGTCGAACCCTCCGGCACGGAGCGCAAAAAGTATACCAATCCGTTGGAGAGTGACCTGCGGAGCTATACCGACCGTGGTGACGACTGGGACGACCTGCCGGATACCCAGGGTGAGATAAAGCTCTGGATACCGGAGGACTTGGGGCAGCCCAAAGAAATAAGCATCTTAAAGGAGAGCCTGAGCCGCAGCGACGGCATTGCATGATACACAAAACGAAAGGAGATGTACGATGAGACTGAAGAGCGCACTCCGGCGGGGCGTGGCCGCCGCCGTCATCGCGGGCATCGTGGTGAGCTCCGGCATCCCGGCCTATGCGAAAACATGGGACATCGCCGACGGCGACATTACGGTCAAAGGTGCGAGCGATGAAAGCGGAAACTATAACAATGTCAAGCAGGGTGAAAAGGATTTCGAGAAGGATGAGGGGGAGACCGTCATCACCGGCGAGTCGGATAAGAACACCGTCACCATCGACACCTCCGAGGGCAACGTGGATGTCACCTTCGACGACCTGAAAATTGACGTCAGCGGCAAGACCGAGGGGGATGGCAGCGGTGACAGCCCAGTCGATGCGGGCAAAGCCGCCGTCACCGTGCAGGGTGACCACGATGCCGCCATCGAGCTGGACGGCGCCAACGAGCTGAAGAGCGGCAGCCACAATGCGGGCTTCGAGAAGAACGATGAAAGGTCTGAAGATGGCAAAACCATCTCCGGCAAGCTGACCATCAAGGACGACAACGACACCAAAGGCTCCCTCACCGCCAAAGGCGGCGAAGACGGCGCAGGCATCGGCGGCGGCTACGAAAGCGGTGCCGGAAACATCGAGATCACCGGCGGCACGGTAGAAGCCGTGGGCGGCGAGGGTGC
>ERZ779895.3645-NODE-3645-length-11663-cov-3.646968_pt1 | contig 11663 bp, 8 predicted proteins | sample MGYA00511093_ERZ779895 | MGnify/ENA primary metagenome ERZ779895 (study PRJEB29588, sample SAMEA2142970) | human gut metagenome | biome: human gut; feature: human-associated habitat; material: faeces | place: Denmark | collected 2008/2010 ... | reverse complement strand
CAGCTGCCAGTCGCTGCGCATCTGCACGTCTTCGTTCATCGCTTTCATCGCTTCATAATTGAACGTATATTTCGATTTCGGGGTTTTGGCCGCCCAGATAAGCGTTTCGTGCGCGTTGGTAAAGCGGGTTCCCTTGAAGTTGGGCATCGGGTTGGTTTTGTTCCATATAATGTCATTTAAAATCCAGAACCCCAGATCCTGCAACATGCAGCCGACGCGGAAAATATTGTGATAGGAACCGATCACCCAGATGCTGCCGTCGTCCTTCAGAACCCGGCGGGCCGCGCTCATCCAGGCGCGCGTATAATCGTCATATTCCTTCATTGAGGCAAAATTGTCCCACTCCTCATAAACGCCGCTGACGTTGGAATTGTCGGGACGGGTCAAAGCCTCTCCCAGCTGGAGATTATACGGCGGATCGGCAAATATCAGGTCGACCGATTTTTCTTCCATCCGGTTCATAATCTTAACGCAATCATCGTTTATGATCGTGTTCAAGATTTTTTTGGTTTCAATGCTCATTGTGCTTCACTTTGGTTGTTGGGCTTAAACAATGAGGGCAGTATGACAAAAAGAAGTTATAAAATTATTAACAAAAACTGATGAAAAAATATTTTTTGGCTAAAAAAGGCAATGCGCTTTCAATTGCCGGAACTTCATTGTTTTTATGTGCCCGGTCTCTTTTTTACGCGGTTGCAAAACAGTCGAAATTTGTCAAAACAACAAACTTTTCGCCAACTTTTCCGCCTCTTTTTTCCGTCGGTTTTCCGCCGCCGGAGAATTTCCGTCCCCGGTATCCGGACACACAAAAAAAAGGCAGCCCGACGAAACGGAACTGCCCAAAAACATGGAAAAGTTTTTTGTAAAGCTACGCGACGGTAAGCCCTGTCAGAAGAGCACTGCGGCCGGCGTTTCTGGCGGCAGCGGCAACTTCTTGCGGAACGGCCGGGAACTTGTGAAGGTAGGCGACGGCGAGCGGCAAGTTGCAAGACTTGAAGAGCTCGGGCAGCACCTCCGGCATCAGGTTATGACACTTGAGATAAGCCGTCTTTTTGCCGATGTTCTTACCTCTGATGATTCCTAACTGTTCTGCGAGACGAGAATTTCCGTTACCGTTGCGAGTTGCTTTTTCTTTACACATATTTGTTTAATTTAAGTTAATAATATTTTCTTCAGGATTTAGATTCTCATATTTTAGACAAAAAGTCAACCCCTAATTTTCATTATTTTGCAAAAATTCGCGGACGGGCCTGTAGCTGCGGCGGTGTTCCGGCGTAACCCCCTGTTTTTTCAGCCCTTCAATATGAGCGGCCGTACCGTAGCCGGCATTTTTCTCAAACCCGTAGCCCGGATATTTTTGCGCCAGCTCTTTCATCAACCGGTCACGATATACCTTGGCAACAACGGAAGCGGCGGCTATCGAAAAGGAACGGGAATCTCCCTTTACGACCGTTTTGCAGGCGCAGGGAAAAGGCTTCGGCGTCCGGTTGCCGTCGACCAGCGCCGCACGGGGACAGACCGGCAGCCTTTCAACCGCCCGGCGCATGGCAAGAAAAGTGGCCTGTAAAATGTTCAGTTCGTCAATTTCCCGGCAGGAGGCTTCGCCGATCCCGATCAAAAGCCTGCCGGCGGCCTGTTCTTCAAGCAAACGGGCGTAAAGTTTTTCGCGTTTGGCCGCCGTCAGTTTTTTTGAATCGTCCAATTCGGCTTTCAAATCTTCCGCCAGACAACGGTTTTTAATCACTACCGCACCGGCAACCACCGGTCCGGCCCAGGGTCCGCGGCCGGCTTCGTCAACCCCGGCCACGTCAAAGTCAAATTCATTTTCAAACGAAAAATCAGGCATAAAAAAGTCTTTCTTCAAGTTTTTGATCATATGACGCCGTCTTTTTTATATACCCGTGCCGGCAAGCTTGTCAAGCAAAGCCGGCAAACAGCTTATTGACAAAATTCTGCGCCGTGATATAACCGGCGGCATATCAGTTAATTATGTTTCATTATTAATTCTTTTTAAAACATGGAAAATTTCATTTTGACAATGGAAAACTGGGGAACCTACCGCCAAACGGACGGCCCTTTGCAAGTTTACAACTATCAGGAACGGCAAATCGAAACGCTGGCAAGCTTCGGCCTTGACGACATTCCGCGCGCCGACGCCCTGCTTTTGTTCGACTCTCATTTCCGCGCTGCCGGATATGCGGCAGAAATCGTCATGCGGCACGAGCAAAAATACGGAAACAAGCCCGAATTTCTGACCTGCGGCGGACATTCAAACAAGGGGGCTTCCGCCAACGACGGAAAAACTCAGGCCGAGTGGTACGAACACATGTTCCTTTCATGGGGATTTGACGAAGAATGGGTCTTAAAAAACCACATCAATTCGCAAAGCACCAGCAACCGAATGAACATCAGGGAAATTCGCCGGATGCTGATTTGTTCGTCCGTGCTGAACAAAATCCGCCGGCCGGACATTCTGGTCGTCACCGGCTGCGGCTATACGCTGCGGGCAGCTCAGGAACTGGGGTTTGCCTTTCCCGACTGCCGGCTGCATTTTTACGAAACGCCGGTCACTCCCGTTGACAAGCGTTATTTTGATTATGAAGCGTTCAACGGAAACGGCATCGGCTGGGGAATTGACACCGTTTTGGCCACCATGCTCCACTGCATGCGTTTTTGGGGAACGGAACGCCTGGCTCTGCCGCCGGAAAAAGCCAAAAAAGCACCGGACGTCAATATGATCAGGCAAATGCTTTTGAACGGTTACGCGCTTTATTATCCCTACCCCGACATGTGGGAATATCTGGACGTCAATTCCCGACAGGGACTGGCGCTCTGCCGTCAACGCCGTTTGGAACTGTTCGGCACCGACGACACGGAATATCCGCGGCGAAAAGGAACGCTTCAGTATATTGAAAAAAGACTGAAAACCCATATCGGACGCCTGATTGACGAAAAGGCCTCCGAATTTGCCGCCAAAGCTCTGCATCCCTCATCTTTCCGTTAAACGAAATTTTTGCAAAACTTAAAGCGCCGCATAAAGCGGCGCTTTTTTGTTGTTGTTTTGTCACGTTTTTAGTGCGCTATCGGCTGCGTCATATCCTGATCTTCGTAGTTGTTTTTAATCACGTCGACAAAACGGCTGCCGGTATTTTTTACGTCGCCGGCATGTTCGACGGCACTGCCGGAAGCCGAAGAAAACGCGCCGATCGCTTTATAATAAACGGTTTTCGGATGAACGCCGAAGCCAAACCATGCAACGGCCAAACCAACGGCAACAAGCCCTGCCAGATAAATCAAAGTTTTCATGTTTTTCTCCCATGTAAGATGTTTCTAACTGTTTTTCATTCTTTTTCTGACACCCAGACGGCGCGGGGCGTCAAAGATCACGGCCGCCTTTCTGACCAGCGTTTCGCTGATGCCGTCTTTGGTCAGAAGAAATCGTTTGGCCGATCTTTTGCGATCAATGTAATATTGAGCCTTTTTAATGATATTTTCCTGAATATAACGATCGGCGGGAATGTCTATTTTTATGTTGCGGCTGAGATTGTGCAGTTCAAATTTCCCGCTGTCGGGATTATATATGTAAAAACTGTACATCAGCGAACGTTGCAGCAGATATTCCCTCCGGTTCTCGTCCTCTCCTTTGGCTATGGAATTCCGCGCCTCGAGAGCCGGCAGCAGGCCGACAAACTTGGGATAATGGCGCTCAAGCTCATGTTCCGTCCAGTATTTGAGTTTTACGTTCAAGACGAATTCCATGTTTTTCAGCAAATTGTCGCGCATTTCCTGCGGACGTTCGGCCAATATCGCAAAACAGGGTTCCTTGGACAGAAGCTCGTTCCAGTTGCCGTTCTGCCAATAGCGGCTCAGACGATAGACGGTGACCGCAAAAGCGGCGCTTCTTTCGTCTTCGACCAGAATATTGTACATGTCCTGGGCAGAAAGCGCCACCGACTTCGGATGCAGACAGCGGTTGTCGATCAGTATCTTGTTGCGAAAATGGTGAAAGGAATGAATGAAAGAGCCGATGTAATCGTTGCGAATTCGACGGATTTCCCGATACGCGGCATACAGGGCGCCGTATTTGATCAGTTCCTTTTCCTTAAACAGTTTGTGCAAAATGTCGTCTAACAATACGTCGTCCGGTTTTTCTTTCAGAAACCACGATTTTTTTCGCTTTACCTTTTCCTTAATAAACGTCTGTTCGATTTTTTTGATGTTTTTCCAGTCGTCCGGCTCAAACACATAACAGTTTTCCACTACCGCGATCGACCTGTTGTCAAAGCGGCTGCGGTAACTCTGCTTGCGTGCGGGCACGATGTCGACCTTGTAGGTGACGCTGCTCCATTTTACAAAATGGGAAAGGGTTTCCCTTTTGATCGAAATGCCGACGCTTTTGAGCATCCGCGGCACCAGCTCTTCGGGGATTTGGAAAGAATCGGTAACCAAACCGGAAACCTCGCGCGGCGCGGCATGGAGAAAACCGTTGGAATAGTTTGCCGGATCGACGACGACGTCATTGTCGAAACTGTCCGAACGGTCGCGGCTGTCTTCAGATTCGATAAAATACATCAGATCCTGAGTGGCATGATAGTCGATTACCTCCTCCAGACGGAAGAAATTTTCCAAGATCCTTTCGTGCAGCCCGTTTTTGGCCGCATATTCCGCACAGCTTTGCCGTGAAATCTTTTTCATTGTCGAATACGCGTTATAACGTGCAAACTCGTCGTACGAAATCTCCGACAGCATACCGAGTATGACATTGTTGACGCGTCCGGTAACAACGAAAAAATTTCCTCCTTTTCCTGCTACCACATCCATCTGGGCTCTCCAGTTACTATTCGTTAAATTGTAATATAAAAACGGTTCGGTTGGCAACAGATTTTTGCCGCGGAAACCGTTTTTAACAAAAGTTTCACATAACTTTGCCGGTTGACTTTTTGTCAATTTTTCGATATATTTTATCAATCGAAAAAAATTATTCTGGCTAATTAAACTTTTAAATTATGAACAACGAAAAAAAGGATTATCAGGCAGCAGTGCTTGTGCACGAATGTTTACGGGCCCGCACGGACTGTTTCGGAAACGACGGCAAAATCGTAAAAACGGCCTATATTGTCTGCATTGACGACGATCCGGATTCCGCAATCCATGCCGTACGCCTTGCCAAACAACACTTTGCCGCCCACGGCTTCTTCCCGAAGATGCTGTGCGTCGGCAACAAAGGGCTTTTGAGCCGCTGGACGCACAAGACGACCGAAGGCGCACACCTTAAGAACGTATGCGTTAAGACGGGTTTTCCCGAGGGAATGGCCGTTGCGCTCGACAAAGGGCGGAATTCCGGCGAAAACATACTGGAGATTCGCGCTTTTTTGACAAAAGAAGGCGATTTGGACAAGCCTGTCCTCTTCTGCTGCACCAAGCGTCTGTCGCTCCGTCTGCAACTGACGCAGCAAAAACAGGCGCCGGAAATCAACGCCCGCTGGTATGTCATCGAAGAATCGCTTGACGAGGCCTGCAAATGGTACAACGGCAAACGTTTCGGCCATTGCACGATGATGTATCACGAGCTGGCTTCCATTCTCAACCATTGCGAAGCCTATGCCGGCACTTTTCAGGCGCCCGTCCCCTTTCCCGTTCCCCAAGACGTGAAAGAAGCCGCGGCCCGGCTGGAAAAGCGCTACCGGCTGAAACTTCCGCACAAGACTTTCCGTTCTTACATTCAGTTTGTTCTTCTTCTGGCTGAGGTAATGCTGCACCGCAAAAGGATGAAAACGGAACTGGAAAAAAGGATTGAAAGCGAACGGATTTACAACCGGCCGACGGTATGACCCGTTTTTTATCTTTTGCAACCGCCCTTCCCGGGCGGTTGTTTTTGTATTCAGTCTCCGCGCCAGGTGCGTGGTTGAGGATAGCTTACGGCTTTGCGTATAAAAACTCTTTTGCCGGAATGCAATTCCCCGCAATTACAAAAATAAAAAAAACAAAGGAGTTTTATCAAACGAACATAAACATGATATCATAACAAACCGGAACCTCAAAATACCGATTGTCTTTGTACGGAAATATGTCGGAAAGCATTCTACGAAAGAAAGCCCCCGGAAAACAGGTTTGATACTAAGAAAATTGTGCGGAATCTGTATATAACTTAAGAAGCCGATTGTCGGTTCTGCTCTTTTTCGCTATCCTGTCGACAGACAAACAACTTTTTTTAAGGAGAGACAATAATGGAATTTGCCGTATTTTTGGCCGTGGTCGTTTTTTTCGTTTTGCTGACCTCGGTCGTCATCGTCCGCCAGGGATATGAATACACGGTCGAAAGCTTCGGCCGTTTCACCCGCACCCTTTCCCCGGGCCTGCATATCATCATCCCGATCGTGGAAAGAGTGGGCGCCAAAATCAACCGCATGGAACAGGTGCTTGACGTTCCCTCTCAGGACGTCATCACCAAAGACAACGCCACCGTCCGGGTTGACGGGGTTTTGTTCTTCCAGATTCAGCAGGCGGCCAACGCGGCTTATCAGGTCAAGGATCTGAACGTGGCCATCTTAAACCTGATCATGACCAACATTCGTACGGTGATCGGCAGCATGGAAATCGACGAACTGCTGTCCCAGCGGGACGCCATCAACCACAAACTGCTGGCCGTCGTCGACGAAGCGACCATTCCCTGGGGGGTTAAGGTCACCCGCGTGGAAATCAAAGACATTACCCCGCCGGCCGACCTGATCAACTCGATGGCCCGGCAGATGAAAGCCGAACGCGACAAACGCGCCAGCGTGCTTGAGGCCGAAGGTATCCGCCAGTCGGAAATCTTAAAAGCCGAAGGCGAGAAACAGGCGGTCATTCTGGCGGCGGAAGCCGACAAGCAGTCGGCCATCCTGGCCGCCGGAGCCAAAGAAGCCGCATTCCGCGAGGCCGAAGCAAGAGAACGTCTGGCTCTGGCGGAAGCCAACGCGGCCAAAATGGTTTCCGACGCCATTGCCGGCGGCAGTCCGCAATCGCTCAACTATTTCCTCGGACAGAAATATATTGACGCCTTGCAGGGCATTGTCACTTCCCCCAACCAAAAGCTCCTGATGATGCCGATGGATACTGCCAACGTCATGAGTTCAATCGCCGGCATTGCCGAAATTGCCAAAGAAGTCTTGCATGACGAAAACGCCGCCGGCAAAAAGAAATAAAGGAGAAAAACCATGAGTTACATGGAATGGTTCTCTTTGGGGCTGCTGTTGGTGCTGCTTGAACTGTTCATTCCCGGCGTTTATCTGGTATGGTTCGGGCTGTCGGCGTTTGTCACCGGCGCGCTGACAATCTACCATGACTTTACGGTAATTGAACAATCGCTCGTTTTCGGCCTGATTTCCGTGGTCTTCGCCCTCACCGGCTGGTTCTTTTACGGCCGGATCATGAAACGCAGCAAGGTTTCCGACCGGTATAAGCATTTGAACGATCCGGCCGGGCAGCATATCGGCAAAACTTATCTGCTGGCGGAAGACGTCGTCGACGGACGTTCCAAGGCACTGATCGGCGACAGCGTGTGGATCGTCGAATGCGAAGACGGTCTGAAAAAAGGCGACAAGGTCAAAATCACCGGGGTTGAAAACGGTGTGATCCTGAAAGCCGAAAAAGCCTGACGGTCAGGATACAAGACCCGGAAAAATCCCGGGTCTTGTTTTTTTATATGAGGCCCCGCGTTAGAAGCGTGGCGGCAAAGAGCTTACGGCTTTTTTTCATTTCGCTTTTTGTCGTTTTCTGTTTTTCTTTTTCCTTCTTTTCCGCTTTCCTTTTCTTTCCTTCCGTTCTTCTTTTTCCCGCTCTTTCCGTCTTTCCCGCTTTGTTCTTCTCCCTTTTTCTTTTTCCCTTGTATTTTTTTGCGCCTTGTTCTTTGCGTATAAAAAACTCCTTCGCCATTGTAAGAAAGACGATCCGGAATTATCCGAATAAAATTTAATGAACACACATACCACGGCACATACGACATGAAACCTCAAAGTACCATTGCCCCGAAATATCGCAGAAAGGCGCTTTATGGCGGATGTCCAAAGACATTATGCCGACGGAAAGGAATAGGAACTGTTTAGACCGAAGTTTGTCCGAACTATATTCATATGTTATCGGAGATACCGTCCGAATATTCCGCAAACCCGGTTAGGAAAGCTCAAAGACAAGAGTCGTTGTCGATATATGAGCGGTGAGGAAAGTGCAAGATACAAGATATAAACATGGAGGCCGACAGTTTTGGTGTAAAGAATACCATGTCGACACAACCGGGAAGAATGCTCAAAAAATTTCCGGACATATACGAAATCAACTGCAGGAAGACGCCGAGCAAAGTCTGTTGACAATGGACTTGTATCCGTTTACGGGGGCAAAAACCTTATCAGACCGTCCTATGCCCTTCAGACGTTCGCCGGTACCGTAGGGGGATGCCCGTATACAAAGACCCCCGCGTAGAATGCGGGGGTCTTTTTTAGAAAAACTTCGCAAACGGCTGCCGGCGGCAAACCTCAGAAGCGGAAATAAATAAACGGATTATAGGTTGAAGCCGCTACCGCTGCCGAGGACAGCAGAAACAGCACCATCAGCCAGGCATTGAGCAATATATTTGCCGCCCGGCTTCCGTTTCTGGCGGTCAAAATGTTTTTAAATGCCGGAACGGCACAGACAAGCGCCGCGGCAAAGGCTGCAATTTCGACCGTACCGACATAGTAGGAATAATCAAAAGCCAAACGGTGATTTTCAATCATACCGGTCATATTTTTAAGGTATTGAGCGGCATAGGAGAGGCTCTCCGAACGAAACAGAACCCAGCCGACAATGACAACCGCAAGCGCATATACGTGATGAACCGCACGCAGGACATATCCCCCTTCACTACGGTGCCACCCCGTCGCTTTCTCTATTATTATGAACAAACCGTGCCATAACCCCCAGATCACAAACGTCCATTCCGCTCCGTGCCACAAACCCGTCGCCAAAAACACTATAAACAGGTTCACATACATACGCCATTTTTCAACCCGGTTCCCTCCGAGCGGTATATACAAATACTCCCTAAACCACGTCGACAGCGATATATGCCACCGACGCCAGAACTCCGTAATCGAACGCGATATGTACGGATAATTGAAGTTCTCCAAAAAACGAAATCCGAATATCATCCCCAGCCCGATCGCCATGTCCGAATAACCGCTGAAATCGTAAAACAGCTGCAGACTGTACGCAAACGCTCCCGTCCACGCCGTCAACGCGTCAAACTGTTCCACTGGCTGCGAAAATATCTTGTCCGCTACCGAGCCCAGCGTGTTGGCTATCAGCATCTTCTTCGACAAACCGATAATAAATCGCTTCACACCGTAACTGACCTTCTCAAACGTGACTTCCCTATACTCTATCTGATCCGAAACGTCGTGATACTTCACTATCGGACCCGCTACCAGCTGCGGAAACAATGTGATGTAAAGCGACAATTTGTACAAATCCTTCTGTACCGGACTGTCCCCGCGGTAGACGTCCAGAAGATACGACATCGCCTGAAACGTGTAAAACGATATCCCTATCGGCATGATGACTTCAATAAACTTAATATCCAGCGAAAACAATCCGTTGATGTTCTCCGCTACAAAATTGAAATATTTGAAGTAACACAGAAAACTTAAATCCAACACTATCGTCACTATTACTATCGGAAGCTTCCAGGCCCGGTACCGGTCAAGCAACAACGCTCCTATATAATTGAGCACTATCGTCATGATCATTACCGCAAGATAGTTCGGTTCTCCCCAACCGTAAAATATTATGCTGGCCAGCAACAGAAGACAATTACGGGTTTCCGGCCGGACAAAAAAGTAGGCAATGCAGACAAGCGGCAGGAATATATAAACGAATGTCATTGATGAAAACAGCATTTTTTTTAATCCTCATTGAATTTCACAAAGCCGGGAATATTAGAAATAGTGAAGCAGAAAACCAGAATGTCCGGCTTATATTCGAGAATCTCCCGCTTGTAGCGTTTCATGATTTTTTTCTCTTCGGCCACGGGCACGATCGGACTGTTGTTGGTACGAAAATATTTCAGCTCCGAGAAATTCTGCGGCAAGAACTGCAGCAGGTTTTCGCTCATGCTGGTACCGATAAGCATCACCCGCAGCCCGTTGCCGTCCGGGTTATGATAATGTTTGGTCATTTCGGTATCGTTGACGTCTTCGGCAAGAACCTTTTTCGGGTTATAATACTTGTATTCGACATCCAACAGTTTGTCTTCGGGATATTTGACGTTCATCTGAACAAAGGTTTGTCCCAGGGTGAAATCTTCGCGATCCCAGTCACCGCGAACCCGGCGTTTGTAAAAAATGTCATAGGCGTCTTCACCGACCGCCCCGGCCGCGGGAAAATCTTTTGCAATCGTCTGCATCAGCTTGCGATAGCCGAGATAAGCGCCCCACTCCGTCCAATGATGTTCGGTCTTGAAAAAGACGAAGTTTTCCTTTGCGCCTTCCTGCAGCTCGGCCAGCGGATAAACCACGGGAAACGGCAATTCCGACATCATTCTTTTGATCGTTCCTTCGTTTTGGATTCCGCGAACCTTGTAATAAGGCTCTGCCGCCTTGGCATAAATGTCAATTTTGCCCGGCACCATCAGCATATAGGTTTTGATGCCCTGCCTGCGGAAAAAACGTCCGGCGGCGCTCAATTCCCGCAAAACGCGGTCTTCCGTCTGCCGGGACAGCTTCCGGATCTTTAACTGTTCGTTGTTAAAGAGCCAATGGGTCTTTTTGTTGAAAAAAGCGACCTTGTTGTTGATACGGCTGTTTAAGAGCATTTCCAGGCCGGAATAAAACGAGATGACCGCTTCCCGATAATTAAAGCGATCGTTAAACCAGGCCTCAAAATCCTGTCCGAAACGGTTATTCAGCCCTTGGTCGGAAAACAGCGGAACGTAGGCCGCCAGCCGCCGGTTTTCCTGAACGGACTTTTCTTCACGGCTGATTTTTGAGGCCGGCACCAGCAGGAGAAAGAAAAAAACGCAGACGAAAACGATGTCAATGCGGCTGCCGTGTTCCAGCAGTTTGAATCTGGACACGTAAGCCACCAAACCGTAAGCAAGCAGAAAAGAAACAACCGTCACCGTAAACAGCATGCAGAAATTGATGCCGTATTCTTTAAGATCGGCAAAAGCAAAACGATGACGACGCGCTTCAAACGCCAGTCGAAGCGTTTCACCTTTTTTTATTTTCGTCGTATATTCGTAAAGGTGCATGACGGAAAATGCCCGTTCCCCGCGGAACATCTCCCGGCCGTTGATTTTCAGGCCGCGGAAATCGGTTCGCGTAATCCGGCCGTCCCTGACCGGGCTTTTCAAAACAATTTTAACCTCTCCGTCGGCGGCAGCCTGCGCCGTCAGTTCATACGCCCGCCATTTGGATTTCAGGCCGCCTTCAATTGCATAACAGCCGGACTTTTCCGTTCCTGCCGGACAGCGGTCGGAAGAAAAACGGAGCATGGACATCTTTGAAAATGTCAATCTGTTGTCTTTCCCGCCGGTTTTTAACAGGTCGAGCCGTACGGTTTTGTTGTTCCTGCTGTTTATAATCCCCGTCCATATGCCGCCGACGGAATACAGCGGCTGTGCCAGCGCCGCCAAAACTCCGCGATGCTCG
>ERZ779895.3643-NODE-3643-length-11678-cov-8.562247_pt1 | contig 11678 bp, 9 predicted proteins | sample MGYA00511093_ERZ779895 | MGnify/ENA primary metagenome ERZ779895 (study PRJEB29588, sample SAMEA2142970) | human gut metagenome | biome: human gut; feature: human-associated habitat; material: faeces | place: Denmark | collected 2008/2010 ... | reverse complement strand
CTCAAAGCTCATGTCCCTTCCATATATTCTGAAACATTCTGAATAGCTTCTGGCGACACCATAAAGAAAACGTTCCATTTCTATTGCAACATCACTGTGTTCCATTGTTACAAAAGCCGCTTCAAATGCAAATGGTGAATGATACTGGGATATCAGTTCGTCTCTGATTCTTCCTGAGCCTTTTGCATATACTTCTTTTGGATAGTCGTTCAGTAACATAAGGCAGGTTCCAATTGCATGTGTCGGGTGCATCAATGGTGGAAATCCTTCCCAGTAAGAAGGCCAGCCTTCCATATCCTGATAATGAGCACATGTCATATACTGTATCTTTCCAAACTTTCCCTGATCCAGCAAGTCCTTCACATAAAAATACTCTCTCCCAAATACAGTTGTTTCCATAAACATATACTGTTTTTGGCTTTCTATTCTCGCCTTAATGACATCTTCCAACTCCTGAATACTCATTCCCATCGGGATTGTACACCCACAATGTTTTCCTGCCTTCAGAGCTTTTATGGAAAATTCAGCATGCGTAGACGGAGGTGTAACAATGTGGATTGCATCTATTGCGTCATCTTTCAGCATGTCATCATAATTATCATAGCAATCCTTACTGCTGATTCCAAATTTTTCCTGGGCTGTTTTAATCAGTTCCAAATTCGTGTCAGCAATCGCTATCTCATATACATCCGGATGCTTCATATAGATCGGAATAAACTCCATTCCAAAGCTTATTCCAACCATTCCAACCTTAATTTTATTATTAACCATACTAATTTTCTCCCATCAATCAAAAAGCGGCATTTCCTGAGGATATTTTCCCATAAAGCCAGGGCGGCCAACCAAATCCCTTGTCCGATCCGAAACATTCATTAATTCCGGCAAATTATTCATAGGTTTATCCAAATAGAAATAGGAACAGCAAGACCAGTCATCCTCTCTTTCAAATAAAAGTGGTCTTCCATCCAGCATCGGAATATTGGTAAAATCTACAGGTTCTCCATCCACCGAAATCACCTGATTATTTGCCATCTGATTTTTATACAACAGCTGCGCATGATGGAAATAATCATCTCTATCAACAGCTCCGATCTGCTGTATAGTTGCTTTAAAATTACTGTTAAAGTAGATCGGATCCGGAACATGGAACCGATAGAAACATAACTCCATATTTGTCTTATCATATACCGGACAGCCACAATACAGATCATAATAATAATCTTGTCCCCATGCCGTTCCGATATAATCTTCCACTCCGGTTCCACAGATGGTCGGGTAATCGGTATCTCCATCAATATATGCCTTAAATTCGCCTTCTCCCCACCATGTATCGGAGTATAATTTTGTATTACATCTTACTCCCATATTCGTTCCCAGATATCTGCCTTTTCCTTCCACATACGGAAGAAGTTCAAAATCCTTTTTCAAGTTTGTAAGATTCTCTCTGTTAAAGTAAGCATGAAAATACAGTGTATCTTCCGTAAATTTGTCCCCCAGAGTATAATCAATATCATAATAAAAATGCTTGATCAGGACACTGGATTCATTGGTAACCGTAATCTTCATACCTGTCTTAAATGGCATTGGAATATAGGTACTAAAGTTACGTCCTTCCGGATTTGAGAATAATGCATTCTTAAAAGTTGCAACTTTTCCAAGTCCAACACAGAAAAAATCACCAAAAGGAACACTCACTGCCGGCTTATCGCAGCCATCCCAAAACATCTCCAGTTTCAGTCCCCTTAAAGTCTCCGGAGTCTGATCGTTGATCGTAATCCAGATACGACGAATAACGCCACTTGTATTTTCAGCATGAGCTAAAACAAATTCTTCACCGGGATTCAGTGTAAACCAGGCAGCCCCTTTTCTGCCATTTCTTTCCTTTCCTCCCGCGCCTTTTGCTCCATCTGGATTCTCATAACTCGCCCATCTTGATACAACGCCCTCTGGAAATTTAAACATTTCGTTTCCTAACATATAAAAATCCTCCTTTATGTATATAAATAATATAATTTATTCTTTCATCCCGGTTGTCTTAATGCCTTCAAGATAATAACGCTGAAGTACACCAAACAACAGAACAGTCGGAACAATCGCAATCACAGATGCTGCTAAAATCTGGTTCCATGAAATTCTCAGAGATCCCATCAAAGTTGCAATCTGTATTTCGATTGTATATTTAGTTTCGTCCTGCGCTACAATAGTAGACCATAAATAGGAATTCCAGTTTGTGACAAAAAAGGATACACCTAATGTAATAAACATGGGCTTTGCAAGCGGGACATATATTTTTCTAAAAGTCTGAAATACCGAACATCCATCGATTCTGGCTGACTCATACAGAGAATCCGGCATTTCCATAAAGTATTGCCTAAAAAGGAATACGCCATATGCATGCGGAACCATAGGAAGTATCATGCCCCAAAGCGAATTCACCAGTCCAAGACTTTTGATTATAAAAAACAAAGGAATTATGATTACCGGAAAAGGAATCATCATGGTACTCAGAACCCACATGAATGCTCCCTTCTTCCCTGGAAATTCCAGTCTTGCAAATGCAAAAGCAGCCATCGAATGTACAATCAGGGCTAATACAGTCACCATAGTTGCCACAAACAACGAGTTTCTAATTCCCGTAAAAATATCTAGAATTCTAAACACCTGCTTATAAGCATCAAGAGTAATATGTTTGGGGATGATCCGATAATCAAATACTTCTGTATCTATTTTAAGCGAGCTGCTTATGAGTAAAACGATCGGGAACAATGTAAAAGCCAGAAATACACATCCGAACCAAACTCTTTACTAACAATATTCCATATTTTTTCACTATATCACCTACTTAAACCTAAGCAATTTCATCTGTATGACAGTAACCACCATAATGATCAGTGACAAGGACACAGCAATCGTGGAAGCATATCCAAATCTATATTGTTCAAATGCCAACTGGAAAATATAGTACACCGTTACCTCCGTTGTCTTGCCCGGCCCCCCGGATGTCATGACTCTGATCTGATCAAACGCTTGAAAGGATGCAATCAGTGATGTAACCAATACAAAAATAGTCGTTCCCTTTATAGATGGAAGAGTTATTTTGAAAAATCTTTGCACAGCATTTGCTCCATCTATTTTAGCTGCCTCATAATATTCACTTGGCACATCTTTTAAAGCCGATAAAAAGATGATCATATTGTAGCCAAAAACTACCCATATTCCTACAATCGCAACACATATCAGTGCCTGTGACCTTGATCCCAGAAAGAGTTGTCTTCCGACTCCTATTCCATCTAAAATTTTATTGATATATCCATTTCTTGAATTGAACAGGAATGTCCATAAGGTCGCTGCGACAATTGTCGAAACTGTATTGGGCAGGTATATGCCTATTCTGCATGCCTGCTGCCGCTTATTGCTTCTGATCGAGTTTACAAAAACTGCTGCCGCAAGAGAAAGAACATAAACAGTCAGAACATATATCAAAGCATATTTTCCAGTAACCAGCAGACTGCTTTTGAAAGTTAAGTCCTGCATCATTTTTAAATAATTACTGATTCCGACAAATGTTTTTGTTCCCATTGCATTCCAGTCAAACAGGCTTATATAAAATGCATACACGATCGGTATGAAAATAAAAATCAGCATCAATATCATTTCTGGCGCAATCATCAGATAAGAAATCAGAGTCTCCCGTTTTATACGTTTATGCTTTTTTCCCACATTAACTCAAACCTCCTGTATCTTGTCCTGCTGTTATTCACAGCAGGACAAAAATCAAATATCTAGTTGCCTGCAATGTCTGCTTTTCCTGTTATTTCAGCCGCCGAATCTTGCTCCGTTTGCTTCCTGATATTTCAGCATACTTTCCTGTGCAATATCTGCCGCTTCTTTTGCACTCATATTGTAAAGTGCATCCTGAATCATGGTAGATACAATTTCTTTTGCTTCTCCGGATAATGCAATTTCAGGTTTTGCTGTCTGTAATACCTCATCAGAAAATACTATGGCATTTGGATTGCTCTGATATACCTCCGCACCTGCCTCAATGACAGAGTTTCTCATACAATATGAAAACTTGGCTTTTGTATCAAATTCCGTCACATGATCTACATTCAGCCACATCCATGAAATAAAATCTTTGGCTCCTGCTATCTTTTCCTCACTGCTTTGATTACTTACCAGTACGTTCCACCCACCTGCAACACTGGCTGTATCACCTCCTGCCGTTGCTGCTGGTAATGGCACAACACCATACTTTTCTGAATCCACACGAAGAACCGACCAACTGCCGTTAATCTGCATTGCTGTCTCTCCATTTGTCAGAATTGAAATATCTGAAACAGATCTTCCAGGTGTCTCATTACAGTCTCCGGAATCCAGAAGATCCTTCCATAACTGCAATGCATTTACAACTTCTTCAGAATTTAAATTCGCCATACCATCCGATGTAAACAGGCTTCCACCCTGCATCCACACAAAAGGATAGAAGGTAAAGCACTGCCAATCACCCTTATCAACTTCAAAGGTAAATCCGGCATAATCAGCTGTATTCAGCTTTGCTGCCGCATCTTTGAGTTCCGCCCACGTTGTCGGTGGATCAATGTCATTCTGCTCTAGTATTTCTTTATTGTAGTATAATGCCACCAGATCACTGTCTAACGGAATTCCATAAATTTTCCCATCTCTCGACACCCGGTCAAATGCTGCATCTGTAAAATCATTTCTTATTTCATCGGTAATAATATCATCCAGTGGTTCACATACACCTGCATCAAGGTACTGGTTAATGATTGCCGGACTACACTCAAAGATATCCGGAGCTTCATTGGTAGCAAATGCAGTGGCCAGCTTTGTAGTCGTATACTCTTCATACGGAATAGCCAGAAACGATACATGATATTTATCCTGGGAACTATTGTATTCTTCTACGTACTTCTTTAAAAAGGCAGTCTCATCTTCCTGTGTCCACTGATTCCAGTAAACAATCTCTATTGGTCCATCATTACCTTCCACTTCCTGGATCTCAGTATTTCCTTCTGCTTCCTGGGTTCCTTTTTGCTCTTTTCCACATCCGGCAGTCCCGATACTCAGACCTAAGAGCATGGCTCCCATAAGACAATACGCCATTCCCTTTTTCAGATAACATGCTGCTACTTTTCTCTTCATATAAGTACCTCCTTTATACCTTTATACCCCCGACGCAGCGGCTTTGTTTTGTGAGCTTATTGTACCTTGCCGGATTATTGCATAAAATACCACTTTTTTTGAATGGTGCACTTTTTTCTGGATTTTATTTTTGATTTGATATAGTATAATGATCTCAGATAGGATAATAATTTCATCAAATGAATCAATGATTGACTATATGGGGAAATATAACATGAAAAAAGCAGGCATTTCACTAAAAAAGCAATTACTCATCATTTTTCTGTTTATAGCTTTCATTCCTATGACAGTTACAGCATTGCTACTTTATCATTTCCAAACTCAAAATGCCCTGAATGCTGAAATCGAATCCCAGATCCAGGTATTAAAATTAGTTACATCCAATATTTATCAGAAACTCACCTACTTTAACAATCTCACCGCTTCAATTTACTACAATGATGATATTATGAGCTGTCTGGAAAAAGGACAAGCAACATTATTATCCTCTCCTGATAAAAAAGAATCCAGCCTGCTATTGATTCATTAATGAGAACAGATGACATGATTTTGTCAGTATCTCTTACAACAATGGCAGGAGATACTTTATACTGGAATGACGGGTACAGTAATGCTATACATATAAACTCCCTGGATCCTGATTTTTTACAGAAAATATATGCACATAATGGATCAGGTGTTTTATCTAATCCCATTACACATACCAGTAAGCGTAAATACCCTGCTTCAAATACGTCCATTTATTATGGTCGCCTTTTACGAAGTTTGACACACAACTTCCGGCCTATTGGAATTTTGTTAGTTGAAGTCGATATCGCTTCCTTTGAAGATATCCTTATATTTTCCAATTTCAGTTCCGATTCCACATTTTTCCTGACAACCCAAAACAATACATTAATATGGGGTTATCAGGAGGAGAATCTGAATTATCATATTGGAGACATTATTTCCACCGACGTGCTTGGTACGCCCCCATATTCTTACTCTGTTGTAACTATAAACGGTGAGAAATATTATCGTTTTAATTCACAGATTGATACACTAGAATATAATTGTTACTCTTTTCTACCATTTTCAAATATAGAAAGCAAAACACAGTTCATTAAAACTTTACTGTTATTGATCTGTGGTGTGGATTTTTTGTGTTTATGCCTGATCTTCTTCATGCTCACCAAACAGTTTATTACGCCGATTCGCCGTCTTTCCGTTATTATGCAGGAACAGGATTATTTGAACTACTTTCCTTCACCAGTTTATCCTGTCCACAACGAAATCGGCAATTTATATGATTCTTTCCAGTCTATGAGCCAGCGTACTCTGACTCTGGTGGAGCAGTTAAAAGAATACTCAAAAAAAGAAGCAAAACAGCAGCTTGCTCTGCTCCACGCACAGCTGAATCCACATTTTTTATATAACACTTTGGATTCCATCAGCTGGATGTCCCAAAATGGAAATGCAGACAAAGTACCCTATATTATAAATGCGCTTTCTGATATTTTGCGATACAGCATTATCAAAGAAAATGATTTTGTCACTATAAATGATGAATTATCCTGGTTGAAAAATTATATGTATATTCAAAAGATCCGGTTTCAGGATTCTTTTACAATACATTATCATATTGAACCGGATATGCAATCGTATAAAATACCCCGTTTTATTTTGCAGCCGTTTATAGAAAATTCATTGCTGCACGGTTTTTCTGAAATTCATCAGGGTGGTATTATTATCCTCAGCATATTTACTAAGGATAATTCCATTTTCATAACTATAGAAGATAACGGAAAGGGCATGTCAGATCTTCTGATACATTCCGTGCTTCATGGTAAAAATGATGGCATAGGAATTGGAAATACAAATACCTATTTAAAACAGCGGTTTGGTCAGTCATATGGTATAGAAATTACATCACGCATTATGGAAAGTACAAAAGTAATCATAAAATTGCCTGTTCAGAAGTGAGGAAAACCTATGAATCATGTGATTATCATTGATGATGAAGTACAAAGTCGCAATGGAATTGCCGAAATTTTTAAAAATCATTCCCCAGGATGGGAGATAGATGGTCTGTTTGAAGATGGTAGCCTTGCATTAGACTATCTTCAACAACATCCGGAAGTAAATCTGGTTGTTACCGATATACGCATGCCCAAATTTGACGGTCTTGAGCTAATTAGCAGAATTCGCAAAAACAACGGAACCATTCCTATCATTATCATAAGCGGATACTCGGAATTTTCCTATGCCAAGAAAGCAGTTGAGCATCATGTATTTCGATATATATTGAAGCCTATTCTTCCCTCCGAATTCGATGCAGTCATTACAAGCGTAGAAAATTTTTTCCGACTGGCGGATCCTCTTAGTGAATATAATCTCACCCAGTCAGAATACGACCAGTTTTTAGATCTGTTGTTTTCTGAAGCCATTGCTTCGAATAAAAAGCAGAAGATTCAAATACTGGAAAAACAATGTGGATTTACATTTCCGCAAGCATGGTTCTTACTATTGACTGGCAACAGCGAATTCAGCAGCCAGATTTTCAACTACAGAACGGTGCTGCAAAAGTTTGCTGCCGGAATTTCATCCGAGCATCATGTTTTTCTATTCTGCGAAAAGATTTACTGTATTTTATTAAAAAAAGAGGATTTAGATGATAAGTTTCTGAAAAAACAGGTACAAAGACTCTTATGGAAATTTAACCCCGGATTGGAAATCTGCGCGGGAATATACCACAGCGATCATGATGACACGCTTAAAAATGGTGCGACCCTAATTGCAGTGTAAAACTCCCGTAGTAGGGTGACACCACTGCAAACCTGATAAGAGGTGCTAAGGAGGTGAAAAGCGGCACACTCTTGTAGGTAATTGATATGACTGGAGGCGGCATGGAAGCCAAATATTCCATGTATCCGACCTCGACTAATACTCCTGCCGGCTGTCTGGTAACAGGCAGTCGCGAAGCATAGGTGAAGGCGGGGACACTGCTGGTGACAGCACACCCCGGGTTCCACTGCATATGGATTCAACATTCCGCATTTGCTAAAGCTTCGTTATGAACCCTATCCTGCTCTGCTGTGCAGAGAGGACGGAATAATAAATCTACCTCACGTGATTTCGTTTTGTCACTATGGGGGATGGCGTTATGGCCGCCATAGAATACGTGTAAAACGTATCGGGGAGACCCAGGTTTACGGAGCAGAGGAAGTCCTAAGTGCAGTATTAAGGCAGTCATATTGATAAGGGCGAACTGCCCGACGTTTAGGAATAACCGGGGACGGCCCGCACTGAAAGGGTAAGGCCAGAAAGGTTATGAACGGGTAGTCAGCGGGGCCATAGTAGCGTAGATACCCTGTCAAGAAACAGGGAGTAGCGAAGGGCCTTAGTCTTGCTTTGAATAATAAAACAATATTTCCGATTCGCCTGATTAGACGCAAGAGACTATTCGTTACGGAAATGAGGCGACAACCTATGAAGAACCAAAGAAAAGTAATTGAGTACCAATAACATCTATTTTGTGGACATGGAAAAGCGGTTTGAAGATTTCCAGAATAACAGAATTGACCTACGGGCACTCCACGTCATGGTTTATGACACTGATAACGTAGCCCTTGCACTGCGTCAATTAAGCAAAAGTCCGGGAAGAATGGCACTGGGGCCGGATAAAACAAACATCAAAACTCTGGAACCCTACTCTATTCAGGAACTTGCGGAGATTGTGAAAGACCGTCTGACAAACAAAAGAATGGATTATGTACGGAGAACGTACATACCGAAAAGCAATGGGAAGAAGCGGCCTCTTGGGATTTGCTCCATTTGGGATAAGCTGGTTGAAAAATGTATTCAACTGGTGGTGGAACCCTATTGTGAAACAAAATTTGTAGAGAGTTTATTCGGATTCCGGGAACAGGTCAGCACTCACAATGCGCTGGCAAAGGTGAAAAGCCAATGTCAGACAATGCCCTATGTCCTGTCCGTGGATATGAAAGATTTCTTCGGAACCATAGACCCGGATATAGCATACCGGGAACTGTGGCATATCGGGATAAAAGACCAGATAATCCTCAACTATATCTACCGTTTCATTAAAAAGGGATACTATGAGGATTCCTGTAAAGTGGAGAATCCGAAAGGCTCTCCACAAGGTTCGATTTTGGGGCCGTTAATCAGTAATGTATATCTACATCGATTTGATGTATGGCTCCGTGACCAGGGTGATTGCTGGCATGACAAAAGCGTTGCAAAGTTTCACAACTATGCGAACAAGCGACGCAACCTCGCACTCACAAATCTAAAAGTTGGGATTCATGTGAGGTATGCTGATGACATTCTGGTATTGTGCAAGGATTATGAGGACGCTGTGAAATTCAAATACAGTGTTACGAATTACCTGACACGGAACATGAAGCTGGAAATCAACGAGGATAAGACAAGAATATATGACCTTACCCGGGAAAAGATGAAGTATCTGGGATATGACTTCTATGCCTATAAAAAGCAGACGAAGAACCCACAGCAAAAGGGGAAGCTGATGGTGACAAATGAGCTTCCAAAAAGCAAAGAGGACGTGATTGTTAAGAAATGCAGGGAACTGCTGCATGACATCAGGCGCAATCCGTCATTTGAAACAATACACGCATGGAATGCCTATGTGGTGGGAGTCCACAACTACTATAAAGGCATGTCTCTGTTTTGTTTGAGCTTTAGAAAAATAGGTTGGCGAATCAAAGAATTGTTTTATCACACAATGAGCAGAGATGTTAAATTCATAAAAGACCAAGCTTACAAGGATAACTTTCAGGGCGGAGAATACCGCTCATGGGGAAAGCGTGGCTATTACTGCTTCCATCAGTTCCCGGTCATTGAGATTCAATGGGCCAGTTGGGACAATAAACTGATAGCTGCAGAAAAGGGCAAGGTAATCCGTAAAAATCCTTATGCCTACGGTGAAAAGAAGCACAATCCCGGTGTATCAATGAAGGATATCAGCTACTTAGTCAACACTTCAAAATACATCAAAAACAGCCGGTTAGCCATGTTCAGAATTAGTAAATACAGTTCCATGAAAGGTGTCAGCTATCTGTCGGGAGATTTTGTCCCCGTAGACGAATACCACTGCCACCATATCAAACCACTTAGCAAAGGCGGAACAAATGATTTTGAAAACCTCTGTGTGCTTTCAGAAATGGAACATACGATACTGCACAGCAGTACCCCGGAGCGGCTTTATTCCATTTTTCCCAGAAAGATACGGAGAATAAAAGCACTTATTGATTCCTTGCAAAGAGATTGATTGTGAATATGTCGTTTGCTTGTTGAGCAAGAGACCCCTTTGGAATGGGGGAATCTTCACAAAGTAAGAGGGTACGCCGGATGCGCTGAAAGGTGCCCGTCCGGTGTGGGCCGGGGGAAAAGGCCGAGACGAAAGTCAGAGCCTTACCTATCGGTATCATTTTACAGTGGCGTTTCAGCCTTGACACAATTTTTTTACTCAAAGGATCCCATACACATATATCAGGATCAAACTTTGTGCACCTTTCCATACTCTATATACCAGAATTTACAGTTGCAGCTGACCGGCAGCAATTTACTGAATACGAGAGATGCTGTCTATTCCTTTATGGATTACGTGCGTAATGAACAACCTTCCTATTATGAATTGCATTCCTGGCTAAACAAGATTACTCTGATCATCATAAAACATTGTAATGATAAAAAAATACCGGCATCTTGTTATATCGATTATACAGAAAGTCTGCAGTTTCTTTACAATTATCACTCTCTTGAAGAAATTGAAAGTACCATTTTGTCCATGATCGAGAGCATTTTTGAGAAAATTGCTGAACAGACACGCAGCACAAATGCCTATCTTGTTGAACAGGTACAAAACTACCTTTTCCAGCATATGAATGAAAATATCACACTTTCAGACTTAGGAGAGATTTTCGGTATAAACTATTCCTCACTAAGCAATATATTCAGCTCTGCTACAGGACAGACTATCATTGAATATCTGACTTTTATAAGAATATTACATGCAAAAGAACTGTTGATCAATACAGACAAAAAAATATATGAGATCTGTTCAGAAATTGGATACACAGAACCAAAATATTTTATTAAACGCTTTCGTCAGATTGTTGGCGTTACTCCCAAGGAATACAGAAAGATATATACTTCCTGATACTCTGTAATGATAGTTTTTCCAGTGTCCTGATATTTTTGAACTTTGATTCACGGATGAAGTCATCCACCACTTGATGGAACTTTTCAATCTTGCCCTTGCTTTTCCCGAAACGTGGTTTGTCATGCTTGACACAGATTCCAAGTCTGACAAGTGAGAAACGAATCTGTTTTGCAACGTACTACCTTTTTGCGGATGCGTGGATAGGAGTCCCTGTAACGAAGTTCCGGATCGTACCCATAGTCCTCGTCATCGTCCACATAATCTGCATCCGGATCAGGCTTTGCCGCTTCCTGTGCCTTCTTCTTTTCCTGGACTTTCTTAAATACGA
>ERZ779895.3631-NODE-3631-length-11732-cov-7.284748_pt1 | contig 11732 bp, 11 predicted proteins | sample MGYA00511093_ERZ779895 | MGnify/ENA primary metagenome ERZ779895 (study PRJEB29588, sample SAMEA2142970) | human gut metagenome | biome: human gut; feature: human-associated habitat; material: faeces | place: Denmark | collected 2008/2010 ... | reverse complement strand
GGCGTCCAGACCCGCTGTACTGTGGCGATAGGCAGCATCAGCACCAGCGCCCCCAATAGAATCACGCCCGCAAAGCCGAGGATCATAATTTGAAAAGAAGTCAAATGCCGCTTTAAGCGAAACACAGTCTCCGTCACATCACACACCTCCTTGAAACAATGGTACTCTCAATTTTCCATACAGTATAGCACGGCTTTTGCAATGTGTCTGTATGTATCTTGTAAAATTTTCAGGTGCAGAGTCCTTATTTGCAGCCCAGAGACGGGCTGCAAAGCTGCGGTTGGCAGACTTTGGTGCATAGAATTCTCCGCGTGACCTGTGAATCTCTCCTAAATTTTTAGTGAACTCCACATTTATTGTGGCACACTCAGCCAAAAAAGCAATACATGGCATTTTGGCTATAAAGCCAATATTGGAACCGATGTGCATTATGAAAATCCGCCTCACCCCAATGAAACACCACATTTTGAAAACTTATTGCTTGACATATGCCGTATCTTGTGGTGTATAAAAATTGTAATTGATTCTATGCACACTTTCCTCCTCGGAGGCGTGGGCTGTCTGGCCTATGTGCGGAGAGATCCGCCTGTGCACGTTTGTTAGGTTTGTACGTTGTGTAACACTATAGGAGATTACTATGCCCTTTTGAGGAGCAGATTTGCTCTGTGTTTGTATGGATTTTTGCCGGATGGTTTTGCAGCTTCTCAGCATATTGGAAAGAGACGAAAGGCAGCTTTATGCCAGTTCGTCTCTTTTCGTATTCTGTAGACTACGGAAAAACTCCAACTATACAGCCCCGCGCAAGTCTGATACACTAATATCGTATTTTAGGGCGAAGTAAGTTAGGGCGGAGTAAGTTAGGGCGGAACGGCGAAAACATAGGGTGTAGTGCGCCCTATCGTTCCGAAAAGAACGCAGAATATTTAGAAGAACACTCAAATTAACAGGCGAAGAATGAATAAAGTGACAGGGCGTTTCTTTGCGCCCTGCCGAAATGTCAAGAGACGAAGCAGACATCCAGTCTGCCGCGTCTCTTTTTGCGTTTTTGTATGGAGCCTCGCTCGTCGGAGCAGCCACCGGCTTTGCCGGCCGGAGGCCGCGAGGTGGCAGAAAGGATGGAAGGATAGGCAGAAAACAGCATGGATTCCTCTCAGATCGGGGCGGTTTGAGATACAGGAGAAGCTCCCCCGAGACCGCGGCAAAGGTCTCTCCCCTGCGCCCGGGCAGCGTGTCCGAACCGGCGGTGCAGGAACAGCACACTCCCGATCCGCAGCCGGTGCGGGTCAAAGAACACTGGCAGCTGCTTCCGATTTGTCAGCAGCTGCAGCCGAGTTCAGCGGCCTGGTGTTCACCGCCGCCATTGCAGATGGCAGGGCGCACGCCCCTCGCGGTATCGTACTGACCGAGGCAAAAGTAAAAAGAGACAGGTTTCAAGCCGCACCGCAAAACGGTAGACGCCGCAAGGCTTTTTCACCGTTCAAGGGCCTCCGTTCCGTGGAAAGAAAGCGGAAACGGAATTTTTTGCCAACGGGTGAAGTGCGCCCATCTGAACACGATACCGACTTTTAAGGAGATCTACATATATGGCTACCATTCAAAGCAAAGGGATATTCCTCACCCTTGTTGCACAGCTTGACAAGCTGGCGCGGCACAACCGTCAAGGCAGCTTTCGCACCAAGGAGCCCTACTATGAAGCGATGAAACGATTCTGCGCTTACCTTGCGGATGAATACCGCCTGCAGAAGCTCTCTAACATTAACGGCAAGCATTTTGTGAGTTATGTGCCGTACTTGCAGGACGCCGGCAAAGCTGCCAGTACGATCAAGACAGATCTGTCGGCCATTCGCTTTTCCCATGACAAGATGGACAGCAAGTACACATTGCCATCCAATGACAACTTAGGCATTGAGTTGGAGCTCCGTCGGTTTGGGCAGTTCGACCGCACTTGGAGTGGGCCGGAGTTCAATCGTCTGCTCGGCAAGGCGATGGCCGAAAACCGCGATGACTTCATTCTCGCCCTCTACCTCGGGCGCGCTATATAGGGCTTCGTATCCACGAGTGCTTCCGCATAGACACAGCGGCAGCGGAACAGGCATTGCGAGAAAACGCCCTCACCGTGAAAGCCAAGGGCGGCAAGGTGCGTATCGTTCCCATTGAGGACGAGCGTATCCTGATGATGCTCCGTAAGTTGCTAGCTCAGACCGAGCGCGGTCACAAGCTGTTGGTGCCGGACGATGTTCCTACCGACCGCGCCATCAACGCCTTGGAGCTGTTCATCTACCGCTACCGCAACGAGGTCAGCGACGAGGGCTCCGACCGCCGTTTGACCTTCCACGGGCTTCGGCGCACTTTCGCCGTTGCCTCTATCAAGAGCGGTGACGACATTAAGACCGTGCAAGAAAGCCTCGGTCACGCCACTGCGGCGTTTACATTGGATGTTTACGGACACGTTACGAAGCAGATGAAGCAGGACAGTGCTGTCCGTATGGAACAGTTTATTAAGAGTGTTTCGGGTGTCTGAGGGACAATAAGGCTAAAATCCGTTTCAGGGCAATAAAAAAACCTTGAAGTCATTGAAGCTTCAAGGCTTTTCTCTGGTGCGCGGTACAGGACTCGAATTCGCAAATTGTTGTTTTCTATTACTTTTTTCGACAAAATATGTGATATTTAGTTCTGAAATTATAAAATTTAGTACCAGTCAGTCCAGTTGTTTTATAGAGGATGACCCGCTAAAGGGTCAAAATAAGGGTCAAATTCAGGCCCGCGAAAGGACTGTCACACAATGGAAATTACATATAGCAAGTATGGAGACTACTACCTGCCGGATCTGGTGCTATCCGAGGAAGAACCGGCAACTTATGGACGCTTTGGCCGTATACAGCTCAAGTACCTTAAGGAACATCGGAGAGTTTTGTACATTAACCTGTTGACTTCTGGTGAGTTGACGCAACACCTTAACGAGGTAGACCGACAGGCGCGAGAGATGCTGGTGAAGCAAATGGCGCAGGAGCAGGGCATCACTGAGCAGATGAAAGCTGAAGATCAGATGGCGTGGGTCGGAGCAATGAATAACATCCGTAATGCAGTGGAGGAGATTGTTGCTGGAAAAACCATTTATCGCTAAACGGCCGCTTATAATAGGTCATTGTCCTATTTCTGCGCTCAGTAGTTCTATGTAGCAAGTAAAGGAATCTGAAGTCGCTCCCCTCTCATCATACTGAACCAAATCAGCTACAGCGCGGCAAAATGCACCTCCGTAGTTTTATTAACGGTCAGCGGGGGAGACTCTCATTGTGTGATGTGCGTCTCTCCACCCATGGGGATTGTTCCCCCCTCTCCATCAGGGCTCATAAATTCCGTCGATGATTTCGAAGCCCTTTTCTTTCAGACTCTTTTCGACCCAGTCGCGTTTGGCGGTGCCGTTGCGGGCCGCGATAGCCTTGGCTTCATCGGCCGCCTGAAAGGCGAGCGCATCCTTGAGAATGGTGGATGCATCCTTTTGCGGGATCACGATGACGCCGTCCGGATCCGCCAGAATGATATCTCCCGGCATGACGCTGACGCCGCCGCAGGCAATGGGCACATTGATTTCTCCAGGACCCTCTTTATACGGGCCGCCGGGAGTCGTACCGGTGCAGTATACGGGGAAATCCCATTTGCCGATCTCATCGATATCGCGGATCGGGCCGTCCAGCACGATGCCGGCAATCTTTTTCGTATAGCGCAGATAGGACATCATTACCTCGCCGATGAGAGAACGGGTGGAGTCCTCTTCATTGGAGACAACAATGACATCGCCCTCACCGGCAAGATTCAGCGCCGCGTGCAGGGCAAGATTATCGCCGCCGCGCGCCTTTACGGTATAGGCAACACCGGACATCATCTGCTTTTTGGGAGAACTGACCAGGTGGATGCGCGGATTCATAGCGCAGTTGCGCCCCATAACGTCGGCAACATTTGAGGCGGGGATCGTTTCAAAGGCTTTGACCAATTCGGGATCCGGCATACGCCGCTTTAAGTAAATGCGTTTTCCAACAGACATCGTTACAACACCTCTCTATCTTTTGTTACAGCAGTGCGAGAGCTTCTTTGATGGCTGTAAGGGCCAGCTCGATGTTCTTCATGGAGTTTGCGTAGGAGATGCGGATGCTGCCGGGCATATGGAATGCCTCGCCGGGGACGACGGCGGCGTGTGCCTGCTCAAGCAGGAAGTTGGCAAGATCGACGGCGGTGTTGATCTTTTTGCCGCCGTGACTTTTGCCTAAATAAGCGGAGACATCGACCCAGAAATAGAATGCGCCGGACGGCATGGAAAAGCGAACCCCAGGGATTTCCTGCAGAAGCTGCGCTACGCGGCTACGGCGTCTGGCGTACTCGCCGCACATGACGGCAACGGTATCCTGCGGGCCGGAGAGCGCCTCAAGCGCGGCCTTCTGCGCGATGGAATTGGCAGCGGAGGTTACATGGCCCTGTACGGCTTTGATCGCAGTGGTCACTTCAAGCGGAGCGGCGGAATAGCCGATGCGCCAGCCGGGCATGGCATAAGCCTTGGAAAAACCGTTGATCGTAATGCAGTGCCGGTAGATCTCTGGCGAAAGAGAGGCGGTGGAGATATGCTCTGCGCCGTCGTAGACCATCTTTTCATAGATCTCATCGGAGATGATGGTAAAGCCGTGTTCCACGGCCAGTTCACCGAGCGCACGAAGCGTCTGCTCGCTGTATACAGCGCCGGTGGGATTGTTGGGGGTGTTAATCAGGATCGCTTTTGTTCTGGATGAGATCGCGGAACGGATGCCGGTTAGGTTCAGATCAAAGTCTTCTTCAGGGGCGCACGGAACATATACGGGCGTTGCGCCGACCAGCTTGACGATCTCACTGTAACTGACCCAGCAGGGGGTCGGGATGATGACTTCATCCCCTTCGCCGCAGAGGACAAACACGGCGTTGAATACAGCCTGTTTGGCTCCTGCGCTGACGCAGATCTCGTTGGGCTGATATGTCAGGCCGTTGTCAGTTTTGAACTTTTTGCAGATCGCCTCGCGCAGCTCCAGAATGCCGGGAACCGGCTGGTATTTGGTGAAGTGTGCGTCGATCGCGCTTTTTGCTGCCTGTGAGATATTTTCCGGCGTCGGATAGTCCGGCTCGCCAATATTGAGAGAAATGATGTTGGTGCCCTGCCGTCTGAGTTCCGCAATGCGTGCGGAGATCTCAATGGTGGCGGCGGGAGAGATATTTGTTGCCTTTTCCGAGAGCATAGAGGTTCCTCGCCTTTCACACGATAGTCTGTTTACATTTTATGGGCGCCAGAACTGGGATAAATGAGAGTCCTCATTCAAAATAGACTCGAACAGTTCGATGGCTCTCTGATTATCTTTTCGGGGAAGCAGGTTCTTGATTTTATAGCAGGTTCGATACGGAGGGGGATTTTGGAGCTCGAACACATGAAGATGCGGCGTATTTCGCAGCGTGTCGGCGATGGTGTCCGGCACGATCGTCCAGTATCCATCCTCCAGCAATTCCGGCATCATGGAGACCGTGTCAAAGCGGACGTACTGTTTTGAACCGGGGAAATGACGCTCGTGCCACTGGTAAAAGACACTGCCCCAGGGCTGAAATATCTCCTTTGTCGGATCAAGCGCCTCGGTTGCCACTGGCGATGTGAGATCCGGCTTGCCATGGCAGCAGTAGATCAGCTTGAAATACTGCTGAATAAAAGGCTCCACGATGATGTTCGGGTGCTGAAGTTTGACGGTGACAAAACCGATATCGCACGTATATCGTTCCACAAAGTGATAGATCTGAGCAGAGAGATTGGTGGTGATGGACAGATTGATCATCGGTTCCTGCTGGAGAAGCCGCCGGTAGACCGGAGCCAGCACAGAGGCGTTCAGACTGTCGATGCAGGCGATGGAGAGCCTTGTCCTGCCGTGATCGCTGTTCATATCCACTGATTGCTGGCACAGTTCGATGATCTGTTCCGCCATTGGGAGAAAAGACAGGCCTGCCGGTGTCAATTCTATACCGCGCGTTCCCTTTTTGCGCACGATCAAGGATACGCCCAGTTCCGTTTCAAGCTGCTGTAAGCGTTTGCTGACGCTGGACTGAGAGACATAAAGCTGCTCTGCTGCCCTGGATACACTGTTGGTGCTGACAATTGTGAGAAAAGTTACTAATGTCTCTCTGTCCATAAGATCCCTCTTTATTATTGTTCTTTGGGAGCAGGGACGTCATTTTTTCCCTTGCTCTTATAATCAATGAAGGACGCCACGAGCAGAACGGCCACGCCGACAATATCGGTGATATGCTCCGGAATGATTAACAGCAGAGCGGCTACACCGTAAGCGATGCGAATCGGCAGCGCAGTTTTGTGGAAGCTGTATCCAGCGCCTGCGATGGCAATATACAGCACGCCAAATGTCGTTGTGAGCAACGTGATCACGATCTCCGCGATACCTGCATTTTCCAGAAGAATGGCAGGATTGTAAACGAACATGAACGGGATGATAAAGCTCGGCGCAGCGATTTTCAGACCCTGCACGGCCACATCGAATGGTTTGCAATTTGCAATGCCGGCCGCGGTAAAGGAGGCGATGGCCACCGGCGGCGTAATATTGGAGTAGCAGGAGAAAATGAAAACGAACATGTGGGCTGCCATAGGCGTCACATTCATACGGATCAGCGCCGGAGCTACAATGGTTGCAACCAGAATGTAGCAGGCAGCGGCGGGAAGACCCATACTCAGGATTATACAGCAAAAAGCGGTAAGGAACAGAGCAAATAAAAGATTGTTGCCGGAGATCTGCGTAATGTTGTAGGTGATGACCTGACCAAGACCGGTCAGATTGCACACGCCGACGATGATACCAGCGACAATGCAGGCGATCATTGCCGTCAACGATGCCTTTGCACCGCTGATCAGGGCGCCGATGATCTTTTTGAAGGTGATCCGATCCTTCTGCACGAGACCGGCAAGAAGCGTAACGAAAATGCCGATGAACGCGGCGAAGATCGCGGTGTAGCCGATCAGCATGGAGATAATGATCGCGATGAGCGGGGTGAGGAGGAGAATGCGGCGCTTGAGGTCGTGGATAGGCGGAATCTCGTCCTTGCTGAGACCGTGGTTGCCAAGGTGCAACGCAGTAAAGTGCACCCACATATAGATGGAAAAGTAGTAAAAAATGGCAGGAAAGATCGCTGCACGCATGATACTGCTGAACGGAACACCCAGATACTGCATCATCAGAAATGCGGCCGATCCCATGATTGGCGGCATGATCATGCCGCCAGTGGAGGCAACGGACTCGACTGCACCGGCAAACTCCGGAGAGAACCCGACCTTCTTCATCATCGGAATGGTGAATACGCCTGTCGTTGCCACATTGGCAGCAGCACTGCCGCTGATAGTACCCATCAGGCCGCTGGAGATGACGGCAACCTTTGCAGGGCCACCGGCGCGTGCACCGGCGATGCGGTTGGAGGCATCATTGAAGAATTCTGCAACGCCGCTTGAAGAGAGAAACGCGCCGAACACGATGAACAGGAACACATAGCTGCACGCGACCTGAGCCGTCATACCGTACAGGCCTTCATCGACCATGTACATGCGCATCAGAAAGCGCTTGAGCGTGTATCCGCCGTGGCCGAGAAGCCCGGGAATGTAGCGTCCAAAGAGCGCGTACAGCGAAAAGAGAATGGGCAGGATCGCCATGGCGTTGCCCACTGCGCGGCGCGCAGCGATGATGACCAGTGCAACGGCGAGAAAACTCATCACCGTATCCATTGTGGTCATCTGGAGATTGCTCATGGAAAAGCGATCCGTCACAAGAAAGGTGTAGAGGCCAACTCCAAAGCCCATGACGGACAGAACCACATCATAAGCCAAAAGGCGGCGGCCCTTGATTTTGGTCGGATACAGCAGGAAGATCAGACACAGGGTAAAACCAAGGAAGATGCCGCCCTTTTTCATGCCGGTAAGGGGATAAATGCTGTTGGTGATAATGCCGACCAGCGAAAAAATCACACAGATGACAGAAATTACCTTTTTGAGGGTCGCTGAACCGCTGTCATCGTATTCACGCCCCTCAGGATCTTTGATCTTGATGTTATTTTCGTTACTCATATTTCCTCCATAGAGATATCAGAAGGGCGGGGAGATCGCGTACGGTCTGCCCGCCCTTCCGGGCCATTCTAAATTAGAAGGCCTCTTTAGATCACTGGGCTAAGCCGAGTTCCTGAAGAGCACGCAGGGAACCGTCGTGCAGGGGCACGCCGGTGGACAGCGCAGCCTCGTAGGGGTTCTGCGTCGCATAGCAATCCAGACCGGCATAAGCCTCGCGCAGCCAATCGAGGTTGGAGAAAGTTGTCTTGGTCAGAAGATAGGCGTCATTCTCGGGGAAATCAGCGGTAGCGCAGAGGAAACCGTTGTGCGCAAGCGTCAGGATGTCCTCGTCATAACCGGTGTAGGTGCCGCCGGGGATGGTGGCCTTGACGATCCAGCTGTTGGCAGCGGTGATCTTGTCGATCTCATCCTGCGTGAAGCTGACGAGCTCAAGGTTGGAACCGGCAGCAGACACGGCATCCATAACATTGGAGTCGGGATACTGACCAAAGACGATGGTCATGTCCATCAGGCCGTTCTTCATGGCCTCAAGCGCCTCGCTCATGGAAACATACTGCGGGTCAAAGTCATCGAACGACATGCCGATGGCGTCGAAGATCAGCGTATTCGTGGTCATGTTGCCGCTGCCGGACAGACCGACGCACACACGCTTGCCGCGGGCGTCAGCAAGGCAGTGAATATCCGCATTCTTGCGGGCGATGATGTGGTAGTAAGCCGTGGTCAGAGGCGCGATAATGCGCATTTCCTCATGCGGATCGCCTGCAAAGGCATTTTCACCGCTGTAAGCGTCCTTAATGAGGTTACTCTGCACGATGCCGAGGTTGGTCTCGCCACTGATGAGAAGATTCAGGTTTTCCGCAGAACCGGAGCTGGAGTTGGCGGAGGCGACTGCACCGGGAATTTTCTCGGTCCAGAGCTGCGTAATGGCGATACCAACCGTGTAATAAAGGGAACCGCCCTGTGCCGTGCTGACATAGACTTTCTGAGACAGGGTATCAGAGGCTTCTTGATTCTGAGAATCGTCGGAGTTGTCGGAGGGGTCTGCGGACTGGTCACCGCAGGCGGTGAGGGACAGGACCATCGCAAGAGCGAGGATCAGCGCAAGAAGTTTCTTTTTCATGATTTCTCTCCTCTAAAAGTATTATATGGTTCCAACAAAGGCGACACGCTCGCCGCCGTTGACGTTGGGCTGATAGGGAAGACTGACTGTATACATATCATGCTCGGCGCGGACCTCTTCAACAACATCGCCGTACACGTTGTATACTTTGCTGAGGATCTCCCCTTTTTTCACAAACTGATGTGGTTTGACCTGAGCAATGGCCAGACCGTCGTGCTTGCAGCGAATTACTTCACGGGAAGAAAGAATGATCTGGTTTTCCGGGACCTTGGGCTCGCCGGGAAGAACGTTATAATACTGCATGACATTTCTGGCACCCTGTGCGGCAAAGTCGATATATTCCGTCTCCGCCCATTCAGAATGACCCGTCTCGGCCATAAAACTTGGAATACGGGCCTGCGCACAGAGGACATCCATCTGCTTGTCCACAGGAGACGGCTCGTTGAGTTTTTGGGTCATATCCAGTGTGCAGATCATCGGAGAACCAAATACTTTTGCAATATTTAGAATTTCTTGACTGATTTTTTCATCAGGATATTTTTTAATGACAGTGTAGGGCTTGGAGTCCTGACCAAAACCCCAGCAGTGAAAGTCCACCACGGCGGTAGCAAGGCGCTTAATCTCACAGAAGAGCACATAGGCCAGTTTCTCGGTCATAGTGCCATCCATGCGGCCGGGGAAGACTTCGCCCATATTGCTACTTTCGCCCATACCAGCATTTCCTTCAAGAAACGACAGGCGTTTCTTTTCACGGTAGGCCAAAGGATTGCAGATCGGGGTAATGATCACGGCACCGCGGACATCCTTTGGGTCGATCTCGCGGGCTAGCTTCTGTGCAGCCAAAGTACCATTGAGTTCATTGCCGTGTACGCAGGCGTTGACCCAAACAGTGTTGCCATCTTCTGCACCATTGATTATGATGAACGGAAGATAGACCTCGGTTCCGGTAGAAAATTCACCCGCCAGCAGTTTGCCACGGACTTTTTCACCACACTGGGCTGTCGTCTCTCCAATTGTGATAGGTATCTTCATTGATCTCCTCCTGTTCTGAAAACTCTTGTCATAGCGAATCTGTCATTATTCCGTTGGTTATTCTAACTACAATTTTTATGTTTCACATTATAGCCTTGCTACAATGCGATGTAAAATCCGATTTTGGCCTTAAAATATTCCTTATAAGAATATTTTAACTTGTATCTATTGGAGCCTAAGTGGATATCCTACCTACCCAAATACCCCGCTGACATTACCATTCATTACGGCCTTCGTATTTGGAATACTGCAGAATGACATCTCTCGGCAGCTTGCTCAGCAGCTTTTCCGTCCGCTTGTAACGCTCTTCCAGCACAGTGAGCTTTGCGCGCTGCTCGGCGCTCTTGCGTCGCTCGACGGTCAGCTCGTCCTTTAACGCTTCGTTTTCTTCGGCGCTGCATCGCTGCATGGAGAGCGATTGTAACACGGCCTGCTGCATCCGCTGAATTTCTGCCTGAAAGGACTCTACCTCCGGCAAGAGCTGCGCCAGCAGCGCAACGGCCTCCTCGCGCTTTTTGCCCGCATTCAGCACATTGATGCCGTTCAGCGCTGTCTCCAGCTGCTCAAGCTTGGCGTCCATGGCCGTGACCTTCTTGTACCATTGGGGCGGCAGATGCTTGCGCCTTGTCTCTACGGCAGGTGTGCCGCGCTCCAGCTCTGGCCACCGCTCCGCCATGCAGGCGTAGAAATCGTCCTGCCAGCGGATCATATTTTTCTTGTTGCCGAGAATTTCTTTTGCAGACAACCGCTTGTCTTTCGTCAGCGGCACGAAACATAAGTGCATGTGCGGCGTTTTCTCGTCCATGTGTACCACGGCAGAAATGATGTTTTCTTCACCCACGCGTTCTTTGAGAAAGTTGAACGCTCTCTTAAAGTATTCCGGCATTTCCGCATCATGCGCCTTTGCAAACTCGGGGCTGACCGTCACCAGCGTATCCACAAATTTCACGCTGTCCTTTCGCACACGGCAGCCCGCCATTCGGATGCGGTGACGGATCTCCTGCCCGTAACTCCAGCGCGGCGCGATCAAATGATAGTTCTGCACGGTTCGGCTTTTGTCAATGTCCGGATTGCTGGCGTAAATCTCTTTTGTCCGTTCGTGGTGGGCGCTCAGCGCCTTGGACGCGCCGCCCTTGTGCTTGGCAAATCGTAAAGTGGCATAAGCCATCGTTGTTCCTCCTTTGTCGTGTTTGGGGACGAGGGAGCGTAGAATCCCCATCACGACTTTCTGAAAAAGTGCGCCCGACAGATGACGATACCGTCATCTGTCGTTCTTCTTTTTCGGCCCGGTCAAAGCTGCGCGGGGAGCGGCGTCCCCGCGCAGTTTTCCCGTCCCCCGCCGTGATGGGTATAACACACTAGACTTTGTACCAAAGTCCGTGTGCCAAGGGGTGCTGCGCCCCCTTGGAATCCCTGCTCACATCGCCTGTGGGCGATGTGGATTCGCCACACAAAAGGCTC
>ERZ779895.3624-NODE-3624-length-11758-cov-7.556353_pt1 | contig 11758 bp, 12 predicted proteins | sample MGYA00511093_ERZ779895 | MGnify/ENA primary metagenome ERZ779895 (study PRJEB29588, sample SAMEA2142970) | human gut metagenome | biome: human gut; feature: human-associated habitat; material: faeces | place: Denmark | collected 2008/2010 ... | reverse complement strand
GGAGCGGAGACCACTGGTAGTTTCAGTGCCCATACCGCTACGCACTCAATTAGTGGGAACGCCCACGAGACGCAAAATTTTTCTACGGAATTACGGAAAACAAAAAAAGTGCCAACGAACACTTGACACAAACACATATGAAATAAAAATGGCTTGTATCAAACATTTCTGCTATAATATTCTCAAAGGGGGTTTTATCATGCCATCGGAAAAAGAAGAATTTGTAACCAAACAATATGTCCCTATGGGTGAGCCAATCGTGCAGAATGATCACACGATTATTTACCATGTGAAATGTCTTTGTGAGCCGGGCAAACCGGACGGCATTTTGAAAATGTACCGCCAGCAAAACCGCGAAGCACTTTACAAACGGTTGTATCAGCTTGATTACAGCGAGTGGCCGCACATTTATAATGTGAAATATTTTGATGGAAATACATTAGTCGTAGAAAAATACTTAGAGGGAAATACATTGGAAGAACTTCTAAAACAGAACAAGGAAAATAACACCGTTTTTTCCGAAGAAGAAGCCTACCGGATTATGAATAAACTCTGCGAATGTATTGCAGGATTACTGCGCCCGGATCCGCCAATTATTCATTCCGATATCAAACCAAGTAACATTTTTATCACCTCAGCAGGCGCTGTAAAACTGCTTGATTTTGTCAATGATAAAACACCAAAAAGAAAACACGAAAAGAAACTTATTTCTCTGCTTGGCATGATTTTTCACCGAATGCTCACAGGCAGCGCACCTGTAAATAAAAAATGCACTTACGAAGGACGATACGAATCTGTCATCCGTAAGTGCTTAGAGAAAAATCCTGAGCAGCGCTACCAAAGCATTTCCGAGCTGAAAGAAGACCTCAAAGAGGTAAAAGAACGTGCTCCTAAAGATATTGTTTCAAAAACGGCCGGAATTCCTTATGCGCTAACGTTTCCTTTTCAAGGAGCCATTCTTGCCTTTGAGTGGATTCTTATCTGCTTCTTTTTGAAAAAGGAGCAGACATCTGCTATGTGTCTGTTTGCTATTGCTTTTTTCATTCATTTTGTACTTTTTTTAGCAAGACGCCATGCCTTTTTTCAAAAGCGAAACATTCAAATCAGCACCGCACGCAAAGCCCTCCCGTTGCTGATTCTTGCTCTTGTGCTCGCTTTGCTGTCACAGATTGTTCCTTTCTTAATTTTTTAATGAGAACACATTTACTCGACCAGTTTACTTTCTTTCATGGCAATTACTCGGTCAACCGGATATTTACAGCTCTTGTAATAACTGGATGAAAATAGGGCATATGTGTATGTTCCATACACTGCTGCACCTTTAACCATCGGCGGCATCGTCGTCACCTTCATCGCCGTATTTTTGAGAACCTTTCCATTACTCTTTGGCGAAGTAAAGGACGGTTTATAGGTACGAAGCTGTGAAATATAACCACTTTTTGCCTTTTTCGTGCGGTAACTTCTCGTCAAAATCATCGTACCTGCCGAATCAAACGTGATTCCCTGAGTTTTGCTTGGTACATCCATGGTATAAGCCGGTGAAAGAGAAGGCAGTGTTGCCTTATTATTAATCTGGTAGCCCTTCATCGTCGATGTTGCCTGACGGAATGTTCCAATCCATAATACATTGTTGTAATATCCCATAAAGGACGCTGTTGAATCCAGTGCCGAAACACTTTTATATGCCGCCAATTCTGTATAAGAAGTTCCCGCATTTACTGCATTTGTCACAACAGAATATGGAAAACTGGCAACTGCTTTCCCCTTAGAAATCCATACGTTTGTTCCATCATAGGCGATTCCACCCACTTTTGCTTTACTTGGTAAAACAATGGTTGTAATATATGATTTTGATGAGCGGCTTACAACATAAACCACTGAATTCAGCTCATTTTTGTAATCATATGCCGTAATGAGGAAATAACTGCCTGCCAAACACAATCCCTGAGGTACCATCGTTGTACAGGAAAATCCGGCAACATTTGTCGTCTTCATGCCCGGTATTGCAAAACTTTTGTTATAATTCATGGCACTTCTCATTTTTTTGTATGTCTTATAAGCCGGTGATTTCGTAAACGCAGCCTTTGTGCTGTATTTCTTGGTCCCCTTTGATGTCGCGGATACCGCAGCCGTCTTAGCAGAAACCGCCGTTGATAATTTACCTTCAATTTGTGTTCCTGACACCTCGCAGTATGCAGCCACACGATAATAATATGTCGTGTTCTGTGGCAGAGACTTAATCAAATACCTAACCGTATCTGCCCCTTTCACAACTGCCGTCTGCTGATATACGGATTCGGAGGATTTACGAGAATAAATATAATAACCACTCGCTCCTGTCACCTTGTTCCACGAAAGCATAACTCGGTTTGAACCACCTCTTGCCGTCACTGTCGGCGCATCCAATTCATATAATGTCGGATTCACTGTGGCTGTTGCAGTTGGGGTCGCACTTGCTGTTGCAGTTGGAGTCGCACTTGCTGTTGCAGTTGGAGTCGGCGTCGCAATCGAAGCAGCACCTCCGCTAGCTGCTCCCGGGGTACCGGTTCCTCCCTGTTTTTCTGTGTTAGCCGCTGCCTGCATAGGCACCATTGTAACGAAAAGTGTCAATGTAAGACAGCCGGCAATGTATTTCATCCATGTTTTCTTCTTCATGTATGTAGCCTCCCTTAAATTTGATGACCTCACTATAACGCAAGAATTTGTCAGGCAAATGAAAAAACAATGTCACTTTTTTGGCATTTTTCAAAGAAATGTTGTGATATCGAAAAAAATCCGCTATACTCAAAAAGAAAAATTTGTTTTAATGGCGTTACCGATTATAAGAAATGAGGATATACAATGACAGATAAAGATTTATGCATAGAAACCGAAGAAATACAGACTGACGGCAAAGATACCTATTACTGCCATCGTTACGAACCGACACCTTATGAAGTTTTAGATGAGTTATTCACCTTTTACACACCGGAAAAAACGGATGTATTCGTTGACTACGGATGCGGCATGGGACGTTTGAACTTTTATATAGAAAAGCGGTACTCTCTTAGTTCTACAGGCGTAGAGTATTCGCCTGTTTATTATAAAAAAGCTCTGGAAAACAAAAAAACATATAACGGAAACAAAGACAAGATACACTTCGTAAATTGTAAAGCCGAAGATTATCTTGTCTCAAAAGAAGAAAATGTTTTTTACTTTTTTAATCCGTTTTCTCCGGAAATTTTTCACGCTGTTATTAACCGTATCTTGGATTCGTTTGAAAAATATCCAAGAACCATCACACTCATTCTCTACTATCCGGAAGATGACACTGTTTTTTATTTGGAGCGTCATACAACATTTGAGCGGATAGACGAAATTGCTGCCTCCGATGCCGTTTACAAAGACCGCAGAGAACGATTTTGCCTTTATCGGATTACTATCTAGGAATCTGCCCCTTCTGCCGGACTGCAGTAACGCTCCCAAGACGCTTCCGATTTTTCAAACACAACACAGAACCAGTATGTGTCAACTTCCTCTTCGTCTTCTTCCTGTGGCACATCAATGCCAAACTCGGCACTTTTTCTGCCATCAATTTCACCGAGAACAACCGTAAACACCGTTCCTTTTTCAAAACGGGATACTACCGATTCCACCGCCGGCTCCGGCACATCTTCATCCGGAATTTCTCTTTGTAGATTTCCGTCTGCATCATAATATTTCATGCCCTCTTTTACAAGACGTTTCATTTGCGCCTGCAAAAGCGTAAGCGTTATTTCTCCACAATACATATCCTGAAATCTGCCATTCTGCGAATTTCCGGCTTTTATAGTCGCACCGCCAAAAGTAAATGTCACCTCATCCGTACTCATCTGAAAAGAAACAATCGGCGAGTCATCAAATGACAACTGTTCAAATTCATCTACACATCGAAACTTCATATTGCTTTCCTCCATTTATTATCCTGCCTCTTAGTATACCCAATTTTTTCTCACTTGACAAGTTGGTTTATATATTATAAACTCAACTTAGTTTATGATTTATAAACCAGCAAATTTAAAGGGGGATACATTTATATGAAAGGAAATGTTATGTCGGAGAGCGAATTAGCATTTGCCCGCATTGTATGGGAAAATGCACCACTTCCTTCCGGTGAACTGGTAACTCGCTGCAAAGAAGGACTCGGATGGAAAAAGCCGACCACTTACACCGTTTTGAGGAACCTCTGTCAGGCAGGTATCTTTGAAAATAAACAAGCCCTGGTGTCTGTACTTGTTTCCGAAGAGGATTATTTAGCAAGAGAAAGTGAGCAAATCGTAAATGAGCGTTTCGGCGGTTCTATTTCACATTTTGTCACTGCTTTTGCCACAAAAACAAAATTAGATAAAGAACAGATTCAGGCCTTACAGGATTTTATTGACCACTGTGAAGAATAAAACGGGAGCAGCAAATCTGCTCCCTTTGTCTTGATACATTATTATATGGGAAAATCAAAAAGTAATTATTATCTCTGTACACGACCGGAGCCATCGCCACCAGCTAGTTTCAAAACTTCATCCATGGAAACCATGTTGTAATCTCCTTCGATGGAGTGTTTCAAACAAGAAGCAGCTACAGCAAACTCGATTGTTTCCTGTGGACCATACTCGTTCAGGCAGGCACAAATCAAACCGCCGCCAAAACTGTCGCCACCGCCTACACGGTCAACAATATGCATTTTATATTTCTTGCTGAAGTAATAATCTTTTCCATCATACAACATAGCGGACCAATTATTATCATTTGCAGAAATGGACTCGCGGAGAGTAATTGCAACTTTCTCAAATCCAAAACGGTCTGCCAACTGTTTGGCAACATCTTTGTAACCCTCACGGTTTACTGTACCTGTTGTAACATCTGTACCTTTGGAAGTAATACCAAATACATCTGCGGCATCCTCTTCATTAGCGATACATACATCAACATACTGGCAAAGTTCAGCCATCACCTTACCTGCTTTTTCTTTACTCCACAATTTATTGCGGTAGTTCAAATCACAGGAAATCGTAACACCTGCTTCTTTTGCAGCTTTACAAGCCTCTAAACAAATCTCAGCAACTTCATCATTCAGTGCAGGAGTAATTCCGGTAAAATGGAACCACGAAACACCTTCAAAAATTTTCTTCCAGTCAAAATCCGATTTAGAAGCTGTTGCAATGGAAGAACCAGCACGGTCATAAATAACTTTGGATGGTCTCTGGGAAGCACCTTTTTCCAAATAGTAAATACCGACACGGTCACCACCACGCACAATATCTGTTGTGTCAACACCATATTTTCTCAAAGAATTTACAGCAGCCTGACCAATCTCATGTGTAGGAAGTTTTGAAACAAATTTTGCATCCAAACCATAGTTTGCAAGAGAAACTGCAACGTTTGCCTCACCACCGCCAAAAGTTGCACCAAGTGTATCTGCCTGTACAAAACGATAATATCCTTCCGGTGCCAGTCTCAACATCAATTCACCAAATGTAACTACTTTCTTTGCCATTTTCATTCATCCTCCAAAATTCTTTTTAATAATTAACCGCGGATTTTCTTTACCAATGCGGCTGCATCAGCGGTCATTTTCTGAATCTCATCAAATTTACCGGCTTTTACCAAATCACCTTTTACCATCCAGCTTCCTCCGCATGCTAAAATACGGTCATACTCAAGGTACTCTTCTACATTATTCAAATTAATACCACCGGTCGGCATAAACTGAAGCATTGTATAAGGAGCTGCAACTGCCTTAATCATCTTCAAACCGCCTGCCGGCTCAGCAGGGAAGAATTTTACGACGTCAAGTCCCATCTCAATCGCCTGCTCCATCTCACTTGGTGTCTGTGTACCAGGTGTAACCGGAATGTCACGGTCGATACAATACTTTACAACTTTCGGATTAAATCCTGGACTTACAATAAATTTAGCACCGGCAGCAACCGCACGATCTACCTGCTCAGTTGTCAAAACAGTTCCTGCACCAACAAGCATTTCCGGATATTTCTCAGAAATGATACGAATCGACTCTTCTGCTGCTTCGGTACGGAATGTAACCTCTGCACAAGGAAGTCCGCCCTCGCACAATGCTTTTGCCAATGGCTCTGCATCCTTTGCGTCATCAAGTACAACAACCGGAACAATACCAATTTTTTTGATTTCTTCTAAAACCTTGTTCATAATAGCCTCCATTTTTATCTTTACTTTTTTTGTATCATATGATATTCTACTATTGTTCCACATTGCGAAACGGTATTTCACATCGTGAACCATGATTTTATTATACTGCATTTCTTCTTATTGTCAACAAAAAAGCAGTAAAATATAAAGAAACAAAGGGAGAATTTTTATGGAATCCAAAAATCCAATTCAGGTTGCTGATAAATTATTTCTTGTTCTGGAAACGCTTGCAAGAACCGGTCCGATTGGACTGTCAGATTTATGCCGAGAAGTTTCTTTGAACAAAACAACCGTGCACCGCTTGTTAAATTCACTTCTTTACATGGGATATGTGCGGCAGGACACACAAACATCCCGCTACAGTTTAAGTTTTAAAATATGGGATATCGCAAACCAATTCGTATCAAAAATCGATATTGTGGAAGAGGCTCGTCCAAGCCTTCGGGAACTCGCAGCGAAAACCGGCGAAACCGTCCATCTCGTGCAGATTGATGGGATTCATGCGATTTATATCGCCAAGGAAGAATCCGAAAATTCCGTGCGGCTAGTGTCTATGGTCGGCAAACGAATTCCACTCTACTGTTCCGGTGTCGGAAAAGCCCTGCTTGCCGATATGTCGGATGACGAAATCAAAAGCATCTGGGACAAGAGCGACAAAACGCAACTGACAGAGCATACCATCACGAATTTTTCAAAATTTATGCAAGAAATTGAAGAAACCAGAAAACGCGGCTATGCTATGGATAATGAAGAATATGAATTGGGCGTGCGATGCGTCGCCGCAAGCATAAAACACGGTGAACAAAAGCCGCAATACGCATTTAGTATTTCAGCTCCCATTCACCGCATGGACGAAAAACGTATGAAAGAAATCGCCGAGTATGCACTCGCAATGAAAAAAATCAATCTTTAACGCGAACCGATGGGTTCAATGCAAAGACAAACAGAAGTGCCTGAACTGCTAACAGCGTGTTCAGCACTTTTTTCATTAGATTATAAAAAGTATCTAATGTAAGTGTAATATCTGCTGCACACAAAAGTCTTATGGCCTCAACCATTTCAAATCCAAAACTAAGCAGTAAGAGAACACCGGCACAAAATGTCAACGCCTTATTTCCCCAATTCTGATAATATAAGAAAAAGATAATCAAACAGATTAACTCAATTGCACCCAATATCATAAAACTTAACGGATCCCCATTGTCTCCGCGGTAATGAATCGGTATGTAAATTAAATTATCCACTGCTAACAAAAGCATCATCGCAAATCCAAGGATAATATTTTTATCTGCTCCATTTCCCTGCGCAATTTTGTGCACACCAAAAGCAAACATCAGTGCCGCCACAAAGGCAAATGGCGTAATCAGCAAAAACAAAATGACAACCGGCATCGATACATCATAATTGCTATAGTATTCACTTAACAAAAGAATTGCCTGCACCAACGTAAACGCTCCCAGAAAAAAAGTAATCAGCGTCAGTACACGCACCGGCATTCCCCATTTTTTATCCTGCAATGTAATTGTGTGGTTTTCGTTCATCTAAATCCCTCCTGCATAAATATAATTTTAATTTTATAACCAGTTTTTCTGTATCTCTTTAACTAGTTCTTCAAACATATCGTAGTATTTTGTTTTAGCCTGACATATAATATCCAATGCGATTGCCTGATTATATGCATGTGCAACATTATTTCTTGATGTAAGCGCACTTAACCATAATTCTTCGTCTGCTATCATTCCCGCTTTATATGCCGTTTTCAATACTGTACGTGGCGAACCTGTCGCTCCCTCTGCGTAACCGTGATATGTTAAAATCTCTTTCATTGCTTTCCATGCTTGTTCAAAACATATCTCATACAAGCCAACCATCCCTGTCATTTCCACATTTCCATATGGTTCCTGATAAGAATAAATATCTTTTAAATTATGAATGGCAGCCTGCAAATTATCGAACTTTTTCATATATCACCATTCCCTCCCGTTTTATGGACTCCAGCAATTCTGCCTGAATCGGTTTATCCAAATCCAGCACGTCAAATTGTAACAACGTCGGAGTTTCTTCGTCCACCTCTAAAATAAACCGACTGCTATTGCCTCCATAAAATGCCAAATCTATATCACTTCGTTCTTTATAATCTCCTCTGGCACGCGAGCCAAAAAGAATTAACTTTCTTACATCATTGTCCTTCGCCAGCTTAATTATTGCTTGTAAAACGTTTTGTTTGATACCTGTCTTCTCAGATAACTGCATCATTTTAACAATCTCCTATGCGTAATATTCTTTCGAAAACACCTTATCAATTATTATACACCAATTTACATTATAAAAAAACAATTAATTTTACCTACGAGTATAATAAGTAAGCAAAACACCTTTTTTTACTCGCAGATAAACATTTTTCTTCATCCGTTTGTTTACTTTTTTTAGTTTTTTCAAACTCATGGTAACCCTTGTTTTTCCTCTATCCCATTGCACACTTTTTACTTTTTTTGCAGCCAAAAACCTAATGGTTGACTTATCGAGCTTCAAAGTAGTATTTTTCTTTGATTTGCTTTTCAGTCTGACCGTAATATTCTTTCTTTGTCTGCCTGCCTTTTTCAATGCCTTTTTAACTGCTTTTTTGACAGAACGGCTGACATTTGAAGTATTTTTGCTGCCTGTTACTTTTACCACGACTACAATATTTTTCGTTTTTTTCAAGTCCTTCTTCTGCCGCATTGGAGTTGCACTAGGTGTTATTGTCGGCGTAACTGTTGGTGTCACACTAGGCGTTATTGTCGGGGTTGCTGTTGGTACTGCACTAGGCGTTATTGTTGGCGTCGCTATTGGCACCGCGCTAGGCGTAACTGTTGGCGTCGCTGTTGGCACTGCACTAGGCGTAACTGTTGGCGTCGCTGTTGGCACCGCACTAGGCGTAACTGTTGGCGTCGCTGTTGGCACCGCGCTAGGCGTAACTGTTGGTGTCGCTGTTGGTGTCGCTGTTGGCACCGCACTAGGCGTAACTGTTGGTGTCATCGTTGGCGTTTCCTCCGGCTGATCGGACTTTACCTGATAGTAATATGTAATATCGGTATCCGCCTCTGTCACTTTCAATTCATCTTGATTCAGGCTGTTTCCAGCCAAAATATATCCAGACAATTCCGGATTTCGCAGTATATAGGTAGAATTTTTCGGTACATACACAGTTGCCGTATCTGCACAAGGAAGCAAGGTACTTGTCCCGTCTGCATTCTTTACCTGATAATGAATGTTAACTCTGCTCCATTCCTGCTCCGCCGTTTTATCCGTTGCCAGCACTTCTCCCGTATCCACATTGATAACTTTTCCATCCAGCCTATCACCATTTGACAAGCCATACACATCCGAAAACACAATAGAAAGTGATTCTCTTGCCTCATCCGGATTGTATGAATTACTGAGTGCCGGAATCGTGTAAGTCTTTTCTTCCTGATACTTAACTGTTTTACCATCGGCTCCAATAATCTGAAAGCTCATTTTCAAATGCTGCTCTCTGTTTACCAGATTTTGTACCACGGTGCGAAATTCCAAATCCGTATTGTTTGCCTTTGTTATATTTTTCTCGCTGATTCTATATTTTTCACTATCCCGGTCTAATGTTCCCGTTTTACTGTGCGGAATTGAAATTTCAGGATTACTGACATAAATTTCTGCCGGCTTACTGACATAATCCGTATTATTTAACTTCCTTGCCAATTCCATTTTACACACTTCACAGAAAGGCTGTCCCAGCCATCTCATCATACATTCGCGGCTCGGTGCAAATGCCGTTTCCGTTCCTGCCATTGTGACACCAATTCCTCGAAATCCAAGCATTTTACTCCATTTAATCGTATCCGGATTCGAGGTGTCCGAAGTATTTGGTTTATTCGTGTATCTCTCGTACTCATCCCCCAATCCACCAATACTATGAGCTGTTTCATGTGCCATAACCATCCCATCTTCATTGTCCTCTGAATTAGTGGAAAATGAAAACAAGGAATTTACTGAAGCACCATAACTGCCCTCTGAATTACACAGCACATGAATTGTTGCAACATTAGCCCCCCTGTCCAGATAATTTTGCTCCAAATCTTGTCTTAGTTCTTTTGCCTTCTCATCCCCACCATTTGAAAAGCCAGCTGCTTTTCCGTAGACTTTAACGTGAAAATAAGTATCTGCATTCTTGCCCCCATACACACTAATTCCGGACTCGTTAGATACAGCCTGCACTGCATATATATTTATGTGGTCAGAATACTCTTTATACGGAGACCATCTTAACATTCCCTGTGCTTTCTGCTTCGCATCCTGTAAAAATTTGTCCTGTTCGTCTGCCGTGTAGCCATCTCCCATAATTACAATGACAAAATTTTCTTTATCATCACCTGTCTTATGAATCACATGGACCGGAAAAATAGTTTTCAGTGTTTCCTCATCTTTCGCTTCTGCTGTACGAAGTGAAAACAAGGAAAATAATAATGCCATACAAATTAACACTGCTTCCCACCGTCTCAAGATTTTTTTCATTTGAACACCTCTTCCTATGTATAATTTCAAAACGAAACTGTATGGTCTTATTATATCTATTTATTTCCATGCTTTCAACTAGATTTACACAAGTGTTTGTGTCAAGTGTTCGTTGGCACTTTTTTTATTTTCCGTAATTCCGTAGAAATTACTGGAATACAAAGGAACCGGCAGCGAACATTTGTCACAAACCAATCCTTCCAAACTCGCTTTTTCTTATTTTTACTGGTAAAATTCATCCTTTAATATCGCAATCAGTCATGAATATTTTTCCATCCTTTGTGCATACTAACAGAGGAAATGGAGGTAATTACGATGCAATTAACAGAACAGGAAACCAACGTAATCAAAGATTTACAGACACAGGAGAAAGCATGTGTTGACAAATACCGCTTTTATGAGCAGTCTGCCCATGACGAAGAACTAAAAAACTTATTTCACCGCATTGGTGATGAGGAGCAGGAACATTTTGACTCCTTAGGCATGGTGCTCAAAGGTGATGTACCAAATGTAAGTGCTGCCCGCAGCGGTATGGAGGGATACACGCCTTCCGAAAGTTACGCAGCAGGTAACAACTCCGAAGAGAAAAAACATGACCAATTTTTATGTACCGATTGTATTGCAACAGAAAAACTCGTTTCATCCACCTATAATGATGATGTTTTCCGTTTTTCTGCCAGCAATATCCGAAGACTCTTAAATCACATCCAGACAGAAGAACAAAATCACGCAGAGATGATTTATAAATACAAAACGGCAAACAATATGGCATAGCCTGTCATAGTTTCCCCTCGCTGCGCATACAATGATACAAGGGTACCAAAGTCCAAACTCGTTCATGCTTGCATGATAAGAGGTTGGACCTTGGTACCCGCCAAACATGAGAAAGTAGCGATTTATGCAATAAATCTGCGGATTTCGAATGTTTGCAGGATTGCGGAAGTTGTGAAACAACGGAGCAATCCGTATCATTGTTTGCAATTCAGCAAGGCACAAAGTCCAAACTCGTTCATGCTTGCATGATAAGAGGTTGGACCTTGGTACCCGC
>ERZ779895.3622-NODE-3622-length-11761-cov-5.566120_pt1 | contig 11761 bp, 6 predicted proteins | sample MGYA00511093_ERZ779895 | MGnify/ENA primary metagenome ERZ779895 (study PRJEB29588, sample SAMEA2142970) | human gut metagenome | biome: human gut; feature: human-associated habitat; material: faeces | place: Denmark | collected 2008/2010 ... | reverse complement strand
GAGCGTATCGAACAACCGCGGCGGGCACATCTACAACACCGCCTGCGTCTTTGACCGCACGGGCGCCTGCCTTGCAGAATACGACAAGACGCACCCTTTCACGCCCATGGGCGAGCACGAGGTCTACACCCCCGGGAACCATCTCGTCACCTTCACGCTCGACGGCGTGCGCTGCGGCCTTCTCATCTGCTATGAGCTGCGCTTCCCCGAGCTCTGGCGCACGCTTGCGCTGCGCGGGGCGGAAGTCATCTTCCTGCCCGCCCAGTGGACGGCCGCGCGGCAGTACCACTGGGAAACGCTCACCGCCGCCCGCGCCATCGAAAACCAGCTTTTTCTTGTTTCCTGCAACGCCTGCGGCGAGCGTGACGGCACGGTCTACGGCGGCTTTTCGCGCGTCATAGACCCGCTCGGTACGGTGCTCGTGCAGGGCGGCGGGGAAGAGGAGATTTTGTCCGCCGACTTAGACCTCTCCTGCATCCGCCCCCTCCGCGCCGCCGTCCCCGTCTTCCACGACAGAAGGCCCGAACTCTACCGGCTGTAAGCGCCAATCCAAAACTCGAAAAAGAGAGACTGTCCGAATGGACAGCCTCTCTTTTTTGAAGTTAATTCTCCTCCCGGAACACAAAGCCGTTCTCGTCCGCCTTTTCGATGACGGCGAGCGCCTTGTAGGGGATACCGCTCGCGCGGAAGCGGTCACCGCCGCCCTGGAAGCCCTTTTCCACGGCGATGCCGATGCCCTCGAGCTTCGCGCCCGCAGCGTTGACGATGTCGACAAGGCCCTGCACAGCGAAGCCGTTGGCCATGAAGTCGTCGATGATGAGCACGTGGTCGTCCGCGTTCAGCCACTCCTGAGAGACGAGCAGCGTGACCTTCTTCTTGTAGGTGTAAGAGAATACCTCGCTCTGATAGAGGCCGCTTTCGATGTTGTCGCTCTTGGCCTTCTTAGCAAAGAGCATGGGAACGCCGTACTTCTGCGCGCAGATGGTCGCAAGCGCGATGCCGCTGGCCTCCGCCGTCAGAACGACCGTGATCTTGCTGGTGTCGAAATGCTTGGCGAACTCGTCCGCAATGTCCTCGAGCAGACGGGTGTCGACGCGGTGGTTGAGGAAACCGTCCACCTTGACGATGTTGCCGGGCAGGACTCTGCCCTCGCGGCGGATGCGCTCCTGAAGAAGCTCCATGGAATTACCCCTCCTGAAAAAATAATTTCTGACGAAATTTTTCGATTGAAATGGTAACTTCCATTTAACAGGATTTTTGTGCAGAATGCAACACGGCAACTTTGACAAGATTTTATGCTTTTTTTCTTCCTTTCCGTATATTCCGGCGACAGAGGTGCGTTTATTCCCCGTTTTGCAGGGTTTTGGCGAACCCTGCGGCAAAAAGCCGCGCGGCGTTGATCGCCTCTTCGAGCGAATTGCCCGCCGTGCCGACCTCGACAAGGAGCGAGCCGGTCGTCATGTGCTGGTTGTAGCGGGAGTTGCGCACGGTGACGGGGCGCATGAGGGTCGGATAGTCTTTGTACAGGGTTTCCTGCACGGCGCAGGCAAGCTTGAGGTTTTCCCGCCAGAGATCGTGGCTCAGCCCGCCGCCGTTCGAGCCGATGACAAATTCGAGCTGCGCCGCGCCGGCGTCCTCGCCGCAGAGGAGCTTGAACTGGTTTCCGTTCGCGTCCTGCACCGCGTCGCGGTGCACGTCGAGCACAAACGAAATGGAGGGGTACTTTTCAAGATAGCGCTCGATGGAGGCGAGCGAGCGGTTATAAGCGCCCGAATAGCTCGGGTAATCGTAAAGCGCGCGGTCATGCACCACGCTGATGCCGCACTCGGTCAGCGTGCGCGCCATCTCGTCGCCGACGCGGATCATGTTGCAGTTCGTGTCCAGCGTGCGAAATGTGTCGGACACATCGTACTCCTGCCCCGGCGGCATGGTGTAGCTCTCGGTGCCGTGGGTGTGAATGATGAGCACCTGCGGCTCGTCCGCGCCGAGACAAGCGGCATAATCCGTGCCGAGCATGGACGCGTCGAGCGCGGCGTCCGAGCCGTTGTTGATGTACACATTGCCGAACACCGTGTAGCCCGAGGGATCGGACGCCTTGAGTGTGCGCGCGGGCACGCCGTTTTCCGTCACGGCGACCTCGTCGGGCGTTTTCTCCTGCGTGAGCACCGTGCCCTCGTTGTCCTGCGCATCGCCCGCCGCGCCGTCGTCCGGCTTTTGTGTAAGCTCCGTTGACCACGCCTGCGCGATGCGCTCGTCCTCCCCGCGCAGCAACGGCGCAGCGCGCAGGGCAAGCGACGTCTGCATGCTGAGATACTCCTCTCCGCCGTCTCCGCGCTCGTAGCGCAGCAGCATCACGCCCAGGCTCTCCTCCCGAAGCGAGCGCAGCGCGGCGCGCGCATCTTTTGCCGCCGTGGTAACGCTCACACCCCACAGCGTGAGCGCCGAAAGCGCAAACGAGCACAGCATCCGCCCCAAATGTTTCTTTTGCATCGCATTTCACCTCTTGGGACAATCCTATGTGCGCAGTGGGCGCGATATGACCATGCCTTGCCGCGCGCTTTCGCTTGCTTTTTCTCCTTTCGCGTGCTATGCTCTATATATAGAAGAGAAAAAAGCTCATATAATTTCGCTGACATGGCGCGAAAGTTTCTACGGAGCCGCCGAAAGGCTCTGCTATGGGTGTTTCTCCGGAGGATTTTCCGGGGGGACGCTTTTTCTTTTGCAGTTTTTTACCGAAAAGGAGTGAAGCAGCATGAAGATCCTCAAAGGCCATCTCATCTCCGCGCCCGCGCTCGGCGCGCTTGAGATCATCGAGCACGGCTGCCTCGTGCTTGATGACGACGGCACGATCAAAAGCGTTGAAAAGGCTGTGCCGCAGCATGTCGACGCCGAGGTCATCGACTACGGCGACAAGCTCATCATGCCGTCGTTCGTCGATATGCACCTGCACGCGCCGCAGTATCCCATGCTCGGCATGGGCATGGATCTGCCGCTCATTGACTGGCTCAACACCTACACCTTCAAGACCGAGGCGCGCTTTGCCGACAACGACTATGCCCGCCGCATTTACCAAAAGCTTGCAAGCGACCTCATCACGAGCGGCACGACGCGCGTTTGCATGTTCTCCTCCCTCCACACGGACGCGACGCTCATTTTGATGGAAGAACTCGAAAAGGCGGGCGTCACGGGCTATGTCGGCAAGGTCAACATGGACCGCAACGGCAGCAGCGACTTGCAGGAGACGACCGAGCAGTCCAAGCGCGAAACGCTGCGCTGGCTCGACGAATGCGCGCGCTTTACAGCCGTCAAGCCCATTTTAACGCCGCGCTTCACCCCCTCATGCACCGACGAGCTGATGCGCTGGCTCGGTTCTCTCGCCCGTGAGCGCGGGCTGTATGTCCAGTCGCACCTGTCTGAAAACAAGGGTGAGATCGCGTGGGTCAAAGAGCTCTGCCCCGACTGCACGCAGTATTGGGAGAGCTATGACCGCGCAGGGCTGTGGAAGGACCACACCGTGATGGCGCACTGCGTCCACTCCGATGCGCGCGAGCGCGAGGCGATGCGCGAGCATGGCGTTGTCACGGCGCACTGCGCAGGGTCGAATATCAACATCTGCTCGGGCGTTGCGCCCGTGCGGACGCTGCTGCGCGAGGGAAACCTCGTCACCCTCGGCTCGGACATCGCGGGCGGGGCGCTGCTCGCGATGAACAAGGTCATCACCATGTCGATCCGCGCCTCCAAGTTCCGCCACATGCAGACCGACGGACGCGACGAATTCCTCACGGTGGAGGAGGGCTACTACCTCGGCTCCTCCGCGGGGCACGAGTATTTCGGCGGCCACGGCGGCTTTTTCCCCGGCGACAAGCTTCACGCCATCGTCGTGGACGACGCGGACTTCACCGAGGCCGCCCGCCCGCTTTCGCTGCGCGAGCGCTTCGAGCGCGCCATCTACATGATGCACCGGCACAACATCGTCTCCGTCTGGTCGGTGGGGAAAAACGTCGTTTCCTGAGAAAAAAGGGGGGAGGGCGCGCCCTCTCCCTCATTTTTTCAGAAGTCACAAAAAAACTTATAAAATACTATTGACAAAGCCCCTTCACATTTGGTATAGTAGCTCGTGTCCTGTCGAGCAGGAATATTTGGCGGCATAGCTCAGCTGGCTAGAGCATGCGGTTCATACCCGCAGTGTCCCCGGTTCAAATCCAGGTGCCGCTACCAGAAGCACGGGATGCGAAAGCATCCCGTGACTCATATGGCCCGTTGGTCAAGTGGTTAAGACACGGCCCTTTCACGGCTGTAACATGGGTTCGAGTCCCGTACGGGTCACCACTTCGGCAATCCGTCTCGGGCTGCCGAATATGGAGGCTTAGCTCAGCTGGTTAGAGCGCCTGCTTCACACGCAGGAGGTCACTGGTTCGAGTCCAGCAGTCTCCACCAAAACCCTTGAAATCGTATGATTTCAAGGGTTTTTTCTTGTTTTCGCGCAAAAGAAAGACATCGTGTCTTTCTCGGAAAAAAACAAAAAGAGGGAACGGAAAAACCGTTCCCTCTTTTTTCATCAGATAGTGGCTGCTTACTTGGCGCTCGCTGCGCGGTAGAGGAAGGTGACGATCTGCGCTCTCGTGCAGTCGCTGTTGGGGGCAAAGGTCGTCGCGCTCATGCCGGAGGTCACGCCCTTTTCCACCGCCCAGGCAACAGCGGGAGCATAGTAGACGCCCGCGGCAACATCGGTGAAGGCGCTCGTGCCTTCCGCGGCCGGACTGTTGTTCGCCTTCCAGAGGAAGGTAACGCTCTGACCGCGCGTGACGGTCGCGTCAGGGGAGAAGGTCGTCGCGCTCGTGCCGGTAGTCACCTTGTTTTCCACTGCCCAGGCGACCGCCTTTTCATAATAGGCGCCGCTCTTCACATCGGTAAAGGCCGTGGTCAGGGACTTCGGCTCGGGGCTGCCGGCAGCCTTCCACAGGAAGGTGACCATCTGGCCGCGCGTGCAGCTTGCGTTCGGGGCGAAGGTCGTCGCGCTCACGCCGGAGGTGACCTTGTTCTGGATCGCCCAAGCGACGGCGTCGGCGTAGTAAGCGCCCTCTGCAACGTCGGTGAACGGAAGCGCAACGGATTCGGAGCCGTCGTAGTTCTTGTCGCTCAGGACGGAGGAGAAGAGGAAGTTGCTGATGTAGGCATACTCATCTCTCTGGTGCACCTTGTGGGTGAGGGAGTTTGCAAAGAGGACAACGTTCATGCCGTTTTCCTTGTAGGCAAAGCCCTGCACGCCACCGTTTAAGTAGGCCTTGAAGCCCGCGGCGCGCTCGGCCGTATTCGTGGGAACGAAGCCCTCGGTCGGCGTTCTGGTCTTGTCGCTCTTGACGAGCACCGCTGCGTCGGCGGGGATCTGGGAGAAGTAGCCGAGGCCGTAGGCATAGAGAATGCCGTCGCCGTCAGCAATGTAGCTCGCGTTCACAAGGGTCTTGTTGGGATAGACAACAGGCGTCAGGCAGTCCATCGCGCCGTCCAGCTCGGTGTATTCCACACCGGCGATGAGGTCGGAGGCGGAGGACGCCGCGGAATAGCTGTAACCGATGTAGGAAAGGCCGTTCTTCACGGCGGTCTTTGCGGCGGAATCCAGCTTCGAAGCGCCCGCAGCGGCATCCGCCTTGGTCACGTCGGAGGTCGTGGTGAATCCCATGAGGTTCATCGCGGCGGTGTCGTAGTTCCAGCTTGCGCTCTGGCTGATCTGCGGCGCGTAGACAAAGCCCTTCTCGCTTTCAGCAGGCGTGCCGAGGACGTAGACGGTCGGGGACTTGGTGATGATCTTCGCCTTCACGCTCGTCTTGTCGACGCCCGTGGCAGAGAGCAGATACTTGCCCGCGACGGTCTGATAGTCGGCGTAGGAGCAGATGAAATCGCCCATGTGGTCGCCGCTCGTGACCATGCCGACGGTCTTGCCGGCCTTCAGAAGCTCGTTGACGGCGGCGGTGGAATCCTCGGAGGCGTTGGAGAGGATGACGTCCTTATCCTTCTCGCCCGCGAAGTAAGAGGTCAGGCCCTTCGTATAGGCGAGGGCGTCATCGTGATCCATGGGGCTGCCGCAAACGGCAGAGATGGTCTTGTAGGCGGCAGGCTCGGCCACGGTGACCATGTCGAAGCCGCGCGTTTCATTGAAGGAGGTGATACCCTCGGAGTAGAGGATCGTCCAGCTGTTGATGAGCGTGCCGTCATAGAGCGCGCCGTTGGCGACAGAGCGCTTGGCCTGATACATCGAGACGATCATCGTACCGGCGGGGTAGGTAACGCCGTCATAGGTGAATTCCTTTTCAGTCACGTTGACCTTGACGTCGTTTCTCGTGAGCCACTCCATCATGTCAGAAGCGGCCTGGAGGTTGGTCTGGTTCTCGCCGTCGAGCGGAATGATGTAGCACTCGGGATAGAAGTTGCCGTTCTGCCCCTTACCGGTGTACTCGGGACGGAAGAGATCCATCTCCGCGCCCTCGACATCGTTCTGGTCGCACAGCCACTGGCCGACCAGCTCAAAGGCATCGGAGTTAAAGTTCTTCACGCCGCGCTGGAAGATGGTGACCTGGGATTTGAGATAGGAAAGCTTCTCCGCGGCAACATAAGCGGCGTTGCCGAGGATACCGTACTGCGTCGCCTGAGCGGTATCGTCGTTGTAGGCGGGCAGCTCAACGGTATAGGCAACGGTGCCCTGCAGCATGGCGAACTGGGGGGTGTAGCTCGTGGACATATCGTCCCACGGGTCTTCCCAGTAGGTCTCCGTGCCGCTGCCGGTATAGGTGAGGTAATCGCGCTGGGGAATCACATAGCTGTTGTAGCCATCGTTGTTGGCGACCGCCGCGATGCCGAGCGCCTCGCCGCCGGTGATGAGGTGGTTGGCGAGCAGGTCATACTCGAAGTTCGGCTCGTGCGGGGGATCGCAGGGCTCGCACTGGAAGGACTGCACGCGGCCGTGGAACTCGGCGAGCGATATGGGGTTGAACGTGCCGATGAGCTGCTGCATGTTGGCCGTCTCACTCGTGGTCTGGAAGGAGTTGTCGCGGTTGAGGTCGTAGCCGTTGGTGGAGTGTCTCGTCAGATAGGTACGTCCGTCGACGTTCTCCTCGGGGACAAGGATAAAGAACACGTCGGACAGCAGCTCGTCCTTGACGTTCACGGTGTTGCTCTTCACGGTGTAATACTTTTCAAGGTCGACCTTGCCGGACTTGCCGTTGTTTTCAGCGGACAGGTAGCCGAGGTAGCTGGCCGTATCCTTGACGAGGTCGGGAACGGCAACGCTGCCCTCCGCGCCGACAGGACCCATTTCCTCCTTGAGTTCTTTTTCGCCCGCGGCGGTGAAGCCGGTGAGCGTCTTGTAGTCGATGCTCTTCTCGCTCGTGATCATCCGGGCGAAATCGAGCACGCCGTCGGTCGCGGCGACCTCGTCGGGGTGGATGTTGGAGTACATCACGGGCACGCGGATATCGTCGAGCTTGCCGGACTTGATGTCGGCGAGCACGGCGTCAGGCTCCGTCTCGGCCCGCTCGGCGAGGGCGAGCCACTTCGTCACGCTCGCCTTGGAGTCGGCGACGATCAGATAGGGCATATCGCGCCCCGCGGTGGACTGGCCCATGGAGAATCTTTCCACATAGAGGCCGTTCTTCGTGCCGTTCGCCGCGATCGTGTCGAGCTCCTTGTAGATCTCCCACATGGTGTTGAAGTTCTCATACGGCGCGACCTTGACAGGTGCGGAGCCGATCGACTTGCCGCTATTTTTGGCCGTCAGGTCAAAGTAGCCGCAAAGGTCGATGTAGTAGCTGCCGTTCACATGGGGCACGCTGTAGTCGGGTGTCGTCTCGCCGGTTCTGCGGTTGGTGGAATAAAAGTAGTTGTTCACATGGAAGGAGACATCGAGCACGGCCTTGCCGTTTTTCTCGTTCGCCGTCAGCTTGATGTCCGTGAACTGGTGTTCGTCCTTGCCCTCGATCATCCAGCTGTTAAGATCTCCGCCCGCATAGGCGTAGGGGAACAGCTCTTCGTTGACATAGGGGCGGGAATCGTCACGCTCCAGCGCGAGCGTGACCGTCCCGGCAGTGATCGCCGCGGCAAGCGCTTCTTTGCTCATGCCGGAAACGGGAATGGAAAGGGAAACGTCCTTCCCATCCTTGCCCGTGACGAGCGTGATGGTCGCGTCCACATTGAACTTGGTGCCGAGGAGCGCATCGTCCTTGGGGTTCATGTCCTGGAAGCTGACTGCCGCCGCGGAATTGACCGCGAGCGAAAGCGTCAGCACCAGTGCCAGTAAAAGCGAAAACGCTTTTGCGGCATAGGAATGCTTCGTCATAATTCTTCCTCCTGTATTGTTTTTCCGCCGCATACAGCCTCGGCGGAGAGAGATTGTACATAGTGTATCTCAATAAAAATATCAAGTCAATCGTTTATTTTGCGCATAATACTCAAATGTTTTTATAAAAGCGAATATTGTTCCATTTATTTTGTGCAGTGCAGCATTTTTATGGCCAAGAAATTTCGTATTTTCTCTCATTTTCGTTCGTCAGAAAGAGAGTTTATGCGTTTTGTGGACATCGAAGAAAGATTGAAAAACAAACGGCTGCGCGCTATAATAAGGGCAATACGATGATTGTCAGGAGGGGTAGGGCATGCGGCTGCAAAGCGCTGTTTTTACTTTGGAGGATACGCTCTTCACGCCGGACGGCGCGGCGCGCGGGGGGCTGGACAAGGCGCTCTCTCTTTTCAAGATGGAGGGTGTGTGGCTCGGCGCGGTGACGGCCATGCGCGCCGAGGAAGCGCAAAGGGCGCTCGAACAAGCGGGGCTTTCGTCCTATTTCCGCTTCGTGCTGACGGAATCCGTCGCCCTGTGCGGCGTTTACAGCGGCACGATGTTTGAGCGCGCGATGAAGCGCCTGCACGCACGGAAGGAGGACACGGTCGTCTTTTCCGGCACGCTTGCGGGCATTGAACAGGCCAAGGCGGCAGGCTTCCGCACGGTAGCGGTATCCGGCAGCGCCGGCGCCGCCGACTGGGCGGCCATGCAGAAGGAAGCCGATCAGGCGATTCTGCATTACGGCGAATTTTTTGCGCAGATGGCGTAAAAACGGGGTAAAACCGGCAAAATTCGACATTTCTCAGTTGCAGTTTTTCCGAGCTATGGTATGATAGAAGAACGATCATCGGAAAGGGAGGGACTGTGCAATGTCAGATTTTTACTCAGCAATCGTCTTTCTTTCCGCTTTTATTATGATCATCATGGTTCTGCTGGTGCGGAGCAACGATCTGGTGGAGTACAGCGAAAAGCAGACCATTTACACCATTTCTGTGCTGGTGATCGCCGGCGCGGTGTCGGAATGGCTCGCCGTGTGGATGGACGGAGCAGACCCTTCGCTGCGGCTCCTGCATGTGATCCTCAAGACCATCGAGTTATCCACAGCGCCTGTCATTCCCGTGCTGTGCAGCTCCCTTATCCGCCCCATACGCCGCAAAAAAGCCATTTTCGGCCTGCTCTCGATCCACGTGCTGCTTGAGATCCTGTTCGCATTCTGGGGTCTGGATTACATCTTCTGGGTGGACGAGCAGGGCTGCTATCACCGCGGGGCGTTTTATTGGGCCTATGCGCTGGCGTATATCGGCGGCATGCTGTTTTTCACAGCGCTGCTCCTGAGCGAGAGCACGCGCCACTACGGCACACACCGCACGCTCGTTGCCATTCTGCCGCTGTTTTTCTTCTGCGGACTTCTCATTGAGTATCAGACCGTGACGGTGCGCATCACATGGCTGTGCGCGTCGGTGGCGATCTTGATGGTCTACATTCTCTATTCCGAGCTGAGGCAAAAGACCGACGCGCTGACGCATCTTCTGAACCGCAGCAGCTATGAAAGCAGGCTCGCCGCGCTGCGCGAGCATGCTGTGATCTACTACTTTGACGTGGACGAATTCAAGAGCATCAACGACACCTACGGCCACGGTGAGGGCGACAGCATGCTCTCCGAGGTGGGCGGCGTGATCTATGCGTCGTTTTCCCACGTGGGACACTGCTACCGCATCGGCGGCGACGAATTCTGCGTCATCGCACATCTGCCGGACAGCGCCGCGGAATCCCAGCTTTCTGAGTTTCTGCGCAGGCTGACGGCGCAGCGCGAGCAATGCGAACGCCTGCCGCTTGTATCGGTGGGCTATGCCTGCTATCACCCCGAGCGCGACAGCATCGAAGATGTGATCGCGCGCGCCGACCAGATGATGTATCACTACAAGCGGAAGCTCAAGGACACGGTGCAGCTCGCCGGCGATGCAAGCGAATAAAAAAAGGGTTCAGGGAAAAACCTGAACCCTTTTTATCATGTTTACGACTCTGATGTCTCCTCCTGCGGGCGGATCTTACCGCCGAGAGCGGCAAGCACCGCGCCTAAGACGGCGCACACCGCACTCCAGATCATCTCCCCCGAAGAGGCGAAGCCTGTCGGAATAATGGCAAGCGTGGAGGCAAGCACAACGCCGATGACGGCGTGATAGGCGAGGGGATAGTGCGCATCGAAGAGCTTGCTCACAAGGCGCGCAAACAGCGCGACCACACCGCACATGCCGATCGTCCACGGAAGGAGAACGGAAAGATCAAGGTGCGTGATGCCGTCGACCATCGGCGTGAGCAGTCCCACGGCCATTAAAATAGAGGACGAGGTCATGCCGGGGATAATGAAGCTGAAGCCCCACAGCACGCCGCAGAAGAGGAAGCCGCCGAAATTCGCCGGCAGCTCGGAAAAGGAGCCAAAGCGGACGGCCATCAGCACGGCAAAGAGCGCGAGAAAGCTGACCGAGAGCGACAGATACGCCCCCCTGCGCCGTCCCTGCGCGCCCGCCTCTCGCCAAAGCTCGGGCAGCGTGCCGAGAATGAGACCGATGAAAAGGCAGGTCGCGACGGTTTCCGACTGGTGAAACAGCGCGAGGATCGCGCCCCCGCCGCCTAAGAAACCGAGCACCCAACCGATGCCGACGGCGAGGAGCATGCGCCAGTAGCGCGGAAAGGCGCGCTTCGGGTGCGTGAGAAGCTCCATCGCGGGGCGGTAGATGCCGAAGATGACCGCGAGCACCCCGCCGGAAATGCCCGGCAGGATCGCGCCCGCGCCGATGATGACGCCTTGCAGCACGCGGAGAATGCAGTTTTTTGTCTGGGTATTTTTCATAAGATCGTCTGTTTCGTTTCTGCGCTCAAGGGAGCATTCGAAAAAATGCAGCGCGGCTCAGTAGCCCTTTTTGCGGTCGACAAGGTGGTGCAGCGGACGGCCCGCGGCGTAATTCTCGAGGTTCTCGCAGAAGAGCGCGACATTGCGCTCGCAGGTGTAGCCAAGCGTCATATTGCCCGCAACGTGCGGCGTGAGCAGGAGATTTTTTGCCTTTCGCAGCGGGTGATCGGCGGGCAGCGGCTCGGGCACGACCACATCAAGCGCCGCGCCGGCAAGGTGTCCGGAATCGAGGGAGGCGATGAGCGCCTCCTGATCGATGGCCGTGCCGCGCCCGACATTGACAACGTACGCGCCCTCGGGCAGCAGCGCCATGCGCGCTGCGTCCAGGATATTCACCGTGTCGCTCACCGAGGGCAGCGACATGAAGAGAAGGTCGGTCTCCGGCAGGAGCTTATCAAGCTCCGTGACGGGATAAACTTTGTCAAAGTCCTCATTCGCGCGGCCGCTGCGGCTCACGCCGATGAGGCTTGCCGGGTGGAACGCACGCACACGGCGGGCAAATTCCGTGCCGATGTCGCCCG
>ERZ779895.3614-NODE-3614-length-11789-cov-2.716806_pt1 | contig 11789 bp, 6 predicted proteins | sample MGYA00511093_ERZ779895 | MGnify/ENA primary metagenome ERZ779895 (study PRJEB29588, sample SAMEA2142970) | human gut metagenome | biome: human gut; feature: human-associated habitat; material: faeces | place: Denmark | collected 2008/2010 ... | reverse complement strand
TTCGGAGATAATCAGGCCGCAGTAGCGCGACAGCTCCAGACAGCCGCCGTAAAGTCTCAATCCCGGTTGCCGCTTCGATCCTTCTCGCCATGGAAGTGGAGTGTCCGATTCCCTCAGCGTTGATGATAATGTGGTGTTTTTTGCCGCGCTTTCTGTTCTCGATGATCCGGTTGATCAGGTACTGCTCGTTTCCGTCATAGCGCTCCGGAAGAAGAATATCCTCCGCACCGTTTGCAATACCGCACCAGAGAGCGATATATCCGGCATTTCTTCCCATAACCTCGATGATACTGCATCGTTCATGGGATGTGGATGTATCACGGACTTTATCGATCGCTTCCATCGCCGTATTCACCGCGGTGTCGAAACCGATCGTATAGTCGGTACAGGCAATATCGAGGTCGATCGTTCCCGGAAGACCGATGGTGTTGATCCCGAGGGCGGAAAGCTTTCCGGCACCGCGGAAGGAACCGTCTCCTCCGATCACGACGATCCCGTCAATTCCATGTTTTCTGCAGACTTCGGCGCCGCGCTTCTGACCTTCCTCGGTCGTGAATTCCTCACAGCGGGCCGTGTAGAGGATCGTACCGCCGCGGTTGATCGTATCCGCAACGCTCACACTGTCCATATCTACGATTTCTTCCTGAAGGAGTCCGGCGTAACCACGCATGATCCCCTTTACCTTCAGTCCTTTATTGATAGCGGTTCTTACAACCGCACGAATTGCCGCGTTCATTCCAGGGGCATCGCCGCCGCTGGTCAATACTCCGATCGTTCTGACTTCTTTCTTTGCCATACTGGTTTTCCTCCAAAAAAGATTCTGTCGATCATTCGCCATATACGTACATATTTTAATACACTTTCCCCTTCTTTTCAATGACCTTTTGCACAACCTTGACATTTTTTTCACCAAGAATCCGGTACAGGCGGCCGAGGAGATCCGGCCCTGCAAGAACTGCCCAGTTTTCGGAAAGTCTCCGCATCTTCCGCTCTTCCTTCAGATACATGATCACTCTGTCTTTTCCATCGGAATCCCGGAGTGCCGCCATGACATCATCGATATGGCTCTCGTAGAATGCCTGGTTCTCAAACTGGAGCCAGAGTTCATTCGGGATGTCCGTAAACGGGATCACTTCCTCGCAGATGAGCTTTCCGACCGGATCGTCGCCGATGGATGCCCGGCCGCGGACAAATACCTTGTTTTCCTCGGTAAATGACGGACGGTTCTTCTCGTAGATCTTCGGAAACACGAGGACTTCCACTGTGCCCACAAGATCCTCGATCGTGATGAATGCCATGAGCTGGTTTGTCTTTGTAGTCTTTACCTTTTTTGACGTGATCATTCCGCCGATGACCACATTGGAATTATCCTCCACAACGGTCTTTCCATCCTCGTCAACGACAAAATCGGAGGTTTTTGCTGTCACATTTTTCTCCCAGAGTTCCCGGTACTCTTCCATCGGATGGCCGCTGACATAGATGCCGATCGTCTCTTTTTCAAAGGCTAACAGCGTCTGCTTGTCGTACTCTCCCACGTTCGGGAATGTGATCTGGAAATTGTTCTTTTCTTCCTCCGGGGCGAGATCAAAAAAGCTAAGCTGGCCTTCCATGACCGTCTTTTTCTCCCTGGATTTGCTCTCCAGCAGGTCGCCTGAGACGATGAGCTTCTGTTTTCTCGTTCCCGGAAGCGTATCCAGCGCACCCGATTTTATGAAGCTCTCAAGTGTTCTCTTATTGACTTCCTTGTTCGACATTCTCGACACAAAATCGTCAAGACTCTTAAAAAGTCCTCCATTCTCACGCTCAGCAATGATCACGTCCACAACGGCGCGCCCCACGCTCTTGATCGCAGAGAGTCCGTAGCGGATGCCGTTCCCCGATACGGAGAACCCGCTGTATCCCTCGTTGATATCCGGCGGCAGGATCGGAATTCCCATGTTCCGGCAGGCAAGGATATACTCGGAGACCTTCGTCGTGTTGTCCATCACGGAGGTCATGAGCGCTGCCATAAATTCCTTCGGATAGTAGAATTTCAAAAATGCCGTCTGATAAGCGACCACCGCGTAAGCTGCTGCATGGGACTTATTGAAGGCGTATTTCGCGAAGTCCGTCATGTCATCGTAGATCTGGTTCGCGGTCTTCTCATCGATGCCGTTCGCGATACAGCCCTTTACGCCCTCCTCGGCGTTTCCGTAGACGAAGTTCTGGCGCTCCTTCGCCATGACTGCCGCTTTTTTCTTCGACATGGCACGGCGCACAAGGTCACTTCGACCGAGCGTATATCCAGCCAGGTCCCTTACGATCTGCATAACCTGCTCCTGGTAGACGATACAGCCGTAGGTCGGCTTTAAGATCGGCTCCAGCTGCGGGCAGGTGTAGGTGATGGATGCCGGGTCATTTTTTCCCTTTAAATACTTCGGGATGAAATCCATTGGACCCGGACGGTAGAGGGAGATTCCGGCGATGATATCTTCCAGTGTTGTCGGCTTCAGTTCCTTCATGAAGGTCTTGAAGCCGCCGCTTTCCAGCTGGAACACGCCCTCGTTCTTTCCGGTCCCGAGAGAATCCATGACTTTTTTATCATCATAATCGATGTGTTCCAGATCAAGTTTCACACCATAGTCTTTCTCGATCATCTTCACAGCATCCTGGATCACGGTGAGCGTGCGCAGTCCCAGGAAGTCCATCTTTAAAAGTCCCAGTTCTTCCAGCGTCGTCATTGTAAACTGGGTCACAATCGTTCCGTCGGCGCCTCGCGATAACGGGACGTACTCATCGATGGAGGTCCTTGAGATCACGACGCCAGCCGCGTGCATCGAGGTGTGGCGCGGGAGTCCTTCCAGCCTCTTACTCATATCGATAAGCTTTTTCACCTGCTCATCCGACTCATAGAGCGTCTTCAGCTCCGGATTCTTCTGCAGCGCCAGATCGAGCGTGATGTTGAGTTCTGCCGGCACCATCTTCGACACCTGGTCACACAGGCTGTACGGAAGGTCCATGACACGGCCCACATCGCGGATCACACCGCGGGCCGCCAGGGTACCGAAGGTCACGATCTGAGCCACCTGGTCTTTTCCGTACTTTTCCACGACATAGTCGATGACTTCCTGACGGCGCTCGTAGCAGAAGTCCACGTCGATATCAGGCATGGAGACTCGTTCCGGGTTTAAGAAACGCTCAAAAAGGAGCTGGTAGCGGATCGGATCGATATCCGTGATCTTTAAGCAGTATGCCACGATACTTCCCGCCGCGGAACCTCGTCCCGGTCCCACCGCGATCCCGTGGGATTTCGCGAAGTTGATGAAGTCCCACACGATCAGGAAGTAGTCCACATATCCCATGCTCTTGATGGTTCCGAGTTCATAATCCAGGCGGGCGCGGAGCGTTCCGTCATCATTCGGATAGCGCATCGCGAAGCCCTCATCGCAGAGGTGGTTTAAATAGCCCCAGGAATCGTATCCATCCGGCACATCAAACCGCGGCAGTTTTGTGACGCCGAACTCGATCTCCACGTTGCAGCGTTCCGCGATCTTATGGGTGTTCTCGATCGCTTCTGGGGCATACGGGAAGAGCTGCCGCATCTCCTCCTCGGATTTTACATAGTACTGTCCGCCCTCGTAGCGCATACGGTTCTCATCGGAGACTTTCTTTCCCGTCTGGATGCAGAGCAGGATGTCGTGGGCCTCCCAGTCCTCGGCGTTGATATAGTGGCAGTCGTTTGTCGCCACTAACGGGATGTTCAGTTCTTTTGAGAGGCGCATGATCCCCTGGTTGACCTGGCGCTGCAGCGGGATACCGTGGTCCTGGAGTTCCAGGAAATAGTTTCCCTCACCGAAGATCTCCAGGTGGCGCCTTGCCGCCTCCTTCGCCTCCTCGTAGAGTCCTTTTTCCAGATATCTCGGAACTTCACCGGCCAGGCAGGCGCTCAGCGCGATGATCCCTTCGTGATACTCCCGCATGACCTCCTCATCAATCCTCGGTTTGTAGTAGAAGCCGTCCACAAAGCCTTTGGAGACGATCTTCATCAGGTTCTGGTAACCGGTATTGTTTTCCGCAAGAAGGACCAGATGGTAGTACCGGTCCTCACCGTGAACGGTCTCCCGGTCAAATCTCGATCCGGGGGAGACGTACACCTCGCAGCCGATGATCGGTTTGATCCCCGCCGCGCGGGCCGCACGGTAAAAATCGATCACACCGTACATGACACCGTGATCGGTGATCGCCATGCTGTCCATGCCGAGTTCCTTCGCCCGGGCCGCCAGCTCTCCGATTTTACTGGATCCGTCCAGAAGACTGTACTCTGTATGGACGTGCAAGTGTGTAAATGCCATCTGTCTCCTCCGTTTCTTTCTCATTTATCAGAAAAAGACCGCCGCCCCGAAAGGCGGCAGTCCCGTTGTTTGAATATATTTTTTTACGGACTTATTCCTTAGTTATTACTCAGATATTTTTCAATATCGTTTACTGCTTTTTCTTCGTCCACTCCGTCCGCTGTCACGATCACCTGCTCGCCGACCGGAAGATCAAGGGTCATCATGCCCATAATGCTCTTCGCATTGATCTTTTTGTTATCGCTCTGGACGTAGATCGTGCTCTCGTAGCTGCTCGCAAGCTGTACTAACATTGCGATCGGACGAGCCTCCAGACCAGAAGCAAGTTCAATGGTCACCGTACGTTTTGTCATAATAATCCTCCTCAATTGCACAAAAGAATGGAAGTAACCAATTTCCATTCAGCTATCTGTCCCCTGGTCCCGCAATTTTTCCGCCATCTCACCAAGCTTTCTCAGGCGGTGATTGACACCGGATTTTCCAACCGGCGGTTCCAGGTCTTCGCCCAGTTCCTTCAGTGTCGCCTCAGGTTTCAGAAGTCTTGCCCGCGCGATCTGCGCAAGACCATCCGGGAGACTTTCAAATCCCACCGTGTCGCGGATAAATTCGATATCCTCGATCTGTTTCACGGCAGCAGACACTGTCTTGTTAATATTTGCCGTCTCGCAGTTGACCTGGCGGTTTACATTTCCGCGCATTTCTTTTAAAATGCGGATGTTCTCCAGCTCCATCAGTGACAGATGGGCTTCCATCACATTCAGGATATCTACGATCTGGCTTCCCTCTTTAATATATACCACATAGTAGCGTTTGCGGATGACAATTTTTGCATCGATATCAAACGTCGCCATAATGGACTGGATCTGACGCGCTTTGGGCTCTGTCGCGCAGACGATCTCAAAATGGTAAAACTTCTCCGGATCACTGATCGATCCTGATGCGAGAAAAGCGCCGCGCAAAAATGCCCTGCGGCAGCAGGGGTTCTGGACGACCACATTTCCCACCACAGAAAGATTCTCCCCAATCTCCCCGTCTTCCGATAGAAGTTTTGTGGCTTTCAATACACGGAGCGCGTCCTCATGCTGTTTGACACAGACTGAATAGATCCTGTTTTTCCCAAGATGCGCGTTCCTCCGTATAGAAATGTCAGTTTCTATATTAAATGTTTTTCTCAATAATGTAAAGCACTTTCTGGCAACCGTCACATTTTCTGTATGGATCTTGATGCTGTAATGATCGTCTCCGGAGATCTGGATCCGACCGCAAAGACTTAAGATCGCTGCGATCTCAGCGATCTGGCAGTGCCTTGCTGCGCTCATATGCCTGGAAAGTTCTTCCTTGATCCTGGAAGAGAAAGACATGACTACTTTCCTCCATCCTTCCCCGCGTCTCTGTGTTCCAGCCGGATCTCATACCGCCCGGACTCCGTCAGACGCTTAAATACTTCTCCTGCGATCGTCACCGAACGATGACGTCCGCCGGTGCACCCGATCGCGATCACAAGCTGCGTTTTTCCTTCCTGTTCATACTTCGGGATCACAAATTCCAGAAGGTCATTCAGTTTCTTCAGGAATTCTTCCCCGGTGCCGCCCTGCATCACATAGTCCTGCACCGCTTTTTCTGTTCCCGTGTGAAACCGCAGTTCTTCCACATAGTAAGGATTCGGGAGGAACCGCACATCAAACACGAGGTCCGCGTCCGCCGGGATCCCGTATTTGAAGCCGAAGCTCAGAACCGTGATAAACATGCTGCTGTGTCCGTCGTTTCCCCGGTAAAGATTCTCCAGCTCATGGCGCAGCTCCTTTGTCAGAAGTCTGCTGGTGTCGATGACCTGGTCGGCCTCTTTTTTCAGGAAAGCGAGTTTTTCCCGCTCCAGCTCGATCCCTTTTTCCACGCGCCCCGTCCTTGAGAGCGGATGGCTCCGTCTCGTCTCCTTAAAACGCTTGATCAGGACTTCATCGGAGGAGTCCAGAAACAGGATCGAGAACGGATATTTGTTCTCTCTCCATTTCCGGATGATCGTCTCAAGATACGGCAGTTCCTCACCGCTGCGCACGTCTACCCCTAGGGCGATATCCTGTTTTTCGCTCTGTCCGTTCATGACCAGCTCCGCAAATTTTTCGATCAGAAGGACCGGCAGGTTGTCGGCACAGTAAAATCCCATGTCTTCCAGTGTTTTTAATGCCGTTGTCTTTCCGGCTCCCGACATTCCGGTCACGATTACAAGTCTCAACGAGATCTTCCTCCCTGTATTCTTAGAAAGCTGCTGTACACAGAATCTGCGAACGCAACTATATCCCGCAGGATTTTCCATTCGGAAAACTCCTGCCCGTAAACTCTCCTAGAAATCCCCTAATAATTTTACTTCCATCTCCAGATCCACGCCGGAATTTTCCTTCACCCGTCGTTTCACCTCATTGCAGAGTTCCAGGATATCCGCCGCCGTTCCATGATCCTTATTGATCACGAAACCTGCGTGTTTTTCGGAAACTGCTGCGCCTCCGACAGAAAATCCCTTCAATCCGGCATCCTCGATCAGCTTTCCGGCAAAATATCCCTCCGGCCTCTTAAAGGTGCTTCCGGCGCTCGGATACTCTAACGGCTGTTTTTCTTTTCGCTTTGCCGCGAGTTCTTCCATCTTTTCCCGGATCGCGCCCGGATCACCCGTTGTCAGGCTAAACGCTGCGCGCACTGCGAAGAGACCACGGCGCTCCAGCGCACTCGTTCTGTATCCGAGCTCCAGCTCCTCATTCTTCAGCCGCTTTACCGTCCCGTACCGGTCCATCACGTCCGCCCACAAGAGTACGTTCTTCATCTCGGATCCGTAAGCGCCCGCATTCATCATGACCGCACCGCCGACGGTTCCCGGGATTCCCGCTGCGAACTCCAGGCCGGTGAGTTCTTCTCTCGCCGCCGTGTTCGCAAGCTTTGAGAGCATCACACCGGCTCCGGCGATGATACTGTTTTCGTTTTTCTGAACTTCCAGCTCTGTCAGCCGCTCCGTGCTGATGATCGTGCCGCGAAAACCTTTATCTCCCACGAGAAGGTTGCTCCCGTTTCCGACCATGTACCACGGCTTTCCGGACGCTTTACAGTCCAGAACTGCCTCGCGGAGTTCTCCCTCTGATTCCGGAATCATGAACCGGTCTGCCGGGCCGCCGACGCGGAACGATGTGTGCCGCGCCATCGGCTCATTTGTTCTGATTTCCATGAATGTTTCTCCTTCTTATATAATTCCACCTGCACTTTTATCCAGAGCAGGCTGTGCGATCATTCGCTGCGTTTCGCGATGTTCGCCTGCACGCGGTTGTAGAGTTCCTGGGCCGCATTGTATCCCATCTTTTTCTGACGGTAATTGACCGCCGCAGACTCTACGATGACTGCCAGGTTACGTCCTGGACGGACCGGAATGTTGTGGCAGATCACTTTATTTCCAAGGAATTCCGTGTACTGGTCTTCAAGACCGAGGCGGTCATATTCCTTATTCTTATCCCACTCTTCGAGTTTGATGACCATGTCGATGGACTGGGTGTCCTTGACGCTCTCGACGCCAAACAGGGTCTTTACATCGATGATGCCGATCCCGCGCACCTCGATCAGGTATCTTGTGATATCCGGGGCAGAGCCGACAAGTGTTTCATCGCTGACCTTGCGGATCTCCACCACATCGTCGCTGACGAGACGGTGACCTCGTTTGATCAGCTCCAGAGCCGCCTCACTCTTACCGATCCCGCTCTCACCTGTGATCAGGACGCCTTCGCCGAATACATCGACAAGAACTCCGTGGATACTGATGCACGGAGCAAGCTTTGCCTTTAACCAGCGGATGACCTCCGCCATCGTGTCGGATGTCGGTTTCGAGGAGAGAAGGCATGGAACACCGTAGTGGCTGCAGAGTTCTGTAACCTCCGGCTCCGGAATCTGATTTCTGCAAAATACGAGGCACGGGATCTTGCTGGAGATCAGCTTGTCATACATCGCAATCCTGCGCTCTCTGGAAAGTCCGGAGAGATATGCGATCTCCACATTTCCGATCATCTGCACGCGCTCGTTGTCAAAATGCGCGTAAAATCCGGTGAGCTGAAGCGCCGGGCGATTGACATCCGGGTGGGAAACGACGATCTTTTCGGAATCCAGCTCCGGTGTCAGGTTTTTGAAATCCATTTTTTCTATTAATTCGGCTATGGTAACTCCGTACATGATGAAGTTCTCCTTTCTGTATCTGTCTGCTGACATACATAACCTGCGATTGTTCTTTTTGTTCCTGTTTTAACTCCAAACCGGCAGTCCCGCAGAGTCTGACGGCTTCGCATCGTGCTGACTTTGAACACTTCTCTTCAGTCTTTTTCTCTCTGCGCACAGTTATCTTCATCCTATCATATCACGGGCAGAATGTCACGAAATTGTTACTTCTCACGGGTAGGAATTTTCTGAACTGAAAATTCCGTATGATACAGTTTTGGGGGCACGAAATTTTCATCTACTCTGAGATCTGAGGCATACGGTCTTTTTCACGGAAATACGTATACACACTCTCCGCCGCGCGCTTATTCATTCCCTCTGTACTCTCAAGTTCCTCCAGGGAGGCGTCCCGCACCGCTTCCAGTGACTTAAATCTCCGCATCAGCGCCTTTCTTCTCGCCGGACCGATCCCTTCAATATCATCCAGGATCGAATGGACCTGCGCTTTGCTTCGCAGACTCCTGTGATATTCGATCGCAAACCGGTGGGCCTCATCCTGGATCCTCGTCACAAGCTTGAATCCCTCGGAATGGCGGTCGATTGGGATCTCCACATTATTATAGTAGAGGCCTCTCGTCCGGTGGTTGTCGTCCTTTACCATGCCGCAGACCGGGATATCGAGCCGCAGCTCATCGAGGACCTTCAGAGCGATATTCACCTGTCCGCGTCCGCCGTCCATGAGAATCAGATCCGGGAATCTTGTAAAGCTTCCGAATCTTCCGTCCAGTGCTTCCTCTCCGTCTTCCCGGTTCTTCCTTTCTTCTTCCAACTCCTCCATCCCGTGGGTAAACCGGCGCGTCAGGACCTCCTCCATGGACGCGTAATCGTTCGGGCCCTGGACCGTCCTGATCTTAAATTTCCGGTAGTCATTCCTCTTCGGTCTTCCATCCTCAAACACCACCATGGAGCCGACCGACTCAAACCCGCTGATGTTGGAGATATCGTAGGCCTCCATCCGGCGGACTTTTCCAAGTCCCAGCCACTCGCCCACCTGGTTCATGGCGCCGATGGTCCGGAGCTCCTCCCGCTTGATCTTATCTTTATCCTGATCGAGCACAAGCTTCGCGTTCTTCTCTGCAAGCTCCACCAGGCGCTCTTTCTGCCCTTTTTTCGGGACCAGGAATTTTACCGCCTGCCCGCGGCGCTTCGTGAGCCATTCCGCGATCAGGTCCATCTCCGGGAACTTTTCCTGAACCCAGATCTCTCTCGGGATAAACGGAGTTCCCGCGTAGAACTGCTTTACGAAGCTTCCGATGATCTGATAATTATTGTCCGCCGTAGACGCGGAGACACGGAAATGTTCCCGTCCGATCATCTTTCCGTCGCGGACAAAGAATACCTGGACCACCGCATCCGCCTCATCCCGCGCCATGGCGATCACATCGCGGTCCTCCATGCTCTGGCTCGTGATCTTCTGCTTCTGGGCGACCTGCTTCACACTGTTTAAGAGTTCCCGGTACTCGATGGCCTGCTCATACTCCATCGCATCGGAGGACGCCATCATCTTCTCCTCCAGCATCGTCAAGACCGGCGTATATTTTCCGTCCAGGAACTCGATGACCTCGGAGACGGACTTTTTATATTCTGCCTCGGAGATATAGCCCTGGCAGGGTGCCGAGCACTGTTTAATGTGGTAATTCAGACACGGGCGGTCCTTTCCGATATCTTTCGGAAGGTTCCTGCTGCATGTCCGGATCTTCCAGAGCTTGTGGATCAGATCGATCGTGTCCTTTACCGCCCCGGCGCTGGTGTACGGTCCGAAATACCGGCATTTGTCCTTCTTCATCGTTCTGGAGAACAGGACTCTCGGGAACGGCTCGTCCGTCGTGACCTTGATATAAGGATACGTCTTGTCATCCTTTAACATCGTATTATAACGAGGTCTGTGTTCCTTGATCAGGTTGCACTCCAGAACGAGTGCCTCCAGCTCCGAATCTGTGATGATGTACTCAAACCGGGCGATCCTCGAGACCATCTTTTCGATCTTCGCAGTCTTGTTGCGGCTGCTCTGGAAATACTGGCGCACACGGTTCTTTAAGCTGATCGCTTTTCCTACATATATGATCTCATCGTGCTTATCATGCATGAGATAAACTCCCGGCGATGCTGGGAGTTTTTTCAGCTCTTCTTCTATATTAAAGGTCGGGCGCTCATAAGAATTTTCCTTTTCTGTCAACGCAATCTCTCCCCGTCAAACTTTCTGATCATCGCCAGGTGGCGCTTGATGAACATGATCTGAGACAAGCTATCATCACAGCCAGCCGGCGGATTGATGTCCAGGACCAGACAGATGTCATCGAGTTCCTTCCGGGTCGCATGCGCGGAAAGCTTCGTCAGACATTCCAGCATCCGGTCGTAATTCTTCTCGTCCATCGCATCAAAGAAGTCCAGAAGATCCTGGCTGACCGTCGGTTCTTCCTCCGGCGCCTGTCCGGCTGTCATCTGCACGTTCCTGCTTTCGCTGGCCGCTGCTGACTGTTTCGCTGCCGGATTTTTTGCGTCCTGATCAATGGTTTTCGCATCATTTTTTTCCGGCTGGGCATTTTCAGGAGCTGATTTCGTTCCGGACTGACCTGCATCTTTCGGTTTCACGAGACGTACTCTCTCAAACCTGTATTTCTGGGCCGCATCCGGGTATTTCTCCCGGTCGACCTCCTCTAAAAACATCGATAACGGGCGCACCCACACCTTGAAATCCCCGTACAGAGCCTGGTAGACGACCATCTCCTCCCCGGTCTCCGAGTGGGTTGCGACCGCAATGATCTGGTATAACTTATTTTTAAAGTGCCGGTAGAATTCTCCCGGCACTGGTGTTTTACGAATCTGTTCCATTTTTTGTTCTCCATTCTGCCGGGTCCGGCCGCCCCTTTCAGGACGGTGTCTCCTTTGGCATAAGGTTCTATGACTTTACTCTCTGCTCTGTCAGGCCGACAGGCGTTTTTCAGACGCCGGCCGGTCCAGACATAAAGTTTTGTGACTATATTTTTCGATTTCTGCTGTATGTTGCAGAATTTTCAGTTTAGGAAATTTCTGCCCGCGTACAATAACATACTTTTCTATTGCTGCGCGGTTTCTGCCGCGGACTCAGCCTCAGAAGTCCCGTCTGCATCTTCACCCGCTGTCTCGCCTTCTTCAGAAGTTTCTGTCGAACCTTCCGCCGCAGCCGCGCTGCTTCCGTCCGCAGAAAGTCCCTCTAAGTGGTATTTATTCGCAGCG
>ERZ779895.3607-NODE-3607-length-11805-cov-6.092936_pt1 | contig 11805 bp, 17 predicted proteins | sample MGYA00511093_ERZ779895 | MGnify/ENA primary metagenome ERZ779895 (study PRJEB29588, sample SAMEA2142970) | human gut metagenome | biome: human gut; feature: human-associated habitat; material: faeces | place: Denmark | collected 2008/2010 ... | reverse complement strand
TCGAAGATGAAGAAGGCAATTGCTGAGATCCTTCTCAACGAAGGCTACATCAAGAACTTCCAGGTCATTGATGACGGCACCCAGGGCATCATCCGCATCACCCTCAAGTACCTGCCCGGCAAGGAAAAGGCCATCCAGGGTCTCCGCCGCGTCAGCAAGCCCGGCCTGCGCGTTTACGCCGGCGCCGATGAGCTTCCCCGCGTCCTCAAGGGTCTGGGCATCGCGATCATCTCCACTTCTAAGGGCGTCATGACCGACAAGGAAGCCCGCAAGGCAAATGTCGGCGGCGAAGTCCTTGCGTTCGTATGGTAAGGAGGTAGCGCAATGTCTAGAATAGGTAGAGAAGCAATAACCATTCCCGCAGGAGTCGAAGTCAAGGTCGACGAGAACAACCACATCACTGTCAAGGGCCCCAAGGGTGAGCTTGCTTACACCATGCCCGCACAGATGAAGGTTGAGATCGACGCAGGCGTCCTCCATGTCACCCGTCCTGACGACACCAAGGAGAACCGTTCTCTCCACGGCCTGACCAGATCTCTGGTCAACAACATGGTCATCGGCGTTACTCACGGCTTTGAGAAGAAGCTCGAGATCAACGGCGTCGGCTACCGTGCAGCCAAGGAAGGCAAGAACCTGGTTCTCAACATCGGCTACTCCCATCAGGTCACTGTCCCCGAGACCGAGGACATCCAGATCGACGTTCCCGATGCAAACCATGTTGTCATCAAGGGTATCGACAAGCAGAAGGTCGGCCAGTTTGCAGCAGAAGTTCGTGGTAAGAGACCTCCCGAACCCTACAAGGGCAAGGGCATCAAGTACGACTACGAAGTCATCCGCCGCAAAGAAGGCAAGACCGGTGCTAAGTAAACGGAGGTGTGCCTGAATGATTAAGAGACCCGATACAAAAGGACAGCGCATCAAGCGCCACAACAGAGTACGCGGCAAGATCTCCGGCACCGCTGAGAGACCCCGCCTGAGCGTATTCCGCAGCGAGAACCACATCTATGCTCAGATCATCGACGACGTCGCAGGCAGCACCCTCGTGTCCGCCTCCACCGTCGAAAAGAGCTTTGAAGGCAACGGCAGCAACATCGAGGCCGCAAAGAAGATCGGCGCGATCGTTGCAGAGCGTGCCCTTAAGAAGGGCATCGAAGAAGTAGTGTTTGACCGCGGCGGCTACATTTATCACGGCCGTGTCCAGGCACTGGCAGAAGGCGCCCGTGAGGGCGGCCTGAAGTTCTAAGGGAGGGGAGAAACTAATGGCATACAATAATGACAGAAGAGACCGTCGTAAAGACGAGGCTCCCTCCGAGTTCATCGAGAAGGTAGTTTCCCTCAACCGTGTCAGCAAGACCGTTAAGGGCGGCCGCGTGGCAAAGTTCGCAGCTCTCTGCGTAGTCGGTGACGGCAAGGGCCGCGTCGGCTTCGGCATGGGCAAGGCAAACGAAGTCTCCGAGGCTATCCGCAAGGGCCTTGAGGATGCAAAGAAGAACATCTGCACCGTTACCCTTCAGGGCACCACCATTCCTCACGAGGTCATCGGTGAGTTCGGCGCCGGCCGCGTGCTTCTCAAGCCCGCACCCGAAGGCACCGGCGTTATCGCCGGCGGCGCTGTCCGTGCTGTTGTCGAAGCAGCCGGCATTAAGAACATCCGTACCAAGTGCCTGCGCACCAACAACCCCGCAAACGTGGTCGCAGCTACCATGGAAGGCCTCAAGTCCCTGCGCAACGCGGCTCAGGTCGCTGCTGTCAGAGGCAAGACTCCTGAAGAGATTCAGGGTTAAGGAGGGCGAATCATGGCAAATCTTAGAATCAAGCTCGTTAAGAGCCTCAGCGGCAGACACGATAAGCACATCGCTACCGCTTACTCCCTCGGCCTGCACAAGATCGGCAACGAGACCGTGCAGCCGGATAACCCCTGCACCCGCGGCAAGATTGCAAAGATCGGTTACCTGCTCCAGGTCACCGAGGAAAACTAAAAGGAGGCGCGAGACATGAATCTGCATGAACTTTCCCCTGCCGCCGGCTCCAACACCAAGGCTTACCGCAAGGGCCGCGGCGCCGGCTCCGGTAACGGCAAGACTGCCGGCCGCGGCCATAAGGGCCAGAAGGCCCGCTCCGGCGGCGGTACCCGCATCGGGTTCGAAGGCGGCCAGATGCCTCTGACACGCCGTATCCCCAAGCGTGGCTTCAACAACATTTTTGCCAAACCCCTGGAGATCATCAACCTGACCGCTCTCAACAAGTTTGAGGACGGCGACATCGTCACCGCAGAGGCCCTGCTTGCCAAGGGAATCCTGAGCAAGTGTGAATACGGCTACAAGGTTCTGGGTAACGGCAATGTTACCAAGAAGGTGACCGTACAGGCCGCTGCTTTCTCCCAGTCTGCCAAAGACGCAATCGAGGCTGCTGGAGGAAAGGCAGAGGTGATCTAAGTTGATCCAGACCATTAAAAAGGCTTGGGGCATCCCCGAGCTGCGCAAGAAGATCATCTTCACCGCGCTGATTCTGCTGATCTTCCGCATTGGCAATGCCATTCCCGTTCCCTATGTGAACACCGGACTGCTGGGCACCTACATGGACAAGCTGAGCACCACCGTGCTGAGCCTGTACAACGTCATGTCCGGCGGCGCCTTTGCCCAGGCCACCATCTTTGCCCTGGGCGTCCAGCCCTATATCAACAGCTCCATCATCATCCAGCTGCTGACCATCGCGATCCCCTCCCTGGGCCGTATGGCGCAGGAGGGCGGCGAGGAAGGCAAGAAGAAGATCCAGTCCATCACCCGCTACGCCACGGTGGCCATCGCCATCATTCAGGGTATCGGCTACTTCTTCCTGATGAAGAACTACGGCATCCTCAACAGCACGTCTGTGTGGGCCGCTCTGGTCATCACCGTTTCCTTCATCGCCGGCTCCTCCTTCGTGATGTGGATGGGCGAGCAGATCACCGAGTTCGGTATCGGCAACGGCATTTCCATTATCCTGTTTGCGGGCATCCTGTCCCGCGTTCCCACTATGGTGTCCCAGATGGTCGACGGCTTCCGGGCCGGCACCCTGAAGTGGTGGATGGCTCTGCTGGTCATCGTGGGCATCCTGCTGCTGATCGTGCTGATCACCTGGGTCAACGGTGCCGAGCGCCGCATCCCCGTGCAGTACGCCAAGCGTCAGGTTGGCCGCAAGATGTACGGCGGCCAGTCCTCCACCCTGCCCATGAAGGTGAACATGTCCGGCGTTCTGCCCATCATCTTCGCCCAGTCCATCGCCATGATCCCCTCCACCATCGCCGCTTTCTGCAAGCAGCCGAAGGAGGGCACCTTCTGGTATGGCTTCCTCAACGCCATCGACACCAAGTCCGTGCTGTACATGATCTTCTACTTCCTGATGATCATCGCTTTCAGCTACTTCTACGCCACCATCCAGTTCAACCCCGTGGAGATCTCCAACAACCTGAAGAAGAACGGCGGCTTCATTCCCGGCTTCCGTCCGGGCAACCCCACCGCTGCATTCATTCAGAAGGTCCTCAATAAGGTCACGCTCTTCGGCGCTGTGTATCTGGGCATCGTGGCTATTCTGCCTCTGATCATTGGCAAGATCGTCAATGTCGCGGCTCTGTCCATCGGCGGCACCTCCGTCATCATCGTGGTCGGTGTGGCGCTGGAGACCGTCCAGGCTCTGGAGTCCCAGATGCTGATGCGTCAGTATAAGGGCTTCCTGGAATAATCGAGGTGTGCAATATGAAACTGATCCTTTTAGGCGCTCCGGGTGCCGGGAAGGGCACCCAGGCGGATATTCTCAAGAAAAAGCTCAACGTGCCCACCATTTCCACCGGCAACATCCTCCGCGCCGCCGTCAAAAACGGTACGCCCACCGGCCTTCGTGCCAAGGAGTACATGGACGCCGGCCGCCTGGTGCCCGATGAAGTCATCATCGGCATCATCCAGGAGCGTCTGCAGGAGTCCGACTGCGCCAACGGCTACATTCTGGACGGGGTGCCCCGCACCATCGCCCAGGCCGAGGCCATGGAGCAGGCCGGCATCAGCTTCGACGCCGTGGTGGCCATCGAGATCCCCGATGAAAAGATCGTGGCTCGTATGGGTGGCCGCCGTGTCTGCGAGAGCTGCGGCGCCAGCTACCACATCGTGAACATCCCCCCGAAAAAGGAGGGTGTGTGCGATGTGTGCGGCGGCAAGCTCGTGCAGCGCAAGGATGATGACCCCAACACGGTCCGGGACCGTTTGGCGGTTTATCATAAAGAGACAGAGCCCCTGAAGGGTTTCTACGAGGCCCGTGGGATTCTGAAAACTGTGGAGGACCAGCCCACCGTGGCTGGGACCACGCAGGCGATCCTGCGTGAATTGGGAGTGACCGAATGATCACGCTGAAATCCGCGCACGAGATCGAACTGATGCGCCGGGCGGGAAAGATTACCGCGGCTGCCCGTGCTGTGGCACGGGATATGGTAAAACCCGGCGTAACAACCCAACAAATTGACAAGGCAGTCCACAAGTTCATCACCGAGCAGGGGGCGATCCCGTCGTTCCTGCACTACAACGGCTATCCCGCCAGCGTATGCGTCTCCGTCAATGACGAGATCATCCATGGCATCCCCGGCAAACGGGTGCTGCAGGAGGGCGACATCGTCAGCGTGGACGTGGGCGCGTTCATCGGCGGCTTCCACGGCGACTGCGCCGGCACCTACCCCTGCGGCAAGGTGTCCGATGAGGCGCTGCGGCTGATCCGTGCCACCCAGCAGAGCTTCTTCGAGGGCATCAGGTACGCCCGTGAGGGCTATCGCCTGTCCGACATCTCCGCCGCCGTCCAGGCCTATGCGGAGAGTCAGGGCTACAGCATCGTCCGGGAGTATGTGGGTCACGGCATCGGGCGCAATATGCACGAGCCGCCGGAGGTGCCCAACTATGGCCGCCCCGGCCATGGCCCCCGGCTTCTGCGGGGCATGACCATCGCCGTGGAGCCCATGGTCAACGCCGGCTCCGCCGCCATCGTGCAGATGCCCGACGGATGGACCGTTCGCACAGCCGACGGCAAGTATGCCGCCCACTATGAGAACACCGTTCTCATCACCGCCGGGGACCCGGAGCTTCTGACGGACCCCGAGGGCTCTTTGGTGTGAGCGTATGGACATTGCCAGATCCAACATCGTAAAATCTATCGCCGGCAGGGACGCGGGAAGCCTCTTCTTCGTGCTTGCGACGGAGGGAGACTTCCTCCTGCTGGCGGACGGCAAACGCCGCCGCGTGGAAACCCCCAAACGCAAGCGCCGCAAGCATGTGGAGCTGGTGGAGGAGGGCAGCGGCCCCGTTGCCGACAAGATCAGAAGCAGCGAAAAAATCACAAATAGTGAGCTTCGTAAAGCCTTAGCCGCATTCAGCGGCGGTAATCAGGACCAGGAGGGATAACACTTGGCAAAATCCGACATGATCGAAGTTGAGGGAGTGGTGGTTGAATCACTGCCCAACACCACATTCCAAGTTGACATTGGAAATGGTCACACTATCTTAGCGCATATTTCCGGAAAGCTCAGAATGAATTTCATCAGGATTCTGCCCGGTGACAAGGTTACAGTGGAGATGTCTCCCTATGACCTGACCCGCGGCCGAATTACCTGGCGTACTAAGTAATGGAGGTTTATCGACATGAAAGTAAGACCGTCCGTGAAGCCCATGTGCGAAAAGTGCAAGATCATTCGTCGTAAAGGCCGTGTCATGGTCATTTGCGAGAATCCCAAGCACAAGCAGCGCCAGGGCTAAGACTTAATTGGAGGTTAAAAAGTATGGCACGTATTGCCGGTATTGACCTGCCCAAGGATAAGCGCATTGAAATCGGCCTGACCTATATCTATGGCATTGGCCGCAAGAGCGCGAAGGACATCCTGGAAAAGGCCGGGGTCAACCCTGACACCCGCGTGAAGGATCTGACTGACGCCGAGGAGCAGAAGCTCCGTGACGTGATCGACAACTATATCGTCGAGGGCGATCTGCGCCGTCAGACCGCTCTGGACATCAAGCGCCTCAGCGAGATCGGCTGCTACCGCGGCATGCGTCATCGCAAGGGCCTGCCTGTCCGCGGCCAGCGCAGCAAGACCAACGCCCGCACCCGCAAGGGCCCCAAGAAGACCATCGCAAATAAGAAGAAGTAAGAAAGGAGAACAGCAATGGCACAGGCAAAGAAAGTCATCCGCCGTCGGCGGGAGAAGAAGAACATTGAGCGTGGCCAGGTCCATATCCGTTCTTCTTTCAACAACACCATGGTAACCGTTACCGATACCCAGGGCAATGCTATTTCCTGGGCTTCCTCCGGCGGACTGGGTTTCCGCGGCAGCAAGAAGTCCACTCCCTTCGCGGCTCAGACCGCAGCCGAGACGGCTGCCCGCGCCGCTATGGAGCATGGCCTGAAGACCGTTGAGGTCTTCGTCAAGGGTCCCGGCCAGGGCCGTGAAGCCGCTATCCGCGCGCTGCAGGCCGTGGGTCTGGAAGTGACCATGATCAAGGACGTCACCCCCATCCCCCACAATGGCTGCCGTCCCCCGAAGCGCCGCCGCGTGTAATCGAAAGAGGAGGTAACAAGCAATATGGCAAAGAATATGCAGCCCATCGCCAAGCGCTGCAAGGCTCTGGGCATCTCTCCTGCTGAGATGGGTTACGCTAAGAAGACCACCAATCGTAATCCCGGCGGCCAGATGCGTAAGAAGAAGAGCGAATACGGCCTCCAGCTGGCTGAGAAGCAGAAGGTCAAGTTCATCTACGGTGTTCTGGAAAAGCAGTTCCACGCTTACTATGAGAGCGCTGCTGCCGCTTCCGGTAAGACCGGCGATAACCTGCTGATCCTGGTTGAGCGCCGTCTGGACAACGTTGTGTATCGTATGGGTCTCGCCGCTACTCGCCGTCAGGCCCGTCAGCTGGTGAGCCACGCCCACTTCACCGTCAACGGCAAGAAGGTCAACATTCCTTCCTACCTGGTGAAGGCTGGCGATGTCATCGAAGTGGCCGAGAGCAGCCGTTCTTCCGAGCTGTTCAAGCGCCTCACTGGTGAGAATGCCCCCATGACCCTGCTGCCTGCCTGGCTGGAGCGCACCAAGGGCACTCTCCAGGGTACGGTTGCTCACCTTCCCACCCGCGAGGAGATCGATACTCCCGTGGAAGAGCACCTCATCGTCGAGTTGTACTCCAAGTAATTGGGAGGATACCCTCGAAGAATGGTACGAACTGCAAGCGGCACGCGGCTTGACCGCGTGACCGCAATGACAAGATGAAGGAGGGTAACCGCATGATCGAAATTGAGAAGCCCCAGATCGAGTGCATCGAGACCCCGGCTGACATCACTTATGGCAAGTACGTGGTAGAGCCTCTGGAGCGCGGCTATGGCACCACCCTCGGCAACGCCCTGCGCCGCATTCTGCTTTCCTCTCTGCCCGGCACTGCGCCGACGACCATCAAGATCGACGGTGTGCAGCACGAGTTTTCCACCATCCCCGGCGTCAAGGAGGATGTGACGGAGATCGTTCTGAACATCAAGAGCTTGCTGACCAAGCTCCATGGTGATTCCGGCAAGACCGTCTATATCGAGGCGGTGGGTCCCTGCACAGTTACCGCCGGCGACATTAAGGCCGACGGTGAGGTGGAGATCCTGAATCCGGATCTGCACATTGCGACGCTGGACAGCGGTGCCACGCTGAACATGGAGATCACCCTCTCCCATGGTCGGGGCTATGTGCCCGCCGACCGGAATAAGCCCACGCAAAACGTCATCGGCACCATTGCCGTGGATTCCATCTATACCCCTGTCAAGAAGGTCAACTACACTGTGGAGCCCACCCGTGTGGGTACCTCCAGCGACTTCGACAAGCTGACGCTGGAAGTCTGGACCGACGGGACCATTTCTGCCCGGGACGCTGTTTCTCTGGGCGCCAAGATCCTGTGCGACCACTTTACTCTGTTCACCGACCTCTCCGAAAGCGTTGGCAGCAAGCCTACCGTGGTGGAGAAGGCGGAGGCCCAGCGTGACAAGGTACTGGAAATGACCATCGAGGAGCTGGACCTCTCTGTCCGCAGCTTCAACTGCCTCAAGCGCGCCAACATCAACACCGTCGAGGACTTGATCTCCAAGACCGAGGACGAGATGATGAAGGTCCGCAACCTGGGCCGCAAGTCCCTGGAAGAGGTCATCAACAAGCTGGCGATGATGGGCCTGCACCTGGCTGACGAGGAAAACAACTAAATTTTCCGCCGGGAACACCCCGGCGCACCAAAATCCTTACAAGGAGGAGAACCGAAATGCCCGGAACTCGGAAACTTGGCAAGACCAGCGACCAGCGCATGGCTATGCTGCGTCAGCAGGTCACTGATTTCTTGGATAACGGCAAGATGGAGACCACCATCACCCGTGCCAAGGAAATCAAGCCCATGGCTGAAAAGATGATCACCCTGGGTAAGAAGGCCGACCTGGCCGCTTACCGTCAGGCGATGTCTTTCATCACCCGCGAAGATGTCTGCAAGAAGATCTTCAAGGAGATCGCTCCCAAGTATGCGGAGCGCAACGGCGGCTATACCCGCATCATCCGCACCGGCATCCGCCGCGGCGATGCTGCTGAGACCGCTATCATCGAGCTCGTCTGATTCAGACCCGCTCACGGCGTAAGCACTGATAAAAGCCCCATTGTCATGGAACTCGAGACCATGACAATGGGGCTTTTTATGGGTTAATTAAATAGCTGTAACGCCATTTTATGTAGAACAAGCCCCCGGAAAAGCTTTCGGGGGCTTGTTCAGAAAAAAGAAGAAAAAGAAGAAAAAAGAGAAAAGCAAAAATAAGAACTGGACTTACCGCACGCCAAAGAGGAGATCTCCGTAGGTGGGGAAGGGCCAATATTTGTCGGCAGTGATGGACTCTGCCTCGTCGCAGACCACTCGCAGCTCTGCCATTTTTTGCAGGACCACATCCCGGATCACATAGGCTGCGTCCGTTACATCGGGGATTGCTTTCAACCGGATCAGGGTGGTATCCAGAGAGGAAGCGGCGTCACTGATCTCGTCCGCCAGCTTGGAGAGTTTGGAGATCAGATCCTTTTCATATTTACAGGCCAGCCCGGGAACCGCCGTAGTTTTGGCGGCCACAGTGCCGGACAGATCGCCCAGATAGGCCTCCACAGCAGGCAGAATTTCCTTTCGGGCCATATCTACCATGGTAAGCCCCTCGATGTTGACGGTCTTGCAGTAGTTTTCCAGACAGATCTCATACCGGGAACGGATCTCCGCTTCGGAAAAGATCTTCAGAGAAGTGAGCATCTCTACATTTTTCTTTTCCAACACAGTGGCCAGAGCATCCGGTGTGGTGCGGAGATTCAGCAGTCCCCGTTTTTCTGTGGCCTCCTTGATCCAGGCGTCATCATAGCCGTTGCCGTTGAAAATGATCCGCTTGTGGGCCTTGATGGTCTCCTTGATCAGGTCATGGAGCGCGGACTCAAAATCAGGTACACCCTCCAGCCGGTCGGCAAATTCCTTCAGCGTTTCTGCCATGGCTGCGTTGAGCATGATGTTGGCACAGGCGATAGAATCGGAGGAGCCCACCATACGGAACTCGAATTTGTTGCCAGTGAAGGCAAAGGGGGAGGTCCGGTTGCGGTCCGTAGTGTCCCGGGTGAATTTAGGCAGCACATGAACGCCCAGCTTCAGAACGGTTTTCTCGGTGCCGCTGTAAGGGGTGTCCGTCTCAATGGCATCCAGAACAGCGGTAAGCTCATCGCCCAAAAAGATAGAGATTACAGCAGGAGGTGCTTCGTTGGCGCCCAGACGATGATCGTTGCCGGCAGTGGCCACAGACAGCCGCAGCAGATCCTGATAATTGTCCACGGCCTGAACGGCGGCGCAGAGGAACAGCAAAAACTGGGCATTTTCATAGGGCGTCTCACCGGGTTTGAACAGATTCACGCCGGTGTCCGTAGCCAGAGACCAGTTGTTGTGCTTGCCGCTGCCGTTGACGCCAGCAAAGGGCTTTTCCGCCAGCAGGCACACCAGACCGTGACGGGAAGCAACCTTCTGCATGATCTCCATGGTCAACTGGTTGTGATCCGTGGCGATGTTTGCCACGGAGAAAATGGGAGCCAACTCGTGCTGAGAGGGCGCTACCTCATTGTGCTCCGTTTTGGCCAGAATACCCAGCTTCCACAGCTCCGTGTTCAGATCCTCCATATAGGCTTCCACCCGGGGCTTGATAGCACCGAAATAGTGGTCATCCAATTCCTGTCCCTTGGGGGGCTTGGCACCGAACAAAGTCCGGCCGCAGAAAACCAGATCCTTCCGCTTTTCATACATGGCCTTGTCGATCAGAAAATACTCCTGCTCAGGGCCTACGCAGGGGCGGACACACTTGACGTCCTCATTGCCGAAGAGCTTCAGGACCCGAAGAGCCTGCTTGTTCAGCGCCTGCATGGATCGCAGCAGCGGCGTTTTCTTATCCAGAGCTTCCCCGCTGTAAGAGCAGAACGCCGTGGGGATACACAGGGTATGGCCTTTGATGAAAGCATAGGAGGTGGGGTCCCAGGCGGTATAGCCACGGGCCTCAAAGGTGGCCCGCAGACCGCCGGAGGGGAAGGAGGAGGCGTCCGGCTCTCCATGGATCAGCTCCTTGCCGGAAAACTCCATGATGACGCCGCCATCGGGAGACGGAGCAATGAAGCCGTCATGCTTTTCTGCGGTGACGCCGGTCAGGGGCTGAAACCAGTGGGTAAAATGGGTGGCGCCGTGTTCCACAGCCCAGTCCCGCATGGCGGTAGCTACCGCGTCTGCCACATGGGTGTCCAGAGAAGCACCCTCATCAATGGTCCTCTTCAGAGAAGCATAAACATCGGAGGGCAGCTTGGCCCGCATGACCCGGTCATCAAATACCAGACTGCCGAAATAGTCAGAAACTGTACGCATGTGTAAACTCCTTTCCCTCATGAAAAAGGGGGCACCGATCCCCCGGAATCACATTCCGAGACACCGTTGCCCCTCCGTATAACGAACAAAAATGGCGTCTTGAAGATCACTCTCCAAGACGCCATTGCCTTTGATGTTGGGGATTATACACGATAAGATTTTGCTTGTCAAGATGTTTCCTACAAAAAAACGGAGAAATTTTCGGGAAATTTGCCGAAGTCTCTTGACATCCCGGAAATACCTGTTAAGATAGAAGTACAATTTCAAAGTCCCTTATCAAGAGTGGCGGAGGGAACGGCCCGATGAAGCCACGGCAACCTGTTTTCACAAGGTGCCAATTCCGACGGAAACGACAGATGAGGAGCGGAAAACGATCTTTTCACGCGCTTCCATGTCGGAAGCGCGCGTTTTTTGTCATCCGGCGAGGGACAGCAAAGGAGAAAGAACATGGCAAGAACCTACTTATTTACCTCTGAATCCGTGACTGAAGGCCACCCCGACAAGATCTGCGACCAGATCTCTGACGCGGTGCTGGACGCCATTCTGGCCAAGGACCCCAACGGACGCGTGGCCTGCGAGACCACCGCTTCCACCGGCCTGGTACACATCATGGGCGAGATCACCACCAGCTGCTACGTGGATATTCCCAAGATCGCCCGGGAAGTTATCCGGGATATCGGTTATGACCGCGCCAAGTACGGCTTTGACTGCGATACCTGCGGTATTATTTCCAACATCGACGAGCAGTCCAGCGACATCGCTCTGGGCGTGGACAAGTCTCTGGAGGCCAAGGAATCCGGCGAGGCCGAGCTGGATAACGGCGCCGGCGACCAGGGCATGATGTTCGGCTACGCCTGCGACGAGACCCCGG
>ERZ779895.3605-NODE-3605-length-11808-cov-2.572790_pt1 | contig 11808 bp, 15 predicted proteins | sample MGYA00511093_ERZ779895 | MGnify/ENA primary metagenome ERZ779895 (study PRJEB29588, sample SAMEA2142970) | human gut metagenome | biome: human gut; feature: human-associated habitat; material: faeces | place: Denmark | collected 2008/2010 ... | reverse complement strand
TCTTCTTTAGTTTCCGGTTCAATTCTAACTGATACGTTTGCTGATTTTGCCATAATTATTACCTCTTTCATTTATTCTATTTATATTATAGCATTTTGTATCAACAATAGCAATACAATTTGAACTTTTTACAAATATTACTTCCCAACCGCTTTGACAAGATTAACAGCAGAAGTACCCATATGAACTGCACTCATTACATTAACTTTTACACTAGTATCTAAACCAAATTGCTGTGCTATTCTCGGAACTTCAGCAGCACTCATCATAATACCGATAGCAAGTAACATATTTGTACTCCATGAAAGCAAGCCTAGGAATAGAAGTGTTGTTTGCAAAAAGGCAGTTAAGCACAATGCAAATACTTGCTTCACCCAATTATTAAATCCATCTCCGTAGCCTCTTGGAATAGAGAACATATACAAACTGCCGACTGCAAGCTGTATAAGAAGTATTCCGCCACGCTTGATATTATCAAAGAAAATCTTAAATACACAGAATCCTAATGCAATCAGCGTAACAAGTTCAAAAAGTCCTGCTGTGATCATAGCTCCGCCGGGATTAAATGAGGATACAAGAACTTTAGTAGCAAGACTGCCGAGAGAAACATATTGCTCTCCTGCAGCTATCGATACCAAGTCTTTAGCAAATGTATTTTGCAGAGAAACACAAAATTTGTATAACTCAATTGGCGTAATCGTAAATAAAGAAACTGCCATAAAACCTTTAATCCAATTAAGTGCAGTTGTTTTAATATTTGCTCTGCCGGTTTGATATTCGATGGCAAGATCAAATGCAGATACAACAACGCCTACTACAAATAGGCTCCAACCGAATAAAGAGAACAATTTAACAACAGCTTGTACCCATGACAGGTTAAATATTTCAGTACCCATATTGGATATTTGAGTAAAAAAGTTAGCAATGCCGTCATATATTGACTTGAAAAGCCATTGAATAAATCTGTTTAGAATGGCATCAATGATTGAATCGGAAATGCCCGTAAAGGCATTTCCTATCGCATCACCAATACCGGAGATTATATCTCCTAACCAATCAAAAATAATAATCACCTCCAATAAAAAAGATGGTTGAAATAAATCAACCATCTATAAAAAACAAATCATTACATATTTTCAAAAAGTTTTCTTAAAGGAGTATCACTGCTTTTTTCATTCTGTTTTATGACTTCTTGCATAATTGAAATTCCAATAGCTACACCTTTTTTGAATATAGCTCTTTGCATATCGTCACAACACTCGTCTATAGTATCCATAAAACCATCGAAACATATTTCTTGATTTTCCAACAAGACGCAGGAGAATTTTGATTCGGCATCATCTTTTTTTGCCTTAATGGTATCGATTTCGGTACTGACTTTTCGATTATATGCATTGGTTTGGATTTGTGAATCATATAGAATATCTAATACATCTTTCATTGGCTATTACCTCTACAATGTTTTTATAGTTTGATAATAGCAAATTTTTTCTGATTTTAAATATTTGATGCTTATTTGTCGAGTATATATTCCGTTTCGTAATATTATTACATACCGACAATCCCCCAAATATAAAGTGGAGCTGTAAGCGTAAAGATTAGACAAGCAAAAAGAATAGCAGGAGCCGCAAATTCAAATTGACCGTGCTTTCTGTAATCAAAATATGCTGTGCCGATTTTAACAAAGAAAAGAACGGCGAGAATTGTATCGACAACAGGAAAAACAACATTGTTTACAACTGTTTTTATTTGAGATTTCGCCGAATTCCAAGTGCTTGTAATTGCAGTTGAAACATCTCCGGCAGCATAGACTGTTGTTGCAGTAAAAAGACATGCACATATAAGTGCAACGGCAAAAACAGCCCACTGCTTTTTAGTGAATTTATTTGTAATTTTGTTCATTTAGAATACCTCCGTATTTTTTCAAAATTGATTTAACTTTATCGTCAGAATGATATCTAACCGGAATTTTAAGCATTTCTGCTCGTGAGATTTCCTTCACCATTTCATCCGTCCAACAATCCCCAAATACCCACAGCTCATCAATCATCCAAATCAGACTGAAATCAGCAAGTTTTCGTTGTTCTGTTTCTTTATCACTTTGGGGATTAGTCATTAAGATGTAAAAATGCGGAACTACAGGAGCCGCACCGCATTCTTTCATAGCATATTCGCCAAAACGGACAGCATTGATTACATCTTGATTGGGATTATCTGAAAGCGGAGCACAAATATATACTCTTTTCATCATTCATCCTCATCTTTTCTCATTTTTAGTTTAAGTACAAGGATGGCAACTGCCGCACCAAGCCCAACACCACCAAGACCTATCCAAGTACCGATATTCCTCTCATCACCCGTTTTAGGGTTATGAGGAATATACGGTTTAATAGTTACGGTTTGTCCGTCATCGTTAATGTCAGCATGAGTGGTTAACTCAACACCATCACGGTACAATGTCTCAAACACTACAAGATCGGTGTCCTTTTTAATAGCCGAACCGTCAAAAGTAAAGGTGACTTCTACTTTGCCGTTTGCCTTATCGGGTACAAACTTAACGGTCGAAGTGATTTCTTTACCTTTAACTTTGAACGGCTTGCCTGTGGATTTATCCATCAATGTGCCTTTGATAACATATTCGGTATTAGGTACTAAATGCTTGTACTCAACAGTATCTTTTATAGTTATTTCGCCTTTTGCGATGACTTCTTTTTTGTCATTGACGGTTGCCGTTGTTTTTAACTCTGGCACTTTATCATTGATTGCAGTAAGTTCAACCACTTGCTCGTTATCTTTGATTATTACAGTAAATACATCTTCATTATCAAGATAGCCGTCGGCAGGCTTAAGTTCCTTTATAAGGTATTCGCCATAAGGAATGTTATTGAAAACAAATACGCCGTTTTCATCGGTAACGGCAGTTAAAATTGCTTTATCTTTTGTAAATTCGGTAGTATCCGATTTAAACAAGCCAAAGGTTGCTCCCTTGATTGTTTCCTGGGTTTCTCGGTCAATCTTCAAGCCTTTAACAGAACCATAAATTAGATTGTTTTCGATAGCTTTATCGTTATTGAGTTTAATATCAATAGCCTTGACATCTTGACCTTGATATTCGGTATCAAACTCATATTTGGTATCGGACAAGATATAATTCTTATCTGTGGCAATCTCTTTTACATACCACTTAAAGCCTACGGGCAAGTCACAGTCAAAGACAATGCTTCCATTTTTATCACAATTTGCAAAAGTGATAAGAGCATCTTTTGGAATAACATCGCCGTTGCTTGCTTTAATGTCTTCACCGGCATAAATACCGAATCTTACAGAAGTGATTTCACCGTTATTGCCGATACCGAATGTCTTATCATTTGCCATAATCTTTTTAAGTGAAACCGAAACCTTTTGTCTATCGTTATACACCGAAATGTCGGTTGAGGTAACGGAAACATTCTGTCCTGCATAGGTGAGTTCAGCATCATACTTGGCGGCATTATGAACATATCCGTTTGGTGCAGTCTTTTCAATAACTGTATATTTACCGAGATAAAGTTCTTTTGATTTAGCCACACCGTCATCGTCGGTTGTGATAGTATCAACCAAAGTGCCTTGCTCATATCTTACCGTACCGTCGAGAGTGGTTATATCTTCGGCAGCATAGATTTCAAAAATTGCTCCTTTAAGATTACTTATACTGTATTTCGGAGTGTATACGCCTTTGTTTTCTTCAACAGATGAAAAAATCTCACCTGTTTTAGTGATATTGATTACACCTTTTTGTGCAACATCTCGTGCCTTAACTTTAACTACGGTAACACCTGTATCGGTTGATGAATTTTCTTGACTGATAGAAAACGGAATCGGAGTATCGTCAAGAACATATCCATATGGTGCTTGTACTTCTTTAAGAGTATAATCACCATACGGCAACTTTTCGGGTGTGATTAAATATCCCTCTTTGTTGGTGTAAAAGGTATGAATTGATGTTACTTGAGGGTAAGTGTACTGCATTGTAATTCTATGATTATTGCTATCGTAGATTTCAAAAGCAGCACCTTCGTATGGGATTCGTTTACCCGTTTCCTTATCAAGTTTAACCACCTTGAGATACGACTCGAAATTTTTATTGTTGATAAGGAATTTGTAAGTCTTGCCGTCTTTATTGATGAAAACATCGAAATCGGTGATAAGTTCTCGACCTGCCCAACCTTTAGTTTGATGGACTGTGTAAACACCATATGGAAGTAATTTTGTACTTGCAAAGCCATCTTCGTCGCAAACAATGGTGTCTCGTTCGTCTTTATCTGCATTTACAAAAGAACCTGCCGATTTAAGATAAACTTGAAACTCTGCACCTTTTTCGGGTGTTTCGATTTGAGTTTCACCATCATCAGTATGTTTGATAATGCTGATTTTGCCTTTAATGACTTGTTCCATAACTGTCATATCGGGAGCGTTATTGTATTCAACTGTATAATCTTTCGGGTCTGCACCTACTTTATACACCGTATCGTTAAGCAAATATCCCTCACTCGGAGTAATTTCCTTTATCGTCCAATCTGTTCCGCAAACATAATAGTCGGTAGTAAAAGAGCCGTTACTGTCGGTTGTATATTGTGCAACAAGTTCATCGCCTTTATACAAATCATAAACAGCACCACTGAGTTTAGCGTCACCTTGTGCGTGTCCTTTTTCGTAGTCTTGTTTTGTAACGGTTACTCTGAATTTTTTGAGTATGTTATAGAAGCTGACCGATGATGTTTTACCGCTTGAAATAGTTATAGTTTGCGATTGATTAGGTACATATCTGTCAATGTTTTCTTCCGTAATCGTATATGTTCCGGGAGCTAAATTAGAAATATCAATTTCGCCGTTTGCATTTGTTGTGACAGTTTTTGAAAACCCCTTAGCACCTGTGACAGTAAAGTTAATACCGGCTACAACGCCATCCTCCGAAGTTTTCACAAGTTTCATATCACCAAGCGGAGTAACCGAACCCGAAAATGCCATTGAAACAGGGTCATAATATGCCGAATAGATAAGTTTTTGATATGCTTCACTACCATAGGGATAGTAAAGCAAAAGTTCATCGTCATCACCTGTACCGTTTTTGTAATATTCACCGTTGGCAAGTTTGAAGCTTGACGCAGTACAAGATTTATCAACCTTAATTGTTAATGAGTTAGAATTTTTGCTGTGGGTAATGCTCCAACCGCTTCCGTTTTTCGTGAATGCGGGATAATCGGAAAGCACCTTGTTTGTATCGGTAACGGTAAGGCTGTTCCCTGCAACGATTGTTCCGACATTGGTGTTATTGAATGACGGCTTTTTATTTAGGTTGTCCATTCTGTCCTGTGCCTTGTCACACCACGCTTTGTATCCGCCGTCGCTGAAATCCCAGCTTGTATCGGAACCGAAGATAGACCACACTTTTTTCTGACAGTAAGCCATATCCTGCCAATCTATCGAGTTGCCGTGTTCAAGATAATATCCTGCAAATATCCACTTTGCAGCTTTAATTGCCGTGTCACTTGCCATAGCTTTTTTGCCTTTAAGATATGACGAACTCGGTGAGGTTGTACCGTATTCAATACAGAAAAGCGGATAAGTTGTACCGCCTTTTTTCGTAGTATGAAGTTCGTGTCCGTAATGTTTTGAAACGCTGATATCAAGTTTCTTCATACCCGATACCGCGCCGAGGTTTTCCGTTGCCGCAAAGGCACTTAACGGAAACATCATTGTAACTGTTAATACCGACAAAAGAACTGCAACAATTCTTTTGCCTAAACTTTTGAATTTCTCTTTCATAACTTTTCCTTTCTGCCTGTTTTAAGGCATAAAAAAGAGAAGATTGTTACATCTTCTCAGGTTAAATTTATGATATTGTTATTTGAAATTGCCTGTCCATTTACCGCAGTAACCGCAACTCCAGCATTCATAGCCTTGTGGGCAGTTAGCAAAATATTCATCGTCGGATAATTCTCCGCTTTCCCATTTGTCTGCCCAAGATTTCATTACCGAATCAACATATGCTTTAACATCCGATTTGCTGTCAAACCATCTGCCCATATTGCCGCATTTCATTGAATGATTATTGTTATTACTGCATTGACTTGCTTTTTGGGTTGTTGGTTGTTTTGATGTAGTTGTCGGTTTTGTTGTGTTTTGTACCGCTTTATCAGCCTTAGTATTTGGTGAAGTCGGTTTATTTGTACTCGCTTTCGCTGTTTCGGTATTCGTAGTTTTTGTTGCTTTGCTTTCAGCAGAAGCATTGTCCGTCTTTTGAACTGTTGTATTTACCGTAGTGCTTTCAGTTACGGATGTGGATTCCGCCGAGGGTAAAGTAGTTGTGCTTTTTTCCGAAACAACTGCTTGTGTGTTTGAGCAACTCACCAAAATAATTGCCGATAAAACAATAAATAATATAGTTAATAAATGCTTTTTAGTCATATAAATCTATCTCCTTTCAACTGTACATTAACTCAAAGTATATCATAAATCAAGTAGAATATGAACCATTGTACAATATTTGGTAGTATTGATAGAATATCAATATAACCAATTAAGCAATATCAACAATAAAAACTACATGGACTGAGTAAGAGGTTCTTCCTCATCCGGGACCTCTTCAATATCTGAATTCAACATATCATTAAGCTCGGATTGTGCTTCAACCGCCTCGTTATATGCATTCACAAGGCAAGTCCTTACTGCATCCGACGCTTCTTTGGTGATTGGATTTGCAAACGGAACATATTCAGTTTCGCCTTGTTCATTTGTTACCGCTCTTGACGGCATCGATGCAAAAAGACCGTTTTTGCCTTGAATCAATCTAACCCCATGAATAGCAAATGTGTCATTAATTGTTAGTGTAGCATAAGCCTTGGTTTTGCTTTCGTCATTAATCAATCGATCAATTCGTGCTGCAACAGTAGTTGACATAAGTATTCCTCCTTTAATTCATTTCCAAAGGAATAAAGGTGCAATACATATCCGACTGCACTTCTTCCTCTGAAATATCTTCAATTTCTTTAAACTTGTCTGCATAAAAATCTGCTTGTTTATCGGTTAACGGTATAAAGTTTTCATCACCGTTATCACCGACAATAAGAATAGGACCGGCATAAATGCTTTGTCCGATTTTTCGATTTCCATCCATGCCGATTAGCTTTGCCTCATCATTTCCGATAACACAAGCTTCATCATTAAATGGGTGTGTCAGTTCAATCAAACCGCAGACAGCGGCGCTGAGATCTTTGTAATCATTGATATGCATATTAAGAACAAGCGGTGTATGGTGCGGCGTGATATATACAGCTTTTTCACCATCCATATCTTCACAAAGGGAAGTATCGAAATTATCAAGTTCTTTATAGCCGACAGAATCGAAATAAAAACATTTACTGTCGGAATTTTGTTCTTCGGTTTCAAACAATTCAACAACATCACTGACAGATAAACTCGTGCCTTGATAAAGCGGTGGTCGATCATCTTCATTAAGTCGTATGTATAACGATTCAAGGTTATCTACATCAATATCGCCATAATAGACTTGCTTATAAATATTAGGGTCAATGCCTCCTCGTTTTTCAACATAGGACAACGGTGCAAACCTATATGCGTGCTCATCTTTTTCTGAATCAATTTGATATATCTTTACTCTCATATATCCTCCTTACATTTGCTGAACCGACTCTAACGGTTTAGGTTCTTGTGTTTCTATCTTTTCTTTAGCTAAAAACATATTTAAATCATCGAATGCAATTCGAGTTTTATCAATTAGTGCATTGATTAGAACAGGGTGATTGTTTATGAGATATTCATTTCGCAAATTGCTGTCGGGGATAGCAATCAGCTCACTCCAATTTTTGTTTTCCTGTGAATATCTGGCATCCTGCATGGCTCTTTTTATATTACAGGCAAGAATATAACTGACTCGGTCAAAGCCGAACTCGTCAATAATGCTTTTCATGAAATCAGTATTCAGGTGATTATCGACAAAGTTGCAATCAATTGCATTATGAATAGCGGTTGCACAGCGTGAGTTTTCTAAGTCACTTTGACGCCAAATGTCAACCTCATTACAATGTCTTGCTGTATTAAGAGAACTGCGATAAAGAGGGATTTTGTCCGACATTTTCATATCCTCCTTTTTTCTTTGATCTCTCAACGAGTAAATGAATCAAAGCAGCATCCTGCTCCGCCTCCGGTAGTTGATTCAAGAACTCTGCAAGCGTTACGGTTTCTTTGCTTTCTTTTGTATCTTGGCAATTGTCACAAATCTTTTCTTTTTTGATAATAATCTCGTCTTTTGAAAAAGTAAGACTCACAATGCTGTTGGCAGTAATGCCTGTCAAAAAGCGAACTGATCGGGGTATCGTTAATCTGCCTCGGTCATCAATTACCTTATACTGTTTATCCATTTTTAACTTTAACCTCCTCGGTAAATTATTTTTTCAGACAGAATCTTATCCACATCAATTTCACGATCAAATAAGGAATATTGAAAATATGACTTCATGCGTTCCGATGTATCGTAATTTGATATGAGAAGTTCCGAATATTGTTTGCCGCCCTCGTATCGTTGAGCAATATTGTTAATTCGGGTAATACCTTCAATAAGAATTCCCGGTCTTTGATATAGTTCTCTGATTTCAGGACAGTCATTGTATGACAAAAGAAACTTGCCTTGTATATTGCAAAGCGTATTCGCAAGTCTTTCGTGATCGTCCTTTCCGAATCCGCCACCGTCATAATAATCTTCGGTATTGTAATACGGAGGATCACAATAAAAAAAGCTGATTGGTCTGTCATACTGACCTATCAGTTTTTCAAAATCTTTGTTTTCAATAATTGTATTACGGAGTCTTGCGTGTGCGGCACGAATTAGGGGAAAGTTCTTCCACATATCGTGTGGTTGACTTCCAAAGCTGTCAACACCGGATGCATAACTGTATCGAATCAATGAATAATAATATGCTGCTCGCTGACAATCAGACAAATCATCGTCTTTTAAGCGATTCGTCATATATTCAAAATCTGCTCGTGAGTCAAGTGAAAACTCTAACCATTTAATCAATTCTTCCGGCTTTTCCTTAACACAACGATATAGATTTACTAAATTTTGATTGAAGTCATTATACACTTCGAATTTGTCAGGTTCTTTATGAAACAAAACCCAACCGCCGCCTCCGAACACTTCAATATATCTACCATAGTTAAGGGGTAGGCGTTTAACAATCTCTTCACGCAGAGCCTTTTTTCCGCCTACCCATGACATAAAGCTGTTCATAATATTTAGGGCAAGCTCTGTGTGTTATTTGTTTTTATATGGTCTTGGCACAGGGCTATATTTTCCGTATTTTTTATCACATTCGTCAACAACTCTTTTATACAGCAAATCCAAATCGACATCGGTTAAAATATGCCAATATTCCGATTTGTGACAAACACGAAAATCGTATATATACCGTCTTGCCGCAGCACACTTTTTTCTTTGTGATTTCGTTTGTGGATTTGGATATCGGTGCAATATTTTTCGTGCCCACCTGTAATCCTCAACAGTAAATGAAATCACACGATTAGCAAGTGCTTCATAGGGTTCCATTACAATCACCATTTTTGTTTAACTCAGCCTGCAGCGATGCAATTTGCTCATTCAGTTTATTCATTCGATTAAGCTGAAAGCAACACATAAAAGCGACTCCGACAGAACCGCCGACCATTACGCCTAAAACAAAACACAACAGATTATTCATCCCATACACATCCCTTCATCTTCACTTTCATCTGGACCTACAATATTAACATAGTCGCTGATAGCCAATAATGCCTCATTGTAGCTTCCAGAGTTTGTAACTTTGTCAATCATCTCTTTTGCTTGCTCATCAAGACCATTTTCTCTAAGAGTACGAGCCGCAATGCCCATAAGATTAAAGATATTGCTGTCTTGACCGATAAGCTCGCAATCCGGTTTTATGACTTCTTGGCTTTTGTTATTAACAACTTCTTCCTTGTCAGAAAGTCTGTTGTCAATATAATCTGATAACCAAGTGCCGCCAAACACCTCATGCGTACCGATTCGCCACATGGCAAGCTTAGGAATATTGACATCTGCATTATCAAGTGGGAATAAAAGATTTGTAATTTCACCCGACTTAAACGAGTAGATATCTTCAAATTTGGAATTATTCATAAGAATGTTTCGTTTTGTGAAATCCTCGTTAATTCCTTGAAGCCAATCATTAAGGTCACCACCGCAACCTTGAAGAATTAAGCCTTCTTTATCTTTCATTTTGAGCAAATCCAGCTCATTGATTTCCTTAATCATATGTAAGACCACCATCCTTGTTAATATATTCATCTAAAGTATCGAAAGTAGGTATATCACCAGACAGCAAATGTTCAAAATCACTGTCTACACCTAAAAAACTCAAATCGCTTTCATCAGTAAGTTCAATGTATTCTTGATTGCCCAAGTCAATCTCTTCAGCTGTCACCAATGAACCGGCATGATTAACAGTCACTTTACGCTCAAGCGTTTGCATTTCGCAGTTATCATCGTCATAACGCAAATGATAAAGGTGTAACCCTTTGGGAACATCGTCTTCGGTTAATCTTTCATTTGCGAAAAGACCGGGTTTTCCGAATATTTCAACTACGGAATATTCGTCAACACTACTGCAAATGTATTTGTTGCCCGATAAATTGAGAACCAATCCTCGCTCAGCAGGACTCATCTGCCAAATATCAGCCGCAAAATCAACTGCTGACACATCTGTATGAGGCAGTTCTCTCGAAACAACTTTTCCGTTTTGATATGTTTCAGTTCCACAGTTTTCTCCGAAATCCTCATCAGCCCACTTGATTGTGAATGTCAATTCGGGATAATGTTTTGAAAGATTACCGATAATTCCTTTCGCCGGTTTCCAGGCTGTTAAAAAATTAAGCTCGTTAGGGTTATCGCTTTTATGGTATTTATATGCAAGCGAGGTTGTACCCCAATTTTTAATTGTCCAATCATACCAAGTTGCCGAGTTATAATAGTGAATATTTGAAACTGCTGCTATGCCTAAATTCCATATTTTCTTTTTATCTTCTGTCAAACCATTTGCATATTTTTTCAAATATTCCATGAAATCATCAAAAGTACCCTCACGGCTCAAATCTTCGTTTGGTATCTTATCAAGAAAGTCCTTAACAAGAGTAATGCCCTCTCGAGTATCTGAACCTTCGGGTATATCCAAATCTTTCGGTATCGGTAAAACCTTTTTAAAATCGATAGAACCTCTGCCAAACGCATCAACTTGAATTGCTTGGAGCATTTCGTCAATCAATTTTTGGTTACCACTGATGGTTAAAATGTTTCGTATATCGTTAGCCATTTAAATCTCCTTTGTTTCTTTCATCAATTATTTTTATTCGCTTCGCAAGTGCTTCAACTACATTTACGGTGACCGCATTTCCTGCTTGCTTATACTGTTGGGAATCGCTGAATCCTGCCTCTCGTGATTTCAAATACTGTTCATCGGAAAATCCTTGCAGTCTCCAACATTCCTTTGGAGTAAGTCTGCGAATAAAACCAACAAAGCATTGAGTATCGGCAACAATAATCAGCAATGCAATTTTGTTCTCCTTTTCGTCAAGTTCCACGAATTCGTGAAGTCTTGCATATATATCAGAAAACTCATCCGCATTAAATTCACCAACTAAAACAAGTAACGCTGAATGTTCACCCTTATGCTTACTTACTCCTGCGTTTTGTCTTGCTGTGATACATCTTGCAATTTCAGTGAGTTTAGGATCAGCATT
>ERZ779895.3592-NODE-3592-length-11842-cov-25.839908_pt1 | contig 11842 bp, 14 predicted proteins | sample MGYA00511093_ERZ779895 | MGnify/ENA primary metagenome ERZ779895 (study PRJEB29588, sample SAMEA2142970) | human gut metagenome | biome: human gut; feature: human-associated habitat; material: faeces | place: Denmark | collected 2008/2010 ... | reverse complement strand
CTGGATAGAGCACTTGGCTACGGACCAAGGTGTCGGGGGTTCGAATCCTCTCACGCACGTTATATGGAATATGCTTGAAATCTTTTAAATAAAGGGTTTCAAGCTTTTTCGTTATATAAGCTTATTCGTTCCACTTTATTCCATTAAATTATTCTACATTACGTATGAGACAATCGACATTTAACAAACTATTGTCAGTAGCTTTTTTTATGTAATCCATTGTTTGTGAAAATTCTGAATGTCCTGCAAAGTACTGAATATCTTTTGGATTTATACCATTGTAATAAAGTCTTGTTATAACTGTACGTCTAATATCATGTGGAGATTTGCATACAGGCATGTTAATTTGTTTACAGTATTTTTCTAATCGGCCAGCAAAACAACGGTCAGTACAATATGTTATTTGCCCTTTATATTTTCTTAAAAATATAAAATCATCGTTGCCTACTGGGAAACCATTATATTCATTAAGTTCCTTAATTAAACGTAATGTTGATAGACATTGCTGATTTAATGGTAGTTTTCTATTGCCAGCTGGTGTTTTGCAGTGGTCTGCAATTTGTTTACCAATAGATTTTCCATCCTCATTGATTTTTTCGATTAGCTCACGTTGAATGTGTATGCATGGGGTTCCATTTACGTTAATGATATCTCCCCATTTTAGAGCACATAATTCGCCAATTCTAAGCCCTAAATTAAATAAAAGTAGTAGACCTAGAGGAATTGCATTTCTTTTGTCCTGAGCATCTTTGGAAGCTAGGGAACATATTTGATTTGATTCGATATCTGTAAATTGTGCATTTGCATCATCCGTATGTGTTGCAGGAGCAAATTTACTTTTATTTGGCTTAAATTCCTTAAAGATGTTTTTGGATACCAAATGTTCATCAATTGCATATTCATAAAAGGCATTAATTGTAGCTTTAATGCAGTCCCAATATTTCTTTTTGATAGTAGGTCTTATTTTTTTACAGTAGTTAAAAAAATTACGCCAATCATCTAAAGTAATATCTTCTAATGGCTTCTGAGAAATATAGCAGTCTTTGATATACATATTGTACAGCCGTATATCTTTTTGCCAAGTTGTTTGAGCTATGTTGTAATCAGCTTTCCTAGAATCAAGAAAATCGAAAAAAATAGAATTAATAGTATTTTGCTCATTCTTAATCAAATTGATAATCAGCTCTTCTAAATCTTTTTGGTAGGTTTTTTTATATGTCTTACCATTAATTTTTACATAGTACCTACCATTATTTGGCAATTGCTTAATTTTGTATTTTGATAATATTTCCTTTCTTATCATATCTTCTATTACCTCTTTCTGAGTTAATAGAACCTCGCTTTTAATATTATCATATAATGTAATTTTTTTCACGATAATTTTTCATAGACGTCTATTCCCCTTATATTATTTACTCGAGTATGACAACTTCTTGTGTTGTACATATTTAGTATCTAAATTCATTCTCATTTTCGAGCCCGAATTTTTTATAAAAATAAATTTTGTGAAATATTACCAATATTAACCGCAAAAATTGTTAAAAACGATGAAAAAACAATATTCGAAAACTTAAACTTAAAACGATACTATATATAGAAGAAAATAAATAAGGAGAAGACACAATGATTAATAGAAAAAATGAACGCATAATTCAAAATGCTTATTTAGACACATTTATAGCACATTTATTTACTAAAGAGCTTTTTGACGAGCTAATTAACAACAATGATATTAATAATTATTTAAATCAGATTGCTGCATCAATGATAGATATGGGCTATTCGTATGAGTGGGTAAGAGATACTTTAATCCCAGAAGTAGTAAAGGAATATGATTTGAAAGAACAGATAGAATATGAAAGCTCTCTAATCGAATAGAGAGCTAGAAAGTATAATAAGTAATACATTTTAAATTTTAGGAATGGTTATTATAATATTTGTAAGCATCATTCTTTTTTCATCATCCAGCGAATCAAATACATCAACCACAGCTTGTGGGATGTTTTGATACTTATAATCGGCTGAACCTTTTACAAGGTAATCGAGCGAAACATCTAATATATCAGAGAGTTGGGATAAATGTTCGATGGAAAGTCCTGACACACCTCGTTCAATACAACTCATGTGTTTTGCAGATATACTTAGTTTTTCCGAAAGCTGGTCTTGTGTTAATCCCTGTGTGCGCCTGATATCACGTATTCGATTACCCATTTCTTTTTTTATATCCATTATAGCTACCACCTATATTTGATACATTTATCATAAACATGACGATAGGTGTAGAAAACATAGTAAAAGGTGCAACTTATATTACCTGTTATTAGATATTTTCTGCATATATTTGTACAAGTAGAAAAAAACTACTATTATTTCTGTCAAGATAGTGCTATACTACTATTTATATGGAATAAATGTATACAAAGAAAGGAATTTAATCATATGAAAAAGAAAATAGTAATTGCTATGCTGTGTGCTACTATGATGTTTACAACAGTTGCTTGTGGTGGGCCGAAACAATTATCTAAAAAAGCCACAATCGAGCTTGGTAATGAGGATGCTCTTAAAGTATCTGATTTCTTAGACTTATCCAAGGATGAACTTAAAAATGCTAAACTTAATACTAAGGATGTAGATTTCTTTAAGGTTGGCGATTATACTGCTACCATTACTTATAATAAGAAAGACTATACTATTAAGGTAAAAGTAAAAGATACTACTGCACCAGAGGTAAAACTCTCTGATAATATTACGGTTCAGACTAATAATCCATTACATATGTCTGATATTATTACTAATGTTACTGAATTATCTGGTAATATTGATGCATCATTTAAAGATAAGCCTAAGTCTGAAAGTACAGATAATACAGAGAGTGTATCTGCAACAGAAAATACAGAGAGTACAGAAAGTGGTAGTGCATCAGTTATTGCTGTTGGTGGATGTAATTTAAAACATAATGATGAGATTACATATACTAAGAGTGGTGATTATGATAATACTATTACTGTAACTGATGATGCAGGAAATAATACTGACATTGATATTAAAATATCTGTTATTGATGCTCCTAGTATTAATGGTATTTCCGATAAAACAGTAACAGTTGGTGATACTATTGATTATTTAAGTGGTGTTACTGCTACAGATGGAAAGGGTACTGATATAACAGGTAGTATTGAAGTAGATAGTAGTAAGGTAGATATTAATACACCAGGTACATATCAGATAACCTATAAAGTAACAGATAGTTATGGATTTAGTACCGGAGCTAATTGTAATATAACAGTAAATGAGAAAAAGGAAGAAGTAGCTGATAATACATCAGATGGAAATGATAATACAACAACATCTGATAAGGGAAATAAAAAGAGTACTAAGAAGAATAAAGGAAATAATAGTAATACAGCTTCTAATAACAATAGTTCTAATGGAAGTTCTAATAATACATCAAATGGAAGTGCAAGTGCTGCAAATAGTGAGCCTAATGATGGAAAGAAAACATTTACAAGTCCTTTTGGAGAAACTATAAGGACAAATCCAAATAATTATAAGTATGATACAAAATATGCAGCAGAGTTTTATCCTAAAGGATTTTGGGCTAATGGAGAATGTACTAAGTTAGACGAACTGAGCGATGCCATACAAGGTAGAAATGAAGCTGCTGCAAGATATATGTTAAAAGGTGGCGACCCTGATATGACACAAGAATGGTTTGACCAACATTATTTATCAGATGAAGATTTCTATGCTAAATATGGATGGCATTTATCTAAATATCAGCAGTAAATAATAATAACATCATCATAAAATAATAAAGGAGAGATAGGCACATATTACTATATATGTGCCTGTTTCTTTTTTTTATTAATATACCCGAATTTATATGCTTTTTACGATACTATATATAGATAAGATAAATATTTATAGAAAAGGAGAGGTTTATTTATGAAAATAGATAAAGATGATTTAATAAATAAGATAATTATAGTTGTTCTTTTTAGCTTAATGCTTGTTGGAGATATTATATTAATGTATTTAGCTTATGTAAAATAAAAATTATACAATAGATAAATTAAAATATAATCCAATGAGTAATATAAATATTGACTTTCCTTTATTTTATAAAATTAATGATGATAATATAAAAGATAAATATTTACAAAATAATATAAATGAAATTAGTTTAGACTAATTTATATTCACTATGGAACACTTACTAAAATGTAGGTGTTCTTATTTTTTTTTTGCAAAAATATTTAAAATGAGTAATAGATTTTATGGATTTAAAGCGATACTAATATCGTAATGATAAAAAACGCGGATGGAGAAAGTCCGTGGAATGGTGAGACATTTCAGGATAGTTTAAAAACAATATAATTTATCATATGGGGGATTATAAATGCAATTTATACAAGATGAATTAAAAAAGGATAATGACTGGGTAAGCAAATGGATTTCGGATGGATGGAAAAATGAATACTGCCCTATTCAGGTTGGGTTTGACAGAGTTATTTTGAAATTGACATTGAAATCAATTGATTATGACATATTGCAGTCTGCGATAGATGTATGCAAATTAAATGAAGATAACTGGATATTTACGAAAACAACAAGTGACCAAGATATCTCATTAAATATTTGTAAATCAAACAGCGTAAAATATACATACATTAAAGTAAATTTAGCGAATAATGATATATTGACCATAACTCCTACAGGCAAGGACAGAACCGATAATTGCACTCTTATTTTACATATAGCACCGCATAAATATTTAGGAAACATATACAACAACTGCGTATGTGATGAAATCAGTTTTATTCACAACAAAATGGCAGAGATTGAACAATTGACAGGCTTATGTTTTGATAGAAATTACTTGGAGCTTACGGAAGCAGAAATAAATATGAATTTTTTATATGATTTGGAATCTATGACTTTTGCGGATATAGTAAATGCTATAGGGGCTTATCAAATTATGAATAAAAAAAGTACAAACAATGGATTTTCCATATCAACATTAAAAAAAAGTGTAGTCGATGCAATGACTTCTTCAATTATAGGAAAAAATAAAATCTCGATTTACACACGCTACACCGATGTTGATATAAATATTTATGACAAATCATATGAGGCCAAACACGGGTATAATTTAGAATTTGACAAGGACAACGATAAAATTGATATGATTCAATCAAACTATTTACGAATCGAATTTAAATTTAGCAAGCGTGGTATCAGTACATATCTTCCAAGTTCAAATTTAAATAACTTAACACAAATAGATATCGAGGAAGCATTTAAAAAAATATATAGAAAATATATTCATGATAATGTCGTAAAATACTATCGGAGTTGGGATTTGAGGTTGCAGAAGTACTTCGGTCAGTTAGATATCTCGGCCTATAAAAATCGTTCCGCATGGAAAAAGGATTTTCTCTTAGATATATCAGCTCAGCTTCGGAATGAGGGCGATGGATTTCTTTATTTAACAAAAGAAGAGTTAAAATCATATATAAAATTGATACCAGCTCCGTCAGTAAAGAAAAATGCTAACAAAATTGCAGAACAAATACTATATGAGATGGAATCTAAAAGAGACATGCCAATAAGAATAGTTGATGAAGTGCCCTACAAGGTTATTGATGAATTTATTCTTAATTTTTCAGGTGTGCAGGAACAGGCTATTTGGTACTTGCCGAATAATGCTTTTGTTTAATATTTTCTCTGCAAAAAAAACAACAAATCCGTAAAACATAACATTCTTATTCCTCATGATAAGGAAAATAATTTATAAATATGAACATCTATTTAATAAAACAAATAGGTGTTTTTTTTATATTTTTTAAAAATAAATCCTCGAAAAATACTTTTAAAAACGATACTAATAAATAGAAGATAAATATTTATCTTAAATAATAATTCATTGAAATATGAATAGAAAGGATATGATTATATGAATAAAAAAATGATAATTTATCATAATTCAGATTTTATCTACAGATGTATTTTTAAATATTGTATTTTTTCATTATCAATTTTTTTCATTGATATGGTTGTAGATGAATATGGAAAAATTCAAATTTTATCAAAAAAAGGATTCCTCAATAAAATGAAATTTAATTCTGAAATAATTAATACATTAAAAAAAATAAGAGTAAAAAAACAAAATGATTATTATTTTGTAAAGGAAAATACAATATGAATAAAATAATTGATTTTGTAAAAAAATCTGGACTTATGTTCTATCTGCTTTTCGTATTTGTGAATTATTTGGTTCTAAATGTTTTAGCAGATTATTTTAAGATTTCCTTATTAGTATTTATTGTGGTTGTGTTTATAGCTCCTTTGGTAGTTCCATTTGAACATATTATAAAAAATATAAATCCAAAAAAATATACAGATATGGATTCAAAAGCACATTTCAAAGCATCATATCCAAGTGTTCCGGCAAAATATTTATCCAAAAAGCCAAGAGATATGTTGTTAGGCATATACCAAAATAAATATGTCTGTTTACCAGTACAAAAAGATGGAATAAATGGAATAATCACAGGGACACCCGGAGCCGGAAAGAGCCTTATATTAAAAGCTCAAATACTGGCAAATGAATATAAATTACAGATAAATCCCAAAGATGCAAGTAAAATCAATTCATGGAATTACTTCTTGATTGATGTAGACGGATTAATATATAAGGATATAAACAAAATACAAGGAAAATATAAGGCCGACTATAATTCAAAATTGCATGTTGTAGAGTTAAGCAATCGTGATTCATTTGGTTTTGATGTATTTTATAAATTGAGAAAAGAAAATGTATCAGAAACCGAAAAGCTTAAGACTGTAACAGACATTGCCGATGCTCTAATACAACAATCCGGTGACAATCCATATTTTTCTGTCAATGCTAAAAAAATACTTACTGGAATATTGCTTTATGGAATTGGAGAGAAAATGGATTTTATTTCAATAATTCAATTGATATGTCGTTCAAATTTATATGAGCTATTGTCAGAAATTGTTGAATTTGCAAAGGATTTTGAAAACTCTATCGTGATAGATAAATTGAAATCATTTGTCGGTAAAGATGATAATGAATCATTGCAAGATGTAGAAGCTACTATGAAGCAATGTTTAGATGTCTTTTCATATCCTGATATTATTTATTGCTTTCAGACTAATCCGAAAAAAACATCTCCACAAATTTTAAATGATGGACAGACAAACCTTGTGTTTGCGGTTGAGACATCTATGCTTACAGTTTATCAGCCAATATTCAGACTTGTGACAATGATGGTGTTACGGCATTGTGAGTCTGATTTTACCGAATCAGACAACCGATACACTTCTATTTTAGTTGATGAAGCAGCAAGGATTGGCAGAGTGGAGGATTTAAGCAATTTAATGGCAACTGGACGAAAGTATCATATAAATATTTTGATGTTTTTTCAAGACTTAAGCCAATTCAAAATGATATACAGCAAACGTGGTGAATTTGAAACAATAATAAATTTATGTGAACTCAAAGCATTTCTATCAGGCTCGGATGCTGATACAATTGATTATTTATCAAAAATAGTAGGCAAGTATGATGAAATAAGACAGAGTTACAAAAAGGACAAATTACTACATTTACAAGCAGATACTAATTATCAGGAAGAGAAAAAAGATATCATAGATGGGCAATCATTAATGATGTTAAGGGAAAAGGATGAATTGATAGTGATAGCATATGGTCACTATATGCGAATTAAAAAAATAAGATATTACAGTGATAGGATTTTGGCACCTATTTATAAAAAAATACAGCAATACAATACTGCTGAAAAAGAGGAAAAAAATAATGGAAAATAATTTTAAAATTAAGGCTGTTGATATGAACGTTTATGAATTTATAGATTCACTTTCAAAAAAGTTAATTAATGCCTACGAAAGTGAAAGTAAGCAGATTGATATATCTTACAGCAAAGTCAGGGACACAGAGATTATGCAGAACGGACTGGCAATTGAATTTTTGGATTCTCCGGCAGGAGCAATCATATATCCCCAGAAACTTTATGAGACTAATGAATCAATAGATACTATTGCATCGAATGAAAAAGAAAAAATAGATAATCTGCTCCAAACAATTGTGTTTGATAATATGTCGAAAAAAGAACTACAAGATAATCTGTTTATTGAATTAACAAATGCTGAAATGTATCCTACACTAAAAAGCCTATGTGCAAATCAACAAATAAATGATTTAATGCTTATTCCAAGGTTGAAGTTGAATACAGAAAAAAACTATATTGCAAGTGTAATTGTATCACATAAAGCGCAGGCTGAACTCTTTCATATGACCGATGATGAAATATTAGCTATAGCAAAATCAAATACATTTGCACAAAATCAATATATATGCCGTGCCATGAATGAAATAATGGCATCCATAACAGAAATTGATGAAATAAAAAATGATTCAGAATTGATGTATGTTGTTACAAATGAAAGAGCGACTTATGGAGCTACAGCAATCGCAAACAAAGAAGTAATGAACACGATTTGTCAAAAAATCGGAGAACGTGAATTTTTTGTAATTCCATCGTCAATATCAGAGGTGATTGTTGTACCATCTTCCATTGTTGATGACCCGGCAGATTTACATAAATGTTGTATTGACGTTAATAAAACACTTAATGAATCAGATGTTTTAAGCAATAATATATATCGCTACAATGGAAAAAAGCTATGCATATGCAACTCGTTAAAAGAGTTAAATGAGCAAAAAAATAAAGAAAATCAATCAAAAATCATATCAAATGATATACATGTAAAAAGGACAATAAAATGAAGATATTAGATACGGCAGAAGAAATAAAAAATGCATATGAAACATATATGCAATTAACTAATTCAGTTGATGAAGAGTCAACTGCAGCAGATTGGATATTATATCATGAACCAAAAGATAGAGGAATTAACAAATCAAATTGAAACAGGAGTTAAAGCTCTCTTTGAATCTGACAAATATAAAGAGTATCTCAAAGTTATGTCGAAGTTTACAAATTATAGTGTAAATAATACGATTTTAATATTTTCTCAAAGACCGGATGCTAAATTAGTAGCTGGATATACAGCCTGGAAAAATAACTTTCATAGACAGGTACAGTCGGGAAGTAAGGCTATTCGTATAATCCAGCCAAGTCCATATAAAAAAACTGTAATTGAATATGCAACAGATGAAAATGGTCAAAAAATCATGGACAAAAATGGTAATCCTATCGGAGAAAAGAGAGAAAAAATAATGCAGGGATATAAGGTTGGCTACGTATTTGACGTATCAGATACAGAGGGCACACCTCTTCCATCTTTAATAACAAATCTGACAGAGGATATAAACAATTATGAGCTATTCAAAGGTATTCTTGAAAAAATTGCAGATATTCCAGTTAAATATGAATCAATTCAATCAGGTGCAAATGGATTTTATTCTTTGTCGAATAATGACATCCATATAAGAGATGATTTATCACAATCACAAACTATCAAAACATTAATTCACGAAATGGCTCACTCAATCATTCATAATCAGAAGGACGGAACGGATAAAGAAGCGTTGCGGAATATAAAAGAAATAGAAGCAGAATCAGTTGCATTTACTGTTTGTAGCTATTATGGTCTTGATACTTCGGATTATTCATTTGCGTACATTGGTGGATATATCAAATCAGAGGATTTGTTAGAATTTAAATCTGCTTTAAATGTTATCAGAGAAACGGCAGATTCTTTAATAAAGAAAATAGATGATAAATTAATGCAAGAGCATTTACAAAAATATGACAAAGCATTAGCGTACAAATGGCCGGATGCTTATTTGATGGTAGAACCTAAAGCTGATAATAATTACGTTTTTACTTTTTTGGACAGAAATGGAAATATAACTGAACAGGGTAATTATGTAGATGATAAACCAATAGGCGAAGTTGCAGAAAACATAATGATTGCGCACAATAAAGACATCAAACGTGCTGTTTTACAGGATGAAACATTTGTAAAAGACAAAATGTGCAGAGCTATGAGTGAATCATACAAAATGGAACGACAAAAAAAGATAACTCAACACATCAAATAAGGGAATCTATACTTGATACACCACTATCGGAACACCTAAGTTTCTATATCCGATAGTGATGAATCAAGGCAAGTTCCTCTTTGTGCATATGCACAAAAGACCGCCAAACAAAATGTTTGCCTGAACTTGCAATGGAGAGATACTCTCCCTTGACCCTCTTTTTATTTTGTTGCATTTCAAATAAATATAAAATTCGAGGTATGAATATATGAGAAAGAAAAATCATGCAATTTATTTAATGCTAAATGATGATGATTATGCATTAATCAAGAAAAAAATAAATGAATCGGGAAGAACGATATGTGATTATATGACTGATTCAGCAATAAATTGTGAAGTTACATCACAGAATAAAATTAATGAGCTTAAAGAACTTAATCGTAATATATATGAATTTGACCGCCAAATCAAAGCTATTGGCAATAATATAAATCAGATTGCAAAAAAGGTAAACGCTACAAATGAATCAATTACATCTAGGGAACTAAACTGGATAAAACAAAGCATAAATCAGATTAGAAATGAGGAAACAGAGCTATGGCAACAAATAAGACAGCGCAGCATGGATTGAGTAAAGCATCTATGCGAAATGTGATTCAATATGTTCTTCAGGATAATAAGATTAAAGATAACCTAACATATATGTCAGGTCCATTTGAATATGATGAAATAAACTGGAATAATGTGTATAAGTCATTTTGCCATGAAAAAAAGATGTGGAATAAAATGGATGGCAGACAATACCTACATCATATTATATCATTTCCACCTAATGAAAAGATAACACCGGAACAGGCTCTTGAATTTGGAAAAGAGTTTGTTGATTCAGTTTTTTCGGATAATCAGGCATTGATTGCGGTGCATCAGGACAAAGAGCATATACATATTCATATAGTTGTAAATACAGTTTCATTTGTGGATGGGAAAAAGATACATCAAAGCGCTTATGATTTGCAGAGAATGAAAGACCTGACAAACACAATGTGTATAGAAAAAGGTTTATCAATAGCAGTAAAAGGTCAACACTACGATGGTTCATTGATTGAAAAGGGCGAAGTAATCAGTTGGAAAAAAAATCAATATAATATGATAAAAAATAATACAAAAAACAGTTTTTTGGTAGATTGTGCCAAAGCAGTAATGGATTCTATAAAATCTGCTGTAAATCGAGAATCTTTTATTTGCAAAATGCAAAATAAAGGCTGGTCAACGAATTGGAGCAATACGAGGAAAAATATAACGTTTGTTAACGTTGATGGTAAAAAAGTCAGAAATTCAAAATTGGAAAAAACATTCAATATAAAATGTTCTAAAGATGATTTAGAAAAAATATTTATAGAAAACAATGAAAAAATGGAAATTGATGAATGTATAACAAATAATTATAAATATAAAATTAAACATAGATAAAAGCGTTCCACTTTTATTCCATTTTGATTTTGAGGTTCTATAACTCTTGATTTTACTGGGTTTTCGGGTTACGTATGTGGTTCGAATCCTCTCACGCACGTTATATAGTATAGAAAGAGCAGGTTGTAATACCTGCTCTTTCTATATTACAAATCGTCCGCGGACGATTTGAACCCCAGGGTACGTTCTACACTCCGTTGCGGTCGGCGCTAAGCGGAAGTCCACCGGACTTCCAGCGCCCTCTCACGCACGTTATATAGTATAGAAAGAGCAGGTTGTAATACCTGCTCTTTCTATATTACAAATCGTCCGCGG
>ERZ779895.3585-NODE-3585-length-11863-cov-7.228913_pt1 | contig 11863 bp, 14 predicted proteins | sample MGYA00511093_ERZ779895 | MGnify/ENA primary metagenome ERZ779895 (study PRJEB29588, sample SAMEA2142970) | human gut metagenome | biome: human gut; feature: human-associated habitat; material: faeces | place: Denmark | collected 2008/2010 ... | reverse complement strand
CGGCTCCGGCAGCACCTGTTGCTGCACCGACAGCGGCACCTGCACCTGCACCTGTCGCAGCACCTGCTCCGGCAGTCGCAGAGGCAGGAGAGGGCGCAGCGGTCGAGGCTCCTATGCCCGGTACTATACTTAAGGTTCTGGTTTCGGCAGGACAGTCGGTATCTAAGGGCGATACCCTTCTTATACTTGAAGCCATGAAGATGGAAAACGAAATAACTGCTCCGTCGGACGGAACCGTTTCTGCGGTGTGCGTCGCGGCAGGAGATGCCGTTGAGGTCGGTAAGACTCTTGTTACAATAAAGTAATTTACACTGTCCTTTTTAAAGGGAGGAGATCACAATGCAGAAAAAGATCGGCATTACAGAGACCGTGCTGCGTGACGCGCATCAGTCGCTTATCGCCACGCGCATGACTACACAAGAAATGCTTCCAATGCTTGAACAGCTTGATAAAATCGGTTTTCACTCGCTTGAGTGCTGGGGCGGCGCAACATATGACGCCTGCCTTCGCTTCCTTGACGAGGACCCGTGGGCAAGACTTCGCCTTATACGCGAAAAGTGCCCGAACACTAAGCTCCAGATGCTTTTCAGAGGACAGAACATGCTCGGCTACAGACATTATGCCGACGATGTTGTTGAATACCTCGTGCAGCGCTCTGTAGCAAACGGTATAGATATCATCCGTATATTCGATGCGCTTAACGATATCCGTAATCTCGAGACCGCAATAAACGCCACCAAAAAGGAAAAGGGCGCTCATGTACAGGCGACCGTGTCGTACACGACCGGACCGGTCTTTGATCTTGAGTACTACACAAAATACGCAAAACAGCTTGAGGATACCGGTGCGGATTCGATATGCATAAAGGATATGGCGGCACTGCTCACTCCTTACACTGCATATGATCTTGTAAAGGCTATCAAGGAAACTGTCAAGATACCTGTACAGGTACATTCGCACTATACCTCGGGACTTGCTTCCATGGTCATGTTGAAGGCCATTGAAGCCGGCGCTGATGTTATTGACACCGCTATGTCGCCGCTTGCGCTCGGCACTTCACATCCGGCTACCGAGTCAATGGTCGCGGCACTCAAAGGTACCGAATACGATACCGGTCTTGACCTTGAAGCACTTGATAATATTTCAAAATATGTCGAAACGCTGCGTGAAAAGTATATAGCCGAGGGACTGCTCAGCCCCAAGATGCTCGAAGTAAACGCAAAGGCGCTGATCTATCAGGTGCCGGGCGGCATGCTTTCAAATCTGCTTTCTCAGCTTAAGCAGGCAGGTAAGGAAGACAAGCTGTCAGAGGTTCTTGAGGAAGTGCCGAGAGTAAGAGCGGACTGCGGATATCCGCCGCTTGTTACTCCGTCGTCGCAGATAGTCGGTACACAGGCTGTGTACAACGTTATAATGGGCGAACGCTATAAGATGGTCACCAAGGAATTTAAGGGACTTGTAAAGGGCGAATACGGCAATACGCCGGTCGCTATTGATCCCGATTTCAGGGAAAAGATCATCGGAGACGAGCAGCCTATAACCTGCCGTCCTGCGGATCTTCTGGAGCCGGAACTCGAAAAGCTGCGCGCCGAGTGTGCAAAGTGGTCCGAGCAGGAGGAGGATGTGCTGTCATACGCACAGTTCCCGAAGGTTGCAGTCGATTTCTTTGAAAAGAGAGCCAACAAAAAGTATCAGGTCGACTCAAAAAATGCCGACGCGGAAAATAAAGTCCATCCGATGTAAAAAAAGTGTTGATATTTGACATTGGGTGTGATATAATACCTCGTGTCACTGTGAGTTTAACTTTATCGGAGGTTTTTTATAATGAATGTTTGGCAGATCGTAATCGGTTCGGTCATGATGCTTGTTTGCCTGATAATTATTGCTATCGTGCTTTTACAGCAGGGCCGTCGCAGCGGTGTCAGTGCTATTTCCGGCGGTGCGGATACTTTTCTTGCTAAATCTAAATCAAGAAGTAAGGACGCAAAGCTTGCCCGTCTTACAAAGGTAATGGCAGTCATTTTCTTTGTGATCGCGATTGCAGCAAACGCTATTGCAATCGCTGTCAAGTAATTTAAACAGTATATATCTAAACTGATAAAAGACCTACGGAAAGATTTCCTTAGGTCTTTTTTTTTATTAGATATATTCATCCGAATGACGGTACTCGGTCGGTGTAAGACCTGTGATTTTTTTAAATGTTTTGTTGAAATTAGCGGTATTGTTAAATCCGCATTTTACCGCTATATCAAGTATGTTCAATTCGTTGTCGGCAAGGAGCCTTATCGCAGCGTCGATACGTCTTGAGTTTACATAATCCCACAAATGTATTCCACTGACCGAGTAAAAGAGGGCTGAAAAATAATTAGGACTTAATCCTGCTGCTGAGGCAAGACTTTGCAGCTCAAGCTGCTCCGGATAGTGGGTGTCGATGTATTTGATAACATCGCGCACCGGCTTTGACTTGTCCTTGCTGACGCTTTCGGTCGCCGGGCTGTAACCGTGGTCGCGTATCAGCGATATCAGCATCATATTGAGATATGATTTTACCGCAAGGGGATATTCGGGCGATTTGAGCGAAATCTCAAGCCTTATTTTTTCCATTATGTCCGATAAGTATGCAGCGGAACGTCCGTCTATGTGATTGCGGAAGCTGTCGCTGTGCGAAAAGCAAAGACCGATGTTCTGCTCGGAAAGACTGTCGCTGTCCTTTCCCCAGAGGTAACGCGGCTCGAACTGGATATTCAGCATGTTGAGTCCGCCGCCGTCAATGTGCCTTGCACAGTGCTGCTCGTTGCCGGCAAAAACAAGCATACTGCCCTTTTCAATGCGGTATATTTTATTGCCCGACATGTATATGCCGCTGCCGGAAAGCACCTTGGAAATTTCAAATCTCAGATGACTGTGATTTCTGAAGGGTCGGTCGCCGGGTTCAATCATGACCTCCCACATTTTGAGAAGAATACTTCCGTCTGCAGCTTTAATACTCCCTATGTCCGTAATCATACGCAGGACCGCCTTACCGTAATATAGTTTGCAAATTCATTAATATAGTTGATGAAACCTGATTGCAATAAATCTATAATTTAATTAAATGATAAACTTTAATACATATTAAGTCAATAATAATTTAATTTGGAGGCTCAAAATGGTGAACACATGCTCTTACCCGTCAGATCTCAGAATAACCGATATGCGTTTTGTGGACATAGACGGGGCGCCGAAAAGGTGTACGATACTTAAAATCATGACCAATCAGGGGCTATGCGGCTACGGTGAGGTCAGAGATGCATCGAGCAAGACCTACGCGCTCATGCTCAAAAGCAGGATACTCGGTGAAAATCCCTGCAATGTTGACAGGATATTTCACAAGATAAAGCAGTTTGGCGGTCCTTCCCGTCAGGGCGGCGGCGTTTCCGGAATTGAAATTGCTTTGTGGGATCTGGCCGGCAAGGCTTACGGCGTACCTTTATATCAGCTTTTGGGCGGCAAGTTCCGCGATGAGGTGCGCGTGTACTGCGATACCGATGTTGACGGCAAGCACACCGGTCACGATATGGGTCTTGCTCTTAAAAAGCGTATGGAAATGGGCTTTACATTTCTGAAAATGGATCTTGGCATAGGTCTTTTGCTTGATGAGCCCGGCACCATAAACGCTCCTTTGGGTTTCATAGACGACATGAAAAAATATGCGCCCCATATATTGAATGTTCAGGGCGGTTCGGTCACTGCCGACATGGTAAAGGCGCAAAAAAGCTACTCTATAGTAACTACGGCACATCCGTTTACAGGTATTCACCTTACCGAAAAGGGCCTTGATTATCTTGAAAACTATGTTAAAGAGGTAAGGAAGGTTATAGGCTATGAGGTGCCGCTGGCAATAGATCACTTTGGTCATGTCTGCGTTGAGGATTGCATAAGGTTTGCCCGACGCATGGAGCCCTACAATCTTGCATGGCTTGAGGATATGGTTCCATGGATATATACCGATCAGTATGTGCGGCTTAAAAACAGCACAACGATACCGATATGTACAGGTGAGGATATTTATTTGAAGGAAGGCTTTGAAAAACTTATAAAGGCTGGCGGTGTGTCGGTGATACATCCCGACATTCTGACCTGCGGCGGCGCTTTGGAGCTTAAAAAAATATCAGACATTGCCGATGAAAACGGCGTGGCTGTGGCGGTCCACATGGCTGAAAGCCCGGTTGCCTGCCTTGCGGCAGTGCATACTGCTGCTGCCATGCATAATGTGCTGGCGCTTGAATTCCACTCGGTTGACGTACCGTGGTGGTCTCAGATGGTGACCGGAATAGACGATCCGATATTTAAAAACGGATTTATAAAGGTGCCGGAAAAACCGGGACTCGGCTTTGACGACCTGAATGAGGAACTGCTCAAAGAACATATAAATCCTGATATCCCCGGCTACTTTGAACCGACAGATGAATGGAACAGGGAATTTTCAAACGACAGAATATGGAGCTGATCTATAATGAAATTCAAAGCTATTGAGCCGCCCTTGTGGCTTAGCCGCTCTGCGGTGTATCAGATAAATCCGCGAACTTTTTGTGCCGGTGGAACGATAGCCGATGTCACCGAAGAGCTTCCGTTTTTAAAAGAGCTCGGTTTTAGAATAATGTACCTTTGCCCGGTTTTTGAGGAGGACGACTCGGATGACAAAAGCTTTTGGAGCAACCGTCAGCTGAAATCAGAAACCGATAATCCTAAAAATCCGTACAGAATGAATGATTATTTTAAGATCGATCCCGAATACGGTACAGAAGATGATCTGAGGCAGTTTGTCGATACGGCACATAAGCTTGGCATGCGCGTGCTGCTTGATCTTGTTTATGCACATATAGGTCCCAATGCGCCTATACTTAAAAAGCACCCTGAATTTGCAAAGCAGGACAAGGACGGAAATATAATATACAGCACATGGCATTTTCCTTTTCTCGATTACACATGCGAGGGACTTAGAGAATACATGTGGTCAAACATGCTTTATTATATAGGCGAGTTCGATGTTGACGGCTTCCGCTGCGATGTTGGGGACTATATACCTGTCGATTTTTGGAACGAGGCACGCCGCCGCATGCATTCCGTAAAGCCTGATTCGGTTCTTATAAACGAGGGTCACAAGTGGGATTATCTTCTTACGGCGTTTGACTCATCGTACTGCTTCGCCTGGCATGATAACATGCACAAGCTGTTCGGAGGGGAGATCACAGCCGCAGCGTTCAGGGAAAATATAAAGGAGTGCTGGGCTGCGCTGCCTGACGGAGCAAGGCTGCTGATCGACATGGAAAATCATGATACGGCTACCGACTGGGACGAGCGCATAGAGCTGTTCGCCGGAAACGACGGCATGGAAATGATACAGGTAATGAACTATCTGATGAGGGGCATACCGATGGTCTATTGCGGAAACGAGCTTGCCGATGATAAAAGGATCAGTATGTTTGCAAACAGGTTCCACATGGGCAGATTCCAGGTCACCGACAGAAGCGACGGCGCAAAGGCTGCAAGCCTCAGACGTCAGAATGTGTTCAAGGCTTTAAATCGTCTTAAAGATGGAAGTGATATTCTCTGCTATGGCGATGTTTTGTGGCGTGACGATATGCCGGAAAATATTCTGTCATTTGAGAGGAATTATAAAAACGAACTGATATTGTTTATGGGGAATGTAGGCTCAGAGCCTGTAAAGGTCGAAGCTTTGGACGGCAAGGTCATACTTTCAAATAAAGCGGAGCTTTGCAATGCAAACGAATTAGCACTTGAACTTCACGGTTATGTCGCTATAATAAAATAGGGTGATATAAATGGATCTGTTCAAGGAAAAAGTATTTCTGTCCGAAAAGACAGGCAAAAGTCTTAAATATCTTTACTATTCACCGGAGTGTGAGGAAAACGTTCCGCTTATAATTCATTTGCATGGTGCGGGGTCAAGGGGCACTGAACTGTCCCAAATGGCGCATACGGGACCGATCGGCGAGCTTGAAAAGGGCAGGAATATACCTGCGCGGATCGTTTCACCGCAGTGTTGGGGCAATACTTGGTTTGAGCTTTTTGAAACGCTTATTGATTTTACTGAAACTGCCGTGAATGCTGACGGCGTTGATAAAAGCCGTGTGTATCTTACGGGTCTCAGCATGGGCGCGTATGCCGCGTGGCAGCTGGCGATGACAAGACCTTTGCTTTTTGCGGCGTTGGTGGCTGTCTGCGGCGGCGGAATGTACTGGAATGCCGCAAGGCTTAAAAATATGCCGGTCTGGGCGTTCCATGGTGCGCTTGACAGCACCGTGCTGCCGGAGGAAAGCATAAAAATGATAAGGCAGATCAACAAAAACGGCGGACAAGCCAAAATAACGGTTTTTGAAAACGCCGATCACAACTCATGGGATCAAGCCTTTGCCATGGATGAACTGTGGGAATGGCTCATGAAGCAGAAAAAGGAGCCCGAAAAATGAACTTCAATGACAGAGAAAAAATAATAGAATTGACACCTCTGTGGCATGGCGAGCGCCTGCCGGACGGCAGACCTTATGTGCCGGACAAATACCTTGACGCGCTTTACGGTATGACCTTAGAGGAGGTCTGGAAGCCTATTTTTGTGTTAGGCTACGAGCATCAGTTCGTAGGCGGCGGAGAAAATCCGCTGAACACCCTGCATAACGATGACCGTAAACTGGTCGGCAGAGCGGTCACATGTACATATTGTCCGACAAGACCGGACCTGCACGAAGTCCAGTTTAAAAGAGGCGCTGAAGACGGACTGCAGGGCAACTATAACCAGTGGGTCATTGATCACCTTTACGAGCGCGATGTTGTGGTCTGCGATATGTATGATAAAATATATAAAGGCACATTTTTGGGCGGAAACCTCACGACCGCACTGCAAAAGCGCACCAAAAACGGCGGAGCGGTTATATGGGGCGGTATACGGGACATTGAACAAATGAAAAAGGTGCCCGATGTTCAAGTATATTACCGCGGTATTGATCCGACACCGATACGCGAATTTGTGATGAAGGACTGGAATGATATAACAAACTTCGGCGGCGCTGTATGTCTGCCGGGCGATGTTGTATTTGGTGCCGGCGGAGGAGTACTCTTTATACCGTCACACCTGGTAGCTGACGTTGTAGAGGGAGCTGCAAAGACCCATGTCAAGGATGATTTCGGATTTGAAATGATCTGCAAGGGCAAATTCACCACCGCACAGATCGATAAAAATACATGGACGGAAGGCATGCTCGACATGCTGCTCGACTGGATAAAGACCGATCCGAGGGGTGAGGAATACCGTGATCTTGACTGGTCAAAGGAGTATGATCTGGCACGAAACGGCGATCCTAACGATACGCAGACCGCACTTTAACAGGTGCTTAAAATAAGGGGGCAAACGATATGACCACCGCTGAAAAAAGAAAAATATGGACCGAAGGCTACAACCAGAATAAGGAGGCTTTCGATGCAAGGATAAAGGACGGCATCGAAAAGTACCGTAAGGGCTACTGCAAGCTGAAGATAGTTGATGAAAATGGCAGACCACTTGCAAATCAACAGGTTACCATAGATCAGCAAACCCATGATTTCGGCTTCGGCGCGAACATATTTATGCTTGACGAACTTGAAAATGATGATGACAACTTAAAATACCGCGAGTCTTTCAAAAAATATTTCAACCTTGCTACCGTTCCTTTTTACTGGGACGGTCTGGAGCCGGAAGAGGGAAAACCAAGATATGATAAAAACAGCCCTAAGGTATGGCGGCGTCCGGCACCTGATCGCTGCATTGAATACTGTGAGGAGAACGGTATTACGCCGAAGCTGCACTGCCTTGTTTACGATAAATTCATACCCGATTGGCTTCCCTTTGGCGACATGAAGGAAATGGAAAAGCATTATAAAGAGCGCTTCCGTCAGATCGCCGAAAGATACAGCGGCAGACTTTTAGAGATAGAAGTAATAAACGAGCTGCTGGAGGAGGCAGGCTGGAAGCATAAAAGCGTTGTCAGCGATAAGCATGATATAGTCGAATGGGCGTTTTCACTTGCAAGACAGTATTTTCCCGATGACACTCTTGTTATAAATGAGGCGAATCCAATCGTAAATCTTGCAAAGCAGGACTATAGGAATGCTTACTATATGCTTGTTGAAAATGCGCTGAAAAATGGTGCTTCCATTGATAAAATAGGACTTCAGCATCACATCTTTGTAGGTGCGCGTGCAAAAAATGATGAGGAATACGACAAAGAGATTTCCAATACAGGTCATATTAGTATGATCGATCCGGCGCTTATTTTCAAGGGACTTGATATAATGGCTACCTTGGGGCTGCCGCTTGAGCTTACCGAAGTCACTATTCCGACCTTCGGCGACACACCTGAGGACGAGGAACTTCAGGCAGACCTTCTGGAGCTGTTTTACAGCATTTGCTTCAGCCATGAGGCGGTGCAGGATATCGTTTACTGGAACGTGCCCGACGGCTTTGCTTTTGCACTTGGCGGTTGGGATGAAAACCGCGTGCACGGCGGTCTGCTGCATCACGATTATACTCCCAAAAAATCGGCGGACAGACTTTATAAGCTGACCCATGAGGTATGGCACACAAAGGAGCAGCTCGTGACCGACCGAAACGGATATGTTGATTTCCGGGGATTTTTCGGTGAATATACGCTTAATATAAACGGAAAAACATATGACTTCGGGATCCATAAGGGTGATGCTCCGATAGATGAAATAATTGTATTCTGATAGGAGAATATATATGCAAAAAATTAAACGTGCACTTGTGACCGGTTCGTCGCGCGGCATCGGCAGAGCGCTTGCACTGCGCCTTGCAAAGGACGGCTATGAGGTGATAGTTCACTGCGCCGGAAATACCGATAAAGCTGATGAGACAAGACGTCTGATAGAAGAAAACGGCGGCAGGGCAAGCGTTATCAGAGCTGACCTCTGCAAAACGTCGGAAACGGCGCTTTTAGCGTCAAATGCAGGGGATATAGACGCATTGGTGCTCAATGCGTCACTGCAGATAAGAAAGCATTGGGATGAAATAGAGCTGGGTGAGGTGTACGATCAGCTCAACTGTGATTTTGTATCGTCGCTGATGCTGATAAAAGCAGTAGTCCCCCATATGAAGGAGCAAAAGTGGGGCAGGATAGTCACAATAGGCAGTGTTCAGGAGGCAAAACCGCATCCCGACATGCTCATTTACTCTGCCGCAAAGGCGGCACAGACCAATATGGTGAGATCGCTGTCACTTCAGCTGGCGCCGTTCGGAATAACGGTAAACAATGTAGCGCCGGGCGTTATTTATACTGACCGGAACGTTGAGGCTTTGTCTGATCCCCAGTATGCCGCGAAGGTAATAGCCTCTATACCGGTAGGCTTTTACGGAAAGCCGGACGACTGTGCAGGGATAGTGTCGCTCCTCTGCTCTGACGAGGGCAGGTATATGACCGGCCAGTGCATTTTCGTAGACGGCGGAAAGAGTGTGCAATAATTTTTTACAGAAAAAGACCGCAGGGAACTGCGGTCTGAGCGTGTCGAAAAAGTCGACACGCTTTTGGACGGGAATGCCGCTCGCTCGAAAATCAAAGATTTTCGGACTGCGCTCTATCCCCGCCAATACCACCCCAGTGTCCTTGAAAAACCGCTATATTCTGCGGTTTTTCGCTTACAAGGTGTTTTTCCGCCGCGCATGTCAGCGGAAAAACAGAAAATGCAGCATAACCGACGAAAGAGTAGACTTTGAGGTTTATCGACAGACTGAGACCGCAGGGAACTGCGGTCTTTTTTTTACTTTGAATTTGACATTTCTGTGCGGAAATAATATAATACAAAAAAGTCCTTCAGAGGAGAGAAAATCATGGAAAAAGGAAAAACGCCGGCAGAGTCATACACTGAACAGGTGCATCTCGTAAATCACGCTGATCTTAACGGCTATAAACGCCTTTTCGGCGGTACTTTGGTCAGTTGGATAGATATTGTAGCAGGTATAGTGGCTCGCCGTCATTCAGGCAGAAATGTCACAACGGTTGCTATTGACAGCCTGGAATTCATAAAGCCGGCATACGCAAATGATCTAATAGTTTTGTGCGGTAAGCTGACCTATGTCGGCAAAACATCAATGGAGGTCTGTATAACATCTTATGTTGAGCATTTAAACGGAACAAGAAACACAATCAATAAAGCATATTTTGTTATGGTCGCGCTTGATGAGAATGAACGTCCGACGGCAGTACCGCCGCTGATATTATCGACCGATGAAGAAAAAAGGGAATATGAAGCGGCAAAGAAGCGTAAAGAGTTGAGAAAACTGAAATAATAACCAAGACGAAGGGAAAAATTAATTTAGCGGTGAAATAACATATTGACTGACGTAGGGCAGGGGCTCGGCTCCTGCCGCGTTTAATTTGCTTATTTAACCGTTAAATTTTGGCTTATCCGCATAAAGGCAGATGAAATCTTGTGCCTCCCTTTAGGCAAGGGAGGCAAGGGCTTATCGTTTTTTACACCTATAAACTAAAATTTATTGCTATATGGCTATAAAACAAATCGCCGGGAGTGGTGACCCCGACCTATAAGTGTTAAATGGTTTTTTTCATTTTTTTATACCTCTAAACTAAAACATATTTTAAAAACCGATCCCTCTGACACTATCAGATGTCAACGGGATCGGTTTTTTATATTATATTAAATACAATTAAATTACCTTAGCTCTGCTACAAAACGTATCAAATCGCCGTCGGCATTTTCGGCATGTATGTGTCCGCCGTGCCCTTCAACAATGGCACGGGCTATTGACAGCCCTATCCCGAAGCCGCCCGTGGCTGAATTTCTTGATTTATCGGGACGGTAGAAACGGTCGAACAGCTTCTTTATGTCGTCGTCGTCAATTCCGCCGCACTTGTTTTCAGCTGTGATCGTAACGCCTTTTTTGGATTTTGCAAGTGAAAATGTTATCTCACTGTTCTTTATAGAATATTTTACCGCATTGTCAAGCAGTATTGATACAAGCTGCCGCACCGCATATTCATCACCGTGATATACGCGATATCCGGCTCTATGTCGATGCTAAGCATGTGCCCTTTGGACGCTGCAAAATCAACAAATGATTCCGCGACCTCCGAAATGGAACTGCTTATATTGAAATCGCTCATTTTAAGCGGAGTGCTTTCCTCATCCATGCGCGACAGTGTGACGAGAGAGTTTACAAGCTCGGTCAGCTTTTCGGTCTGAGACACCGCCTTGTCGATCCACTTCTGCTTGCCGTTTTCCATTTCAAGCACCTTGAGGCTTGTTGCTATGACCGTTATAGGCGTTTTAAGCTCATGACTTGCATCGGTTATAAACTGTTTTTGCCGCTCGGACGCCTTAACAACCGGATCAATGGCGCGCCTTGAAAAGAACAGCACGGCTATCCACACAAGCACGATGCATACGGCGGCAATGCAGGCGGTACCAATATGCCGGGCAGAAGCGACCAGACAGGGACCGCAAACGGTACAGACGGCACAAACACAAATACAAACGCAAATACGATCATTTGGATAGTCGCTTCAGCGGCAGCGGCTGTGGTTGCCGTATCTGCTGCGGCGGTAGTTGTTGTGCTTGTAAATAGCAAGAGCAGAAACTCAATAATCGGCATAAATCCCAATGCAGACGGCAGTGAGAATAGCGCTGATCCCGACGACAAGTCTGATACCGAATAAAGCATATGCAGCCTGCGGTGCCTTTTGTGCCGCGGGCTGCATATGTGCAGGGGCTATTAACAAAAAGTTTTTAAAAATCAATAAAATGTATGTGTTAAAATGATGTGACCCAATAAAAAGAGAAGTTAACTTCCAAA
>ERZ779895.3584-NODE-3584-length-11870-cov-2.826576_pt1 | contig 11870 bp, 9 predicted proteins | sample MGYA00511093_ERZ779895 | MGnify/ENA primary metagenome ERZ779895 (study PRJEB29588, sample SAMEA2142970) | human gut metagenome | biome: human gut; feature: human-associated habitat; material: faeces | place: Denmark | collected 2008/2010 ... | reverse complement strand
CCATGATTTCCGAGATTCTGCTGCAGGCAAATGCCGACCCGACCCTTTCTGTCGGCGGCATTTTGAAATCCATCCACGGCAATATCCGCGTCGGCCACTCCGGTCTGTTCGTCGCAGAGGCATGCGAATATACCAACAGCTTTTTAAGCTTTTTCCCGAAAATCGGCATCATCTTGAATATCGAAGAAGACCATTTGGACTTCTTTAAAGACCTGGCAGATATCCGTGCTTCGTTCCGCAAATTTGCACAGCTTCTGCCTGCGGACGGCACTCTGTTTATCAACGGCGACATCGAAAACTGGCAGGAGATCACAGAAGGTCTGGCATGCCGCGTCGTTACGTTCGGCACAACCTCTGCTTCCGACTATTATCCCTCCGATATTTCCTATAATAAAACAGCGGACGCAACCTTTACCGTGCACAGCTTAAACGGTCAGACCAGACAGCTTACGCTCGGCGTTCCCGGGGAACACAATATCTCCAACGCCCTCGCTGCAGTCGCCCTGTCCGATCTGCTCAGCATCGATTACCGGGATACCGCGGAAGCGCTGCTGAACTTCCACGGGACTGACCGCAGATTCGAATACAAAGGAACGATAAATGGTATAACAATTGTGGACGATTACGCACACCACCCGACCGAAATCACCGCGACCCTGCACGCTGCGCTCAATTATCCGCACAAGACGCTCTGGTGCATTTTCCAGCCTCACACCTACACCAGAACGAAAGCGTTTTTACCTCAGTTTGCCAAGTCCCTCGCGCTGGCAGATAAGGTCATCCTCGCAGACATCTACGCCGCCCGTGAAACCGACACCCTCGGCATCAGCTCTGCCGATCTGCAGGCTCTGGTACAGAAAGAGGGTAAAGAATGTTTTTATTTCCATACATTCGAGGAAATTGAAGACTTCGTTTTAAAAAATTGTATCAACGGTGACCTGTTGATAACTATGGGAGCCGGAGATGTTGTAAATATCGGCGAAAACCTGCTTTCCAGATAACTTATCCACATTATCCACAGCCAGAACGTGGAAAACTTTCCTCTCTGGCTGTGGATATTTTTTTCCAAAAAAAGATGATATTTCTGCGCCTTTGACAATCTTTTACACATTTTCCACATTATCCACATCCACGAAAACCCCAGTGTTTATCAGCCCTGAGCCGGAAACTTCCTGTTTCCTTTTTAAAATGTCTGTGTTAAAATGGGGCTTGCCAAAAGGAATTGAAAAGTTTTCCACAGTCTGCAGGACGCAGACAAACTGCAGCAATTTTTACAAAGAACCGGGAATACTAGTATGAGTGAGATTTTTTTGTGCGGCGGAGCAGCGGATGCTACCGTCCTTTCCAACGTTTTTATCGATGAATATTTAAAAGATGCCAACGATGCACAGTTAAAGGTGTATCTTTTTCTCGTGCGCCGTCTGCAGGCAGGCGATCCTGTCAGCATTTCGGACATGGCAGACCGCTTTAATCATACGGAAAAGGACATTCTGCGCGCCCTCTGCTACTGGGAAAAGTGCGGCGTCCTGACGCTCAAGCTTTCGCCCGACCGCACAACCCTGCAGCAGATCCGTCTGCTCCCCCTTTCCAAGGGGAAGAGACAGGACGCAGGACAAGCTGATTTTTCTACGGAGCAGACCACCGGACATATTTCACGCGACGTCGGACGGCTTGCGGACACGACTCGCAGCTCTGATGCCGAACGCTTTGGCGACGCAGCCCGCAATTCTGAGCAAGGCGCTGACGCGACCCTGCCCGGAGCAGCCGCGTACGATACGTCCAACACTGCGGCTGCTCCCTCCGGACGCACGGCCGCACCGCAGATCCGCAGCGTTACGATGCTTTCCCACCAGTCCCTTGAGCCTGCCGATCCCTATGCCAAACCTGCATACAGTCTGGACGAGCTCAAATCCTTCCAGCAGCAGGAGAACACCGCGCAGCTGATTTTCATCGCAGAGCAGTATCTCGGACGCACATTAAGCCCCGCCGATATGAAGTCGATCCTCTTTTTCACGGATAAGCTCCATTTCTCCGATGACCTGATCGACTATCTGCTGCAATACTGCGTCGAGCGCGGCAAAAAGGATTTCCGCTACATTGAAAAGGTCGCGATCGCCTGGGCGGAAGCTGGAATCACGACACCTGCCCAGGCAGAAGGTCATATTTCCCGTTATGACAAGAACGTCTATTCCATTATGAACGCACTCGGCAAGACCAATACCCCCGCACGCAATGAGCTCGCCTATATCCGCCGCTGGACAGAGGAATTTTGCTTTGAGCTCGACGTTATTTTAGAAGCCTGCGGACGCACCGTCCTGGCTACCGACAGACACCGCTTCGCCTATGCAGACAGCATCCTCGCTGCCTGGTACAAGGCAGGCGTCCACCATGTCGCAGACATCGCCAGACTCGACAGCTCCTATCAGAAAGAGCGTGCATCTCGCCCGGCACGCAGCGGTTCTACAGCAGAATATAACAGTTTCATGCATTCCAGCTATGATTTCGATGCGCTTGAAGAGGCGCTTTTGAAGCAGTAAGGAGGTTTGATGTGGCACTGACTGTTTCCCAATACAATTCCATCCTGCGGCAATACGAAGAACATCAGACCCGCAACCGCCATCTGCACGATCAACGGCTGCATCACATTTATGAGACAGTCCCCGGCTATCAGGCCCTCGACGAAGCCGTTGCATCCACCTCTGTCGCACAGGGCAAAAGGATGCTCGCAGGGGATACAAATGCGCTTGCACAGCTCAAAGACCAGCTCAAAGACCTTGCACAGAAACGTGCCTCCCTTTTGCTGGAAAACGGCTACCCGACAGATTTTCTCGATCCGATCTACGACTGTCCTGATTGTCAGGACACCGGCTATGTGAACGGTCAGAAATGCCACTGCTTCCGTCAGGCGGAGATCGCGCTTCTTTACGAACAGTCCAACCTGAAACGAATGCTCGAAAAAGAAAACTTCGGCACGCTCTCCTATTCCTTTTTTCAGGGAGACGAACTGACTTCCTATCGCCAGGCTGTCGAAAAATGTAAAAATTTTTGCACAAATTTTAAAACGTCCTACCAAAACCTTTTCTTTTATGGTACAGTAGGTACGGGCAAGACATTCCTGACCAATTGCATTGCAAAGGAATGTATCGAGCAGGGCTGTTCTGTGCTTTATTTCAGTGCAGCATCCCTTTTCGACTTACTCGCCAGGAACACGTTTGACTATAGGGCACGGGAAGAGCTTTCCGCACTCTGTGCGGATCTCTACAGCTGCGATCTGCTCGTTATCGACGATCTCGGCACCGAAACTGCCACGGCAGTGACGCTCTCCCATTTCTTTACCTGTTTGAACGAACGTCTGCTCCGGCAGAAATCCGTTATCATTTCTACCAATCTTTCTCTGGAAGATTGCAGAAACCGTTATCAGGACCGAATTTTTTCCAGAATTGCCAGCAATTTTGAATTCTGTAAACTCACCGGCCCTGATATTCGTATGTGTAAAAAGGTATCCGCTGTCTCGGGTCCGGTCCGCTGACGCAGATATCCAAAATATTAACTTTTACCTTCAGAAAGTGAGGAACTTCCATGATGGAACGTGAAGAAACCAGAAATCTCGAAACCATTCCGGTTGGCTCCCTGGGGATTATCCCGTTAAGGGGTTGCGAATCCCTTGCACAGAGAGTTGACCAGTATCTTGTAAGATGGCGCACCCAGCGCGAGAGCGAGCACAAAGACAGCCTTGCCTTTGCAGGCTACCAGCGTGACTCCTACATTTTAAAAAGCAAGGTGCCGCGTTTTGGTTCCGGCGAAGCCAAGGGCGTTATTCTGGAATCTGTCCGCGGTACGGATCTGTATCTGCTGGTTGACGTAACCAACTACAGCCAGACCTATTCCCTCTGCGGTCATGAAAACCATATGTCTCCTGACGATCATTATCAGGATCTGAAGCGTATCATCGCTGCTGTCGGCGGTAAAGCAAGAAGAATTACCGTTATCATGCCTTTCCTTTATGAAAGCCGCCAGCACAAGCGCACCGCACGGGAATCCTTAGACTGCGCACTCGCTCTGCAGGAGCTGGTAAAGATGGGCGTCGACAACATCATCACCTTTGATGCCCATGACCCGAGAGTCCAGAACTCCATCCCGTTAAACGGCTTCGAAACCGTTCAGGCTTCTTATCAGTTCATCAAAAACCTGCGCCGCACCGAGCCCGACCTGCAGATCGATTCCAACCACATGATGGTTATCAGCCCGGATGAAGGCGGTATGGGACGTGCAATTTACATTGCAAACGTACTCGGTCTGGATATGGGTATGTTCTATAAGAGAAGAGACTACACCAGAGTTGTTAACGGACGAAATCCGATCGTTGCTCACGAATTCCTGGGTACCAGCGTAGAAGGCAAGGACATGATCATCATCGATGACATGATTTCCTCCGGCGAAAGTGTACTCGAAGTTGCATCCGCATTAAAGCAGCGCGGTGCCCGTAAGATCTTCATCTGCACCACCTTCGGTCTGTTCACAAGCGGTATGGAGAAATTCGACAAGGCTTATGCATGCGGCAATATCAACCGTGTCCTGACCACCAACCTGATTTATCAGCCTGAAGAGCTGTTAAAGCGGGAGTGGTACGTCAACTGTGATATGAGCAAATACGTTGCTTATCTGATCGATACCTTGAACCATGATACTTCCATCAGCGATCTGCTCGATCCCAACGATAAGATCCAGGCTGCTGTCGCAAAGTATAAAAAAGGACTGGCTTTAGATAACGACGACTGAGCCAGATAAAAAATTGAGCTGAACAATATTGTTCAGCTCCTATTTTTTCTGTGCAAAATGTCTCTAAATGGAGGATTTATGAAAATCGTAGTAATTGACGGTCAGGGCGGCAGAATCGGCAGTCTTGTGACTGCCCGCCTCCGTAAAGAGCAGCTGCCCAACTGTGAACTGTATGCCATTGGCACCAACGCAACCGCAACCGCTGCCATGCTCAAAGCCGGGGCTGACTTCGGTGCAACCGGAGAAAATCCCGTGCTTGTTGCCTGCCGGGATGCGGATTTTATCATCGGCCCCCTCGGCATTTTGTCCGCAGACTCCCTGCTTGGGGAAGTGACGCCCGCCATGGCAGTTGCCGTCGGACAGAGCCATGCCCAGAAACTTTTGCTTCCGGTCAACCGCTGCAACAACCACATCATCGGAACCGCCGATCTGTCCGTATCCCAGCTGATCGACGAAACGATCAAGTTTCTGAAAAAGAGTCTTTAAAGCAACAATAGAATGCACGCTCTGCGAGCATTCTATTGTCATGAATAAAAGTTACAGTTCACTCGTGGTTTTTGCGAATGGTGCGAGTGAACTGTAACTTTTTTCTTTTATCCCACAATTCTCCGAATTGTCAGAATCGGCTTATAATTCGCATATCCGTACTTAATTCCTGTTCTCGCTGTGCTGGCATGCACGATTCGTCCGCCGCCCAGATACAGCGCCACATGGCCTGCATAGCAGACGATGTCGCCTGCCTGAGCAGCTTCATAGGAAACCTCGCGTCCTGCACTTCTCATAGCAGCAGAGTTTCTCGGCAGGCCGTATCCGTATTGCCTGTACACTGCCCAGATAAATCCGGAGCAGTCCGCACCGTTTGTCAGGCTCGTTCCGCCCGCTACATACGGGTTTCCGACGAACTGGCAGGCATACGCTGCAATGTCGCTTCCACTCGATCCGCTCGCAGGAGGAACGGTCTTTAAGCCGCCCGAAGAACTGCCGGAGCTACTGCCTGAGGAAGAGGAGCTGTCGGAGCTGCTTGAGCGATTGGAGCTACTGTCAGAAGCGCCGGAATCGCTGCTCTTTGCAGCTTTTTCTTTCGCCTCGGCTTCCGCCTTTGCTTTTTCTTCCGCCGCTTTTTTCGCAGCCTCCTCGGCTTTCCGGCGCTCTTCCTCGGCCTTGATGATTGCGTTTTCTTCCTCGTCCAGCTTTGCCAGCTCGGAATTCTGCTGTTTGATTAACGCTTTATATGCCGCAGCTTCCTGCTTCGCTTTCGCAATCTGCGCGTCGAAATCGTTCGACTGGGACTTTTTCTCATCGATCATCTGCTGCATGGAAGCCTGTTCCTCTTCCAGCTCATATTTCTGCGTTTCCAGGTCGCTCTTTTTATCTTCCAAATCGTTCTTTTTCTGTGCAACCTCTTCTTTAATCAGGATGTAGCGGTTGAGCATCTGTTTATCGTACTCATACAGCTTCTCCACATAATTCGCCTGATTGAGCATGCCGCTCCAGTTGGAGGCGTTGCTCAGGATCTCGATATAGCTGGTATCGCCCTTTTCATACAGGTAACGGAGACGCTTCTTCATTGCAAGATACTGTGCATCCTCCTGCGCCTTCGCCGCATCATAGTCCTCCTGCGCCTTTACGATCTGCTTTTCGGTATCGCTGATCTGATCCTGCATCAGACTTACGCTGGCGATGACCTCTACCAGCTGGGAATCCAGCTCCTGTATTTCTTCCTCCAAAGCGTCTTGCTGCCCTTCCAGACTGCTGACCTTGCTCTGGCTCTGCTTATACTGACTCTGCGTGCCCTGCTGCTCGCTCTTTTTCTGTTCTCGTTCCTGCTGAATTTCTTCCCGTGTCTTTGCCTGCACATAGACAGGCTGTATTCCGATCGCTGCCGCAAGCATAACTGCTGCTATTTTTTTCCAGTGATGATTTCCCATCCGTATCTTCCTTTTTTGTATTCCAGTATAGCGTTTTCACTTTATACAGTATACAACAAAAAAAGAGCAGGATAAACCCAAAAGTTCATCCCGCTCAAATCTTTTATCATAATTCGCAGTTCTTTACCGTTCTCGGGAAAGGAATAACGTCGCGAATGTTGCCCATACCGGTCAGATACATAACACAGCGCTCAAATCCAAGACCAAAGCCCGCATGGCTTGCGGAGCCGTATTTTCTCAGATCCAGATAGAAGCCGTAATCCTCTTTGTTCAGTCCAAGCTCGTCCATGCGCTGTTCCAGAAGCTCGAGGCTATCCTCTCTCTGGCTGCCGCCGATGATCTCACCGATGCCTGGAACCAGACAGTCCATAGCGGCAACGGTCTTGCCATCCTCATTTAACTTCATATAGAATGCCTTGATTTCCTTCGGGTAGTCTGTTACAAATACCGGACGCTTGAACACCTTCTCCGTCAGATAACGCTCGTGTTCGGTCTGCAGGTCGCAGCCCCAGTATACTTTATAATCGAATTCGTCATTGTGCTCTTCCAAAATCTTGATCGCCTCGGTATAGGTCACATGTCCGAAATCGGAGTTCAATACATGGTTCAGTCTTTCCAGAAGTCCCTTATCCACAAAGCTGTTGAAGAAGTTCATCTCTTCCGGAGCATGCTCCAGCACATAGCGGATAATGTATTTGAGCATGGACTCTGCCAGTACCATGTCGTCCTTTAAGTCTGCAAATGCGATTTCCGGCTCGATCATCCAGAACTCAGCCGCATGGCGGGTGGTATTGGAGTTTTCTGCGCGGAAGGTCGGTCCGAACGTATAAATATTCTTAAACGCCATCGCATAGGTTTCGCCGTTTAACTGTCCGCTTACGGTCAGGTTGGTAGGTTTGCAGAAGAAGTCCTGGGAATAATCCACAGTACCATCTTCGTTTTTCGGAACGTTGTTCAAATCCAGGGTTGTAACCTGGAACATTTCGCCTGCGCCCTCGCAGTCGCTTCCGGTAATCAGAGGAGTGTGCACATAGACGAAATCTCTCTCCTGGAAGAACTGATGAATCGCATAAGCGATCAGGGAACGAACTCTGAACACTGCCTGGAACGTATTGGTTCTGGGACGCAGATGTGCAATGGTACGCAGATATTCAAAGCTGTGACGCTTCTTCTGCAGCGGGTAATCCGGTCCGCATGCACCTTCCACTACAACCTCGTCTGCCTGCATCTCAAAGGGCTGTTTTGCACCGGGCGTCTCTAAAATCGTACCTGTTACAATGACAGCTGCTCCGACGCCGATTTTGGCAATATCGGCATAATTATCCAGCTTGTCTGCTGCGTATACAACCTGCAGCGGTTCAAAAAAGGTACCGTCATTTACAACCAGGAATCCAAAATTTTTAGAATCCCGGTTGCTTCTTACCCAGCCGCCTACTGTCACCTTCTGGCCGGCAAACTGTTCTTTTTCTCTGAATAACTGTCTTACACTTGTCAGTTCCATGCTCTCTCTCCTCACTCGCCTCGTGCGTCAGCTGTGCCCTGGCTTATTCTGCTTCGGTCGCTGTCTCTGTTGTTGTCTCGGTTTCAGTTTCTGTTGTCTCTTCGGTCGCTTCCTCTGTGGACGCCTCTGTTTCGGTTACGTTCGCATTCTCAATCAGATACTTGGTTACCTTTTCAGACATCAGATATTCTTTGTAGCCGCGCAGGTCGCCAATCGCTTCCTGATAAGCGTCTACGGAATCATAACCATATTCGGATGCGCTGCTTTCCAGATCTGCCTGCAGCTCTTCATCGGTTAAGGTCAGACCTTCTTTTTCTGCGATCGCCTGCATAACCATAATCTGCTCTGCTGCGCTTTGTGCAGATTTCTGAAGCTCGTCTTCATATTCATCCGCAGCCAGACCGTAGCTGTATGACATAAAGGTCTCCAGATCGATTCCATACATGCTTGCAGTAGCGGTCAGGTTCTTAACCAGACGGTCATAATAGCGGCTTACCATCTCTTCTGGAATTTCCTTGAAGGTTGCATTTGCCGTTACCGCCTCCAGAACATTTCTTTCCAGCTCTGTTTCCTGCTGGCTCTTGGCAGAGCTCATCAGGTTATCATAAACGTACTGACGATATTCTGCTACTGTGCTTACGCCGTCAATATTACGGGCTGCTACGAAAGCATCGTCCAGAACCGCGTCAGTTTCTTCATAAACATGATTTACCGTTACCGTGAATACAACGTCTGCACCGGCAAGGTCTGTATTGCTGTAATCCTCCGGGAAGGTAAGGTTTAACTCCTTTGTTTCATCCTTCTTCATGCCGATCACGCCGTCTTCAAAGCCGTCGATAAAGGTATTGGAGCCGATGGTCAGCTCGTAGCTGTCGGAAGAACCGCCGTCAAACTCTACACCGTCCTTTTTGCCGACATATTTGATATCAACAACATCGCCATCCTTTACAGCCCGGTCTACTTCTTCTTTATTTTTGTTGCTGTCCAAAACACTCTGAATGTACTGATCCACCATCTCGTCAGTTACTTCTGCCTTGGTAACCGTAACATCGACGCCCTTGTAATCGCCCAGCTCTACAAAGTCGCCAAGGTTGATACCATCCAGATATGCTTCATCCGGGTATACCTTGGTTTCACTTTCGGTTTCTGTTGCTGCTTCTGTCTCAGCTGCAGTGCTTTCCTGCACAGTACTCTCCTGCTGTACATCTGCCTTGCCGCAGCCTGCCAGCATCATGGCAGACAGAGACACTGCCGTAACGGCTGTCATAAATTTTTTCATAAATTGATCTCCTCATCATCTTACGGACATAAAATCCATAGTAAATAGAATTGCAATATCCTATATATTATCACACTTGGTGGGCTGTTACAAGACCGGAGACAGCAGTCTGCTGATTTGCTCCTTAAACCGGATCCAGACAGATCTGCTCTTGTACATTTCCTTTGTGATCCGCGTACAGCACTTTAAGTCTTCCCGGAAAATCCGTTCCATTTCCCCTGCGATATTCTGGTCAAAAATCATGGCATTGACCTCAAAGTTGAGTTCGAAGCTCCGGATGTCCATGTTCGCTGTTCCGTAGCAGCACGCCTTTCCGTCAATAGACAATCCTTTTGCATGTAAAAATCCATTATCATAGGTGTAGCAGTTTGCCCCTGCCATGATCAGCTCGCCGACATAGGAAAGTGTCGCCCAATACACAAATGGATGGTCCGGCTTGCACGGGAACATCAGATTGACCTCCACGCCGGACATCGTTGCCATCAGAAGTGCCGTCTGGATCGATTCATCCGGTATAAAATATGGCGTCTGGATGTAAATGCTCTTTTTTGCCTTGTGGATCAGCCGCAGGTAATTGTCCCGGATACTCTGGAGTTCGGAGTCCGGTCCGCTGGAAATGATTTGCATTTTGACATTGCCGGCTTTTTCTTCCGGCAGGATGAAATACTTCGGATTTTCAAACAGATTCTCCCTCGCTGCATAGTCCCAGTCCTGAATATAGCGCAGCAAAAGTCCACCGACTGCGCTGCCGCAGATTCTCAGATGGGTATCCCGCCAGTGCCCGAACTTCGGATCCAGTCCGATATACTCTTTGCCAATATTAAAGCCGCCGACATAAGCCACTTTTCCGTCGATAACTGCAATTTTTCTGTGATTTCTGTAGTTTACACGCAGATGCAGTCTGCCAAACAGAGCCGGGAAAAAGACCGCAACATGGATGCCCTGCTTTTCCATTTCTTTCCAAAAGTGCTTTCCATCGCTCCGACAACCCATCGCATCATACAAGATCCGAATTTCTACACCCTGTGCCGCTTTTTCCAGCAGTGCCTCCCGAATTCTCTGGAAGAGCACGTCATCTTTTATGATGTAATATTGTAAAAAAATATATGATTCCGCATTTTTAATATCCTCGATCAGAGCATCGAATTTGTCGTTGCCATCAGTGAAAATCTCTACCGCATTGTCTCCGGAAATCATGCATCCGGCACTTTCCAGGTTAAAAAATACCAGATCCGAAAAATCCTTTAAATCCGGGTTTTCCTGCTCCAGCTCGCGGCTTTTGACGCTGTATTCCTGGCGGCGCACCGCATCGTTTATCTGCTCCTCGATTCCTTTGATCTTGAACATCTTCCGCTTGTGCATGTCCGTCCCGGCGAGAAGATACATTAAAAATCCCAGCAGCACATTCAACGCCAGCAGCCACGCCCACGCTGACTTTGCTTCCTTTCTCTGGAAGAAAATAATAATAATCGCAAGAACCAGATTGATCCATACCATATGTGCCCATGTGTAGCGGAATACTTCCTGAAATGTTTGCCAAAACTGCACCCACGTCGTCATTACTGCCCGTTCCTTCCTGTCAGCAGCGCCGAAGGCGGCGCTTGTTTTTCTTTCGTGCTGGATACATTATACCCCAGGTGGCTATTAACTTCAACAAAACTCCTTGTACAATACCGTAAATTCTGCTAGAATGTTCTATAAGAATGCTAAGCGGACACACCGTACAGACAGCGCCGCTGTGCAGTACAAAGAAAGAGGAGGATTCACCACTATGAAAACCTGGGCAGTGGTATTGCTGGTCATCCTTGCCATTCTGATCGTCGCAGTCGTTGTTCTTTATTTTCTTGGAAGAAAAATGCAGAAAAAACAGGAAGAACAGCAGCAGCAGATTGAAGCATATAAGCAGAATGTGACCATGCTTGTAATTGACAAGAAAATCATGAAGCTCAAAGAAGCCGGACTTCCGCAGGCAGTCATCGACAATACGCCGAAGATGATGCGCCGTTCCAAGCTTCCGATTGTCAAGGCAAAAGTCGGTCCGCAGATCGTTACCTTAGTCTGCGACCAGAAGATTTTCGACCTGGTTCCTGTGAAAAAAGAAGTCAAGGCAACCGTCAGCGGCATCTACTTAACAAGTGTTAAGGCAGTCCGCGGAACGCTGGTACAGCCCGAGAATCAGAAAAAGAAGAACTGGTTCAAGAGAAACATCGAAAAACTGCAGGAAAAAGCAGGCGCAAAGCCTGTAAAATAAATTCGTTACAGTTCACTCGTACCTTTTTGTAAGCAGATTTCATGCTCGCATGAAAATCTGCTTACAAAAAGGTACGGAGGGAGCGCCACTTTATGAGCAAAAATGAGCTGCGAAGCAGCGGAGAGCGTCGAA
>ERZ779895.3578-NODE-3578-length-11885-cov-6.020795_pt1 | contig 11885 bp, 11 predicted proteins | sample MGYA00511093_ERZ779895 | MGnify/ENA primary metagenome ERZ779895 (study PRJEB29588, sample SAMEA2142970) | human gut metagenome | biome: human gut; feature: human-associated habitat; material: faeces | place: Denmark | collected 2008/2010 ... | reverse complement strand
GGAGGCCGCCGCTACGCCCAGAGTAACGCTCAGGTAGGGCAGCACATTCACTATAAACGATAAAATCAATTCCGGTTCAAAGGGCCTCATAGCCGCCTCACTCCTTGCTTCCCAATTTATTTTTCAATAATGCCGTCGCCTTTTATGTATTTAAAAATATCCTCGCCGAAATATTTATTTTCCAGCTCCAGAATCTTACCTTCCTTTTGCAGCTCTTCTATAGCCTTATCATAATCGGCGGCCAGCTGCGCGTCCTTTTTATTGAACAGCGGATAGGTAGGAATTGCCATATGGCGCGCATAGGCTAGCTTGTCAGCGAATTTATGGTATTTACCGCTTTCCTTAACCACATTATTAATGTGATTAAGCTCGATATTCAGATAGGCGTCGTAGCGGCCTTCCAAAACCCAGGTATAAGCGTCGGATACCTGGAAGTTTTCCGAAGGCAGCAATTTAACCTGATTATCGGGATGATCGCGATTATACTGCTCCACTACCGCATACTGCGCGTTCTGCGGCGCGATAGGCACCAGCTTGCCGCTGAATTTAGCGAAGCTTTCCATATCTTTAATTTTATCCGCATTCTCCTTGCGGAAGGTCAGGCCGATAACGCTGGCGGCAATATAATGCTTCGGGAAAATATATTTATCTTTACGGGCTTTGGTGTACCACGACCCTTTAACGCCCACATCGTATTTGCCGCTTTCCACGCCGATCAGTAAATCGTCGTCGGAGGTAGCGACGTATTTAAATTCATACTGAGGCAGCTTTTTAGAAACCTCCTGCAGCACGGCTACCTCAAAGCCGTCCGGCTGATTTTTTTCGTTGACGAAGCAGTAGGGCACATAGTCGGAGCGGTGCGCTACCTTTACTATTTTTTTACCCTCCGCAGCGGCGCCGCTCTTATCGTCCTTGCCGCAGCCGGTCACGCCTACAGCAACCGCCGCCACCAAAGCGGCTGCTATCCCGAACTTAAAATAACGATGCAAAAATTTATCCAACATTTTAATCCACTCCTCTGTCTTTGCTCTAACTTTTTTAAAACTGCGCCGCAGTTATGCGAACAGTTTCCAAACGGGCTATGTCGATATCGTTAGGCACGGTGCAATCGGCTCCCAAAATAACGCCCTTATGGCCCGCGCCCTTTACTAGACCTTCGGTGAAGGCAGCGATTTGCTCCTTGCTGCCGCTGTACAAAATTCCTTCGGCCGTATTGTCAAAGCCGCCGATAACCGCACGGCCGCCAAACAGCTCCTTGCCTTCGGCCAGAGACACATTCTCCACATTCACGGCCCAATTTACAGCCTTAGCGGGATAATCCACATACCAGCTCAAATCGTTGCGGTTGCCGCGGAACCCGCAGATATGCAGCAAATTGTTTTTGCTGACGCTATTGGCCGCAGCCAAAATTGCCAGCTCGCCGGGAGCTATAATTTTTTCATAGCGTTCCTTAGTAACCTCCGGCTCAGGAATATTCTGTACACTCAAGTAAATGCCGTCGGCGCCGCCCTCGGTAACGACCAGACGGGACAGCTCGGCCAAATCCTCGGCGATAATATCCAGCACATGCTTGAGCGCCTCCGGCTCCTTAGTAATCAGCTCGGCCACCAAACGGTTTTGATTTTCTTTTTGCAGCAGGCGCAAATATTTTACGGGAGCAAAAACATTATAGAAGCTCAGCACCTCGCCGCCGAATTTTTGCGTCAAACGGCGCACCAGCTCCACCTGCCCCCGAATCCAGGGATGCTGCGCTCCTAGCGGACGAATATCCCGCAAATCGGCTAAGGATTTTACATTGTGCAGCTGCTCGTTGGGATACGCAAAATAGCCGTCGCTCATAATCTTTACAAAGTCCGGCTTAAATGCGTCGTAAAAAGCGAAGTGCCCGGACACGTTACGCTCGATAATTTCCGGCTTAGCTAAGCCCAAACCACGCTCATCCTCCTGCGTAAAATGGAACCAAAAGCCTACGGGTACTCGGTCCACCGGCTGATTATTCAAAGCCGCTAAAATTAATTCCTTTTTATTCTGAGACATATTCAATCATCCTTTCCAAATTCGTAAAATAAAATCAGATAATGTACTCGGCCTCCGGCAGTACGCGCCGCAAAAATCTGCGGGTGCGCTCCTGCTCCGGGTTGGTAAAAATTTTTTCTACCGAGCCCTCCTCCACAATATTGCCGTCGGCCATAAAAATTACGTGTGTAGCAATTTCCTTAGCAAACTGCATCTCGTGGGTCACAATAACCATAGTCTTGCCCTCGTGAGCCAGCTGCCTAATAACTGCCAGCACCTCGCCGATCAACTCCGGATCCAGCGCGCTGGTAGGCTCGTCCATCAAAATAATTTCCGGCTCCACCGCGATTGCGCGGGCAATGCCGACGCGCTGCTGCTGCCCGCCGCTGAGCTGGCTGGGATAATAATCGTAACGGTCGGATAGGCCCACCTTATCCAACGCCTTTTTAGCGATTTCCAGCGCCTTATCCTTGGCGACTCCGCGACCGTAGACAAGACCCTCCGTAACATTTTCCAAAGCGTTCTTATTATTGAATAAATTGTAGTTTTGAAAAACGAAAGCGGTCTTTTGCCGTACAGCCTTGATTTCCTTGCCTGTTACGGCGACATAATCCAAATGCTGCTCATCAAAATCCAAACGCCCGGCGTCGGCCTTTTCCAAAAAATTTATGCATCGCAGCAGCGTGGTTTTACCGCTGCCGCTGGGTCCCAAAATCGTAACCACATCGCCTTTCTGTACCTCTAAATCTACGCCCTTCAACACCTCGTTTCCCTGAAAAGCTTTACGAATACCCGTAACCTTCAGCATCTATTCTTCCCTCCTACAAATATAAGCAATAAAAAAGCAGGCCGGACGCCTGCAAAAATGTATTCGGCTTACTATTCGTTAACTCTATAGCAAGTACACTTCCGCGCAGGCATAGTACAACAAGGCATACACATACACATGACGCGCAGCATCATGGAAGCGTTCACAACGGTAAAGCTTTTCATGGATTTCATCCTCCTGTCTATAATCATATAAATTCAATAGGTTTTATATGTTATGGCTTATTTTACTCTCTTTTACGAGTTTGTCAACACTTTTTCGCAAAAAATTCTTTACGCCCATAAAAAAAGAAGGCTGCACTATAAAAGTGTAACCTTCTTAATAAATTTACAACTCTTTTTCCCAAGCCGCGCATAAGGCCAGCTTGTCAGCGCGAGGCAAGGCCTTTACCGCGCATTCGCGCTTCATGGCGCTTTCCTTATCCGGCAGCTCCTCCACATAGGCCAATTCCAGCGGCCCGCGTCCGCGAGTATATTTCGCGCCCCTGCCGCATTGGTGCATGGCCAGGCGGTGGGCCACGTCGTTAGTCCAGCCGGTATATAGGCTGCCATCCTTGCAGCGCAGCATATATACATAAGCCGCCATTTATTTTACAACCTCAACCTTTTCCATAATTACCGCTTCACGGGGACGGTCGCGGAAATCAGTCGGCACTACGCCAATCAAACGCACTACGTCCATGCCCTCGACGATTTTGCCGAAAATAGCGTGGTGGCCGTTGAGCCAGGGAGTGGGAGCCAGGGTAATGAAGAACTGACTGCCGCCGGTGTTGGGGCCTGCGTTAGCCATGGACAGAACGCCCTCGTCGTCATGCTTCAAGCCTTCGCCGAACTCGTCCTTAATATGATAGCCGGGGCCGCCCATGCCGGTGCCGGTGGGGTCGCCGCCCTGAATCATAAAGCCGTCGATGACGCGGTGGAAAATCACGCCGTCATAAAAGCCCTTTTCCGTCAGGTCGATAAAATTTTTCGTAGTCAGCGGCGCTTTGTCCTCAAACATTTCGGCTACAAAAACGCCTTTGTTAGTCGTAAATTTAATTTTTCTGTTTTCACTCATGGTTATATCCTCCCAATCAATATTTTTTAAAAGCCACCTGATGGCGCAGCAAAGCCACAAACAGGTACGCACCGCAGCCGATGGCCGCCATAGCCGCAGGCAAAAGCTGCTGGCCCGCGCCGTCGCCGTGCAGGAAGGTCAGGCTGAACAGCACCATAAGAAAATAGCCCATCATGGTCTGTAAGCGGCGGGGCAGCAAACGCTTGCCGTTCTTATCGCCCTTGGCCTGAGTAAATACCGCTACGCGGATTTCCGGCAGATACAAAATAAACGCGGCGCACATAATATAAATATACGGCATGGATAAAATATTGGGCTGCTTGCTGTATTCGGCGATAATCAAGCCTGCCAGCGAAATACCGGCTAAATACAGGCTGCGGAAGTAGCCTCCCTGAATCTGGCTTTCCAGCACATAGGCCGCGCCTGTCAGCAGCGGGTAAACCCAAAAGCCCTGCTTGCCCAGCCAAACGGCCGAGCCGATGATGATGACGTTATCCGCCAGACGGTGACGGTCGCCGGAGCTGCGGTTGAGCATACGCAGCACGAACAGCAGCCACAGCATAACTAAAATATTGCCCTCGCCTAAAAAGTGATAGCCCACCAGCGTCAGGCCGCCGCCGATAATGCCGCCCAGCTGACGGTCGGGGTCCAGCTCCTGCGCAATCATATAGCACAGCAGAAAGCCCAAAGCCGCGCCCACCGCCGTCAAAACGGAAGCGCCGGATTCCATGCCCTCCGCAGATTTCCACAGCGTTACGGCAACAGAAATAAAAACGGCGCACATCATGGCGACCTTAGTAACCTTGTTAGCAAAATCAATAGGACGGCCCAGGCCCAGATATTGATTCATGCCTGTAGGATCGTACACCTCGCCGGGATTGTAACCGGCGTATTTATTACTTTTTTTCGACATCAAATCACACCTTATCACAAAAAATTTAACTATTCTATTATACCATGAAAAGTCTCTACCGTCATGAAAATTTACTTTGGAATCAATTCAAACGTTTCGCCTAACGATTCGTTACCCAAAACTCCATCTGATAAGCAAAGCTCCCGACCACAAGTCGGGAGCCTGCTTGACATTAGCAATTTATAAATCTATCGCCGTTTAAAAAACCTCCGCCAGCTCGGCCAGCGTTAAAGCGAAGGCCGCCGTTCTGGGAACAGCCGTGTTTAAATCTACGGATTCGTGATCCGTATGCTCGTCGTAATTTTCTACGCCCAAAGCGTCCAGCGTCGGCACAAATTTAGCTGTGCGGTTGCCGTCCGTCAGGCCGCCTGCTACCCATTCGCTGACCTCGCCGCCAAATTCTTCTTTGACGATGCGCTTATAAACGTCCACCATCTTCTGCGCCTGAGCGGTTTTCTGCATGGGGCCGGTCACGATGCCGCCGGTAATTTTCACCGTGGTGCCGGGAATAACGATTTTATTTGCCAAAGCCTTCACCGCGGCGTCAATGCGCTGCTGCTCCTCAATGGTAAAGCAGCGGATATTAACCTCGCAGAAGGCGTCGCCGGGAATAACGCTGATTTTATCGTTAGCAGAGCCAATCACACCCACGTTCACTGTGTTCTGCGGAATAAACTGGCCTGTGTCAACAATGCCGCGGGCTTTGAGCGCTTCCGCCGTAAAATCTGCGGGGTTGCCGGGCATGGGGCTGGCCAGCTTGTGCAGCTCGGTAATGGTATAAGCCAGCTGATGAATAGCGTTGGCGCACTCCTGGGAAGCGTTGCCGTGATGGCCGCCTATGCCCGTTACATCTACGCGGTATTTAGCGTTGCCCTTGCGCTGGGTAACGATGCCCCAATTAGGACGCGCCACGTCCATGATAATGGCGAAATCGGACTGCTGGCTCAGCTCGGCCACGATAGCCTCCGCCGTTTTGGACCCGCCCTCCTCCTCGCCGTTGGTGTAATAAATAATCTCTTTAAAATTATCGAAGCCTGCCGCTTTCAGCGCCGCCAAGCCGTAGATAACCTCTACCACCGTGGCCTTGTCGTCGCCTACGCCCGGACCCCAGGCAAAATTATTTTCATCAACGCGGAAGGGGCGGCGGGCGGCCTCGCCCTTATTGAAAACCGTATCCACATGGGCCACCAGCAGAATCGTATACTTGCCCTTGCCCCGCAAACGGGAAATCAAATGGCAGGCGCGGTCGTTATAACGAAACTCCGTCGTCGCGCCGATGGCTTCCATTTTAGCGGCCACAAATTTATTGGCGCACTCCGTGCCCTCGCGGTCGCCGTTGCCCGAATCGATATTGGTCAGCGTCTCCAAATCCTTGACGTAATCCTCGTAATGCCCGGCCAAATATTGTTTGACAAATTCTTTCATTGCGTTGCTCCTTTCGTTTTCCGCTTATAAAATCATAACGGTATTTATATTCGTGAACGCCGCCGGTTTTTCCTGCCGCAGTAAAATAGTTCTCATAATTGACAAGAAGCAAAAAGCGCAAACCCGGCGGCTAAACCGGGCTTACGCTTTTATTATGCTATTCGGTTTTTCAAATTGCGCGGCGCGTTATAATCTTGCAATCACTTCCGCAAACTCATTTAAGTTATACGAGCCGTCGAGCTGCAAACCGTTTTGGGCAAAGACCATCAGATAGCGGTATTCGCGCCCCGCCGCTGCCTGCCATTTGCGCCCTAAAAGCAATTTGTTGCGGCTGTCCTCGTTCGCCAAATGCTCGCCTTTAGCTTCAATCAATAATAATTTGCCGGTTTTGGTGAACGCCATAAAATCCGGATAGTGCTTGATAAAGCCGTTGATGCAAAATCCCTGGCGTTCGCTGATTCTGTGCCACCAAACTATATTATCGTTGCTGATAATCACATCCAGCACTTTGCGTTCCAATTCATTCATATCGTCTTTTTCCGCTTCATAAAGCGATTTAGGAAGCGCGTCGATAAAATTGACGGGCGTGATGAAATCCGGCAAGACGTAGCGTTCGCAGCATTCTATTTCGCCCGCGTCCATAAGCTGCGCAAATTTTCTTTTGCTATAGGCCGCAGCAAGGGAATCAATTTTTTCGCGAATCTTTTTGGCGTAAAATTCCTTCGACGTCAGCATGGCAGTCAAATCGTCGCTATGCAGGCCGGCGACGACGCGGCGGACATAATCTTTGATTTCCGCGCTTTCGTAAGCGTTGTTGCGATTGATGACGGCGCAAATAGCGCCTATGCAGGTTTCAATTTGTCTGTCCTGCGGCAGACTGTCGAGATACTCGCGCAATTTTTGTTTATCGCTTTGCGTAACCATCCTGTATTGCGGCACAGCTTCGCCGCTTTTGGCTATGTCCACAGAATACATTTCGCCCGACGCAAATTTGAAATCAACATTGGCGTCCTGCCCTGTAAGGCAAAAGCCGTCCAGCAGGTTTTCGGGCTCCAAATATACATAACTGTTATCGTCAAACAAATCCGGCTCGGATTTGATATAGAATTGGGGAATATGTAATTCCTTCGCCGCTGTAAGGTTATCGTCTTTAATTTTAAACTTGCGCTGCATTTGCGCTTCCTCCCCTTGCATAAAATTTTCCGCAGCGGTTTCCGTTTCGTATTCCTGCGTCTGCCGCTCTGCCTGCGCTTCCATTTCTTGCAGTGTCTTGCTATCTTGCGAAGCGGCTTCGACTTGCTCCTTGACGTTTTGCGGCGACACGTCGGCAAAATTATCTGCCGCGCCGTTTTCATTTTCGTTTTTCGTTTCGCCAAATAAATCCTGCTGCTCGGCGCGCGCCTGCCCCTGCGGCTGCGCTTCACTTTCGGCGCCCACGCGATAATCGCTGCGGCTGAAACCCGCGCCGTTAAGCCCGGCTACAATGCTGTCCAGCGTGCGGCGAAAATCGTTGGAACAGCTGAAAACGTAGGAAGAATTTAAGAGAAAATGTTGCCGCTGCCTTGCGTAAGGCTGGCGCAAAACGCGTCCTAAGATTTGCTCTACGTCGACGGACGAAGTTTTATTAGCCAGCGAAGCGAGAATGTAAGCGAAAGGGCAGTCCCAGCCTTCTTTCAGCGCGTTGACCGTGATGATATAACGCACGGGACAATTCTTGCTCAGCAAATCGATATTTTTCAGCTCGTTCTTTTCGCTGGTTTTGATGGCGATTTGTTCCTGCGGTATACCTATATCCAAAAGGATTTCTTTAATTTTATCGAAAGTCGTATTGTCGCGATTATTTTTTGGCTGCGCCTGGAATAAAACGATGGGGCGGATATAGTCGCCCGTCGCCGCTTCTTCTTCTAAAGCTTTTTGTTCCAGCTTGCCGCGGAATTGGATAGCGTCGGCGATAACGCTTTCACGACTGCTGCGATTATAAACGATAACGGGCAGCTTGACCATGTTTTCGTTTTTTAAAGCCCGCGCGTCGACATAGGATAGAACATTGCTGTTTTTTCTGGGAGTAGCGGTTAATTCTAAAATAAAAGACGGATAAATATTTTGCAGCATTTCTACGCTTAAAGGAGAGGTCGCGTTATGACTTTCGTCCACAACTACCACCGGACGCAGATGGCGCAGAACTTGGATGAGCGCAGTTTCCGGCGTGCCTGCCAGCAAAATATCATCGTCTTTATAAAAAGCGGCGAAGCTTGCTAAATTACCGTTTTCCTGATAAATTTTCCTGTCACAGCGGCGGTCGGAATTGATGCGCAGCGAGTCGAAGCTTAATACGCAAATCGTGAGTTGGCTTTGCAAGGCGTCTACTGAAAAATTCTGCCCGCTCAAAAGCATATTTTTATCCAATACCTGTACTCTGCCGCCAAAATCCCTATCTAAAAATTGCTTGTAGGGGTGTCCGGGCAGGCGCAAGTTTTTCAGCGTTTGCTCCAAAATGGCGTCGGACGGCGTCAGCCAAACTACCAGCTTCGGTTTTTCCTGCGGCATAAAATTAAAGATGGGCTTAATCGCGTTGCAGGCCAAAAAGGTTTTGCCGCCGCCGGTCGGCACTTTTAAGCAGACTGCGGGCGCGCCCTCGATAATATCTTTATACTTCGGCGCGCCGCTGGGAGCGACGGCGATATTTTTGTCGCGCCAATAATTTTCCCAGGCGTCGCTTAGGCTGGCGCTGCACGATAAGCTTTGCAGGTAGCTTTGCAAATCTTCTATTACTTTTTTCTGGTAAGTTTTTAATTCCATATTCCACCACCGTCACAGCTTCGCGATGTCGCGCGGAATTTTTTTGAAAGTAATTCCGTACTTTTGTAATTCTTTTTCCGCAAGCGCGCAAACATCCGCATAAATTACATAAACTTGGGCTTTAGTTTTAATAGTATGCAAAAATTCCCTGTTTAAAATAGTCCGCGCGTTTTTGGCGTAATAAAAATAATAAGCCGCATTATGCTGCACGCCCAAAAGCATAGGCTCGGCAAGATTTCTGGGCGGCAAAGCCTGCCGCGTTTCCATATAATAAACGTATTCGCGGATTTTTTCTTCGCTTACCGCTTCGTTCAGCGCATCGCCGATTAAAAGCGGCGCGCCCAGTTCGTAATAGCTGAAACTGCCGCCAGTGCCGACGATTTCCTGCGTCGCTTTAATTTTGGCCGTTACTTGCAAATGGTTGGCGGCAATTTTAGGGTTGCCTACGCTCGTGTACACGCCGCTCGCTTTGGCTTTTTCTTTAGCTGCTTTAGCTTCTGCCAGCATTTGCGGCGCGTCGGCCAAATTGGACGGCTTTAATTCCGCGTCGTAAATAAATTCTTCTTTATCGTCTGCGGATTTATAGCCTTTGATAACGCGCTTGACGCGCTCGGCCGTGATGCTGTCGGCGTAGTCCATCATTTCGATACAGATAAATTTGCGCCTACCGCCGTCGCGCTTATTCATGTTCAGCACTGCGTGCGCCGTCGTGCCGCTGCCTGCGAAGCTATCGAGGATGATGGAGTCTTTGTCAGTGGATATTTCTAAAATTCTTTCTATTAATTTTGACGGTTTAGGAAATTCAAATATGGCTTTTCCAAAAATATCTTTCTGCTCTTTCGTTCCGAATATTGAAGTATAAGATTTATCAATCCATACAGTTTTAGGAATTTCTGTTAGTTTCCTCTCTTTCTGAAATATCCTTATAATGCCATCATTCCCTCTATATGCACAAAGTGAAGAACTATTGAGTTGTGAAGTATCTTTACCCCAACGCCAAACACTTTTTAGTCCGTTTACTTCTTGCGCCCACACTTCAACATATCCATCTATAGAATAAACGCTAACTGAACACAATCCATTTTTATCAGGATTGTTGATGTTTACAAAAAAAGGATAGCGTAAGTTAGGTCGATTTGTTGAATTAAAGGCTCTTACGTTACGATTGCGCAATCCTTTTAAATTAAATCCTCCATTCTCGTCAAAGTATTGGTATTCCTTACCTTCAATTTCTACTTCATTAAAATCTATTAGTTCTAAATTTTTTGCGTACACTAATATATTCTCATGCGTTTTTGCAAACTGTCCGTACCTTCTACCTTCCGTTTTAACGATGACTGTAATTCTCTCAATATAGTTTCTACCGCCGAAAATCTCATCGCAAATCAATTTTAAATTTGCCTGCTCGTTATCGTCGATGCTGATAAAAATCGCGCCGTCGTCCGCTAGCAAGCGCTGCAATAATTTCAAGCGCGGGTACATCATACACAGCCATTTATCGTGGCGCGACAAGTCTTCACCCTCCTTGCCCACAACCTGGTGCAGCCAGCGCTGTATTTGCGGGTCGCTGACATTGTCGTTGTACACCCAGTTTTCGTTACCAGTATTGTAGGGCGGGTCTATGTAAATACATTTGATTTTTCCTTCGTATTTGGGCAGCAAAGATTTCAGCGCCAATAAATTGTCGCCTTGGATAATCATGTTTTCGCTGTCGTTGTCTTCGTCGTGTTGTCCTTGTTCATCGAAACTATATTTTCTTTCCAAGACATGGAACGGCGTTTCCAGATGATGGTTAAGCACTTTATCTTTTCCAATCCAATTTAAAGTCGGCATGGTGTTCCTCCGTAAGCCGCCGCAAAAAAATAAGACGGCTTGCAACTATTTTTCTACAATATTATACCACACGGGCATATGATATGCTAAGCTTTGCGTTCGCCTGCGGCTCCACAATCGCTATGTATAAGCTGCCTACAAACAAACACGACAAAGGCGCGGCTATCCTGCACGCGGTGGAGCGTTGGGAAAATTTCGCAGGGATGCAGCGCGAGGAGGAAAAAGAAATTTTATAATCTCAAATGCAATTAAAATAAACCCAAGGTCGCTCTTGCCTAAAATGTTGACAAGGTAAATACTTTAGGATTAAAATAAAAATAAAAAGGTGGTGTGACGTTATGACAGCAGTAAGCACAAATATTAAAATTGACCCGATTTTGAAGCATGAATCCCAGGCGCTGTTTGAAAGTTTCGGCTTGAGCTTAAGCACGGCGGTAAATATGTTCCTTCGGCAAGCTGTACGCGAGCAGGCTATCCCGTTTAGGATTGGAACGCCCATTCCTAATACCGAAACGTTAAAAGCTATTCAAGATGCTAAAAACGGCGTAGGGCTGAGCCGTAGCTTTTCCTCTGTGGCCGAGCTGATGGAGGATTTGAATGCTGAAGATTAAGTACCAAGCAGCTTTCAAAAAAGATTTCAAACGCATTAAGAAACGCGGATATGATATAAGGTTGCTTGAAAAAGTTGTTGAGATATTAGCTGAAGGAAAATCTTTACCTGCCGAATACAAGGACCATAGCCTTAGCGGGGATTATATTGGATGCCGGGAATGCCATATTTCACCTGATTGGTTGCTTGTGTACGAAACCATTGAGAAAGAGCTTTTGCTGTACCTTATGAGGACCGGAAGCCATAGCGACATATTTTAAATAAAATGCGCGTCCGGTCTGCACGAGGTGGAGCGTTGGAAAAATTTGCAGGAATGCAGTGCGCGAAGGAAATTTGCGCCTATATTAAAAAGGGTCTTTGCCAAAAGCTGTGGTCGGCGCTCTAACGTTTGTGTGGTGGGCGCT
>ERZ779895.3572-NODE-3572-length-11908-cov-7.818274_pt1 | contig 11908 bp, 8 predicted proteins | sample MGYA00511093_ERZ779895 | MGnify/ENA primary metagenome ERZ779895 (study PRJEB29588, sample SAMEA2142970) | human gut metagenome | biome: human gut; feature: human-associated habitat; material: faeces | place: Denmark | collected 2008/2010 ... | reverse complement strand
TGTACGCCGGCGGCGATGCCGTGACCGGTGCCGCCACCGTCATCAAGGCCATGGGCGCCGGTAAGGCTGCTGCCAAGGCCATGGATGAGTACATCCGCAACAAGTAATTTCTGCCAAACGGCGCAAATCCCCTGTTTCCTTTGGGAAACAGGGGATTTTTCCTTTTTTAGGAAGCCTAGACAGATTATCTATATTTCATTTACAATTCGTCCCACTTTATGGTATACTATTTCCATCTTACGAAAGCACCAGGGGCTGCCGCAGCCCTTGCTCTGTTTGCAGGAGGTGTGCCCCATGCACTCGTTATTGATCCTGGTCCTGATCCTGGACGCTCTCATCGCCATTTCCTCGATGCTGAACCTGGTAAATATGGTCCGGGTCAACCTGCTGGTGGAAGAAAAGCAGGCCCAGGCCCTTACGGTGCAGCTGGTGCGCGTGTGCAAGACAAGCGCTGGCAAGGGTGGGCTGCTGTCCTCCTGGTTTGGGGTGTACGCCTGCCCCGGGGAGATCGGCACTGGTGAGTTTACCTCCACCAACCCCTACGGCAGCCCAGAGGCCGTGCCCAAAGCCACCACGGTGGTGCCCATGAAGGCCTCCGGGGTGCTGGAGCACTGCGATATCGGAGCTCACCTGGGCCGTCGCCTTGTCCCGCTGTGGCTTACGGCAGGAGGCTTTTCTCTGCTGCTGGCAGCGTTTATCCGCCTGTAAGGCATTTTCTCTGGACTTTTCGGCGTAGTGCCGACGGCCTGCCTGCTGACCCACAGGCGGACCGCCAGCACAGCGCCGGGAAAATATAAGTATAAAGGAAGGCAATTATGGAACTACTGAAACTACTCGGCATTGTCATCGTCATCGCTGGCTTTGCACTGAAGCTGGACTCCATTCTGGTCATTCTGGTGGCAGCCGTTGTGACTGCACTGGTTGGCGGTCTGGGCCCGGTCACCCTGCTGGAAACGCTGGGCAGCACCTTTGTGGCAAACCGCAGCATGGCCATCTTCATCATCGTGATGCTGGTCACCGGCACGCTGGAGCGCAACGGCCTGCGTGAAGCAGCCGCTGCCCTGATCGGCAAGTTCAAGGGTGCCACCTCCGGCCTGGTCATCGGCATCTACGGCGTGATGCGCTCGATCTTTGCAGCCTTCAACGTGGGCTTTGGCGGCGTGGCCGGTTTCGTGCGCCCCGTCATCATGCCCATGGCCGAAGGTGCCATTGTGGCACAGGGCTATGAGCCCAATGAGGAGCATGTCGAGGAGCTGAAGGGCATGGCTTCCGGCATGGAGAACATCACCTGGTTCTTCGGTCAGGTCCTGTTCGTGGGCGGCTCCGGCGGCCTGCTGGTGCAGAGCACTTTGGCCGGCCTGGGCATCGAGGTAGAGCTGGCCCAGCTGGCTGCCATCGAGATCCCCGTGTGCATCATTGCCACTGTGGTCGCCATCGTATTCTATGTGATCAAGGATCGCAAGATGATCCAGAAGTACTATAAGTAAGGGAGGACAGAAGAATGAGCTTTTTTATGAGTGCTGATTACAGCCTGTCCACCAAGGTGATGGAGATCATCTACTTTATCATCGGCCTGCTGTGCATCTACTGCGGTGTGAAGAACCTGAAGGATAAGGAGAACCCGGAACCCATGGGCACCTTTATCTTCTGGGCCGTGCTGGGCGTCGTGCTTGCCCTGGGCCGCTGGCTGCCCTCTCTGGTGAGCGGCATCCTGGTGGTGGTGATGTGCATCCCCGCCATCCTCAAGAAGGTCAAGAAGGGCGCTGTCTCTGCTGCCACCAAGGCCGAGACCGAGGCTACCTATGAGAAGATCGGCATGAAGATCTTTGTCCCCACCCTGAGCATCGGCATGCTGGCCGTCATCTGCGCCATCACCGGCCTGGGCATCGGCCTGTCCGCCCTGAACGGCGTGGCTCTGGGCGTTCTCGTGGCCATCATCCTGCTGATGATCATGAACCGCGACAACAAGCCCTCCACCTTCCTGAACGATTCCGAGCGCATGCTGTCCACCGTGGGCCCCCTGTCCATGCTGCCCATGCTGCTGGCCTGCCTTGGCTCCGTCTTCACCGCTGCCGGTGTCGGCGATGTGATCTCTGACCTGGTCAGCCACATCATCCCCGAGGGCAATGTGAATGCCGGTATCGTGGTGTACGCCATCGGCATGATGCTGTTCACCATGATCATGGGCAACGCCTACGCCGCCATCACCGTGATGACCGTGGGCATCGGCTACCCGTTCGTGCTGGCCCACGGCGCAAACCCGGTGGTCATCGGCATGCTGGCTTTGACCTGCGGCTTCTGCGGCACCCTGTGCACCCCCATGGCTGCAAACTTCAACACCGTGCCCGTGGCACTGCTGGATATGAAGAAGCCCATGGGCGTCATCAAGAATCAGGTTCCTGTCGCCATCATCATGATGGTGGTCCAGATCGTGATGATGATCCTCCTGAAGTAATTTTTTTGTTAGATCGAGTGATTCAATGGAACAGGCAATTCAGCACGGAGCCGATATCATTATTCGCGACTGGGTCCGGCTCCGTGCAGGCGAACGCATCCTGATCGTATCCAGCCAGAAGTATGCTGTCGAGGTGGCAGCCATGCAGCAAGCCGCACAGGCGATGGGCAGCGTGGCGGATGTTTTGATGCTGGACGACCTGCACGAGCAGGTGGGCCAGTATTTCGACGACCGCGAGGACGCCTTTGACCCCTACAACGCCGTGATCGGTGCTGCCGAGTATTCCCTCATCACCACCCGGGCCGTCAAGCGGGTCATCGCCCGCCGCAACCGGTTTTTGTCGCTGCCGCTGAGCACCAGCAACGGGCAGTCCCTGCTGAGCTACGACTTCCTGAACATGAGCCTGCCCAAAAGCAGGATCATGGCCAGCATCATCATGGCCTGCTACCAGAACGCCAGCCACATCCATGTGACCACGGAGCTTGGCACGAACCTGGATTTCAACATCGAGGGGCGTGTGCCCGGCTTCTTCAACGGCTGCTGCCACGACGGCAAGGGCCTTTCCTCTGCCAGCGTGGAAGTGTATGTGGCACCGGTGGAGAGCGACACCAACGGCACCCTGATCCTGGACGGCTCCATGGGCTATATCGGCATCGTGGACAGCCCCGTGCGGGTGGAGCTGCGCGGCGGCCGCATCGTGGAGATCGAGGACAATGCCAGCGGCAGGCGGCTCAAGCAGTTTCTGGCCCGCTTCCACGACCCGGAGAACATGGTGGTGGCGGCGGAGTTCGGCATCGGGCTCAACACCCACTCCCGCTGTGCAGGCAACTGCTACATCGAGGACGAATCCACCTATGGCACCTTCCACATCGGGTTCGGGCGCAACATCGCGCTGGGCGGTGTGCAGGATGCTTCCGGCCATTACGATCTGGTCACCCACGCTCCCTGCATCTATGTGGACAACCGCATGATCATGGATCACGGACAGCTCACCGTTCTGGAGCCGTCCATTTATATCTGAGAATCGAGGCTTTTTACTATGAAGATTCTGCTCACTGGTTTCGACCCCTTTGGCGGCGAGGCCGTCAACCCCGCTTTTGAGGCGGTAAAGCTGCTGCCCGACACCATCGCCGGTGCCGAGATCGTCAAGCAGGAAGTGCCCACCGAGTTCATCCGTGCCGGTGAGGTGCTGGAAGCTGCCATTCAGGCAAACCAGCCCGATGTGGTCATCTGCATCGGTCAGGCCGGCGGCCGCTCCGCCATCACCCCGGAAAAGGTGGCCATCAACCTGATGGACGGCCGCATCGCCGACAACGCCGGTTATCAGCCCATCGACGTGACCATCCAGGAGGACGGCGAGACCGCCTACTTCACTTCCCTGCCCGTGAAGGCCATGGTGCAGAACATCAAGGACGCAGGCATCCCCTCCGCCCTGTCCTACACTGCAGGCTCCTATGTGTGCAACTACCTGATGTACACCCTGCTGTACCTCATCGACAGGAAGTACCCCAACATCCGGGGCGGCTTCATCCATGTGCCTTACGCCATGGAGCAGGTGGTCAACAAGCCCCTGGGCACCCCCAGCATGGACCTGCACCAGATCGCCCGCGGCCTGGAGAAGGCCGTGGAGGCCGTTGTGAAGAACGACGCCGACCCGGCTGTGAACATGGGCACCACCCACTGAGCACCCCCGCAGAGCCCTTCAAGGCACCCGCTGTGCATCCGCATGGCGGGTGCTTTTTTGTAATGTTTCTCATGCAGAGTGCAATCGCGTGGGGCAGGCCCGATGGCTTTTGCAAGCGGCATCGCCACCGGGGTCGCTCCGCTGGGCCAGAGGGAGAGAGGGGTGTTTCGACTCCCCCCTCTCTCCCTCTGGACACCCCTCTCCCCGCAACGAGAAAGGGGCTGCTCGCCCCTTTCAGACCCCAAAGAAGTAAGCTCCACCCGAAAATACTGAAGATTCACGCCTGTTCGGCGTGAAGATCTTTTAACCGTATTTTCGGCTTCCACCGATTGGAACGCCCCTCAGTCGCTGCGCGCCAGCTCCCCGGTGAGGAGCGTTGCCGTAAAAGGCATTTGATTTGCTGCGCTTTGGCCGCAGGCCAACAGCAGCCGATGCCACTTCCCGGAACGCCCTCTCCCGTGAAAAAGCAAATCCGGCGGGGCCGCAGCCCTGCCGGATTTGCAAAATCTAAAATAATTTTTCTGCTATTTATGCCCAGAGCAACGCGGAGGGCATTCTAAATCGTTTGCCTTCCAGAGAACAGGCCACTTTCCTTAACGCCCATCCGTGAAAAAACAATCCCGGAAAATCCGCAGATTTTCCGGGATTGCATATCTTTAAAAATAATTTTCCGCTGATATTGCCAGAGCAAAGCGGAGGCAATTCCAAATCGTCCTGCTTACTCCGTGATCCGCCCTGCCGCGCTGGTCTCCAAGACCGGGTAACCGGTGCGGGTGCAGCGCACGGCGCAGCGGGCGCGGCCGCCGGTGGTGCAGGTGAACAGGGTCAGGTCCCAGGCGTCCTCGTCGCTGGCCGTGATCATCTTGTCGATATCCGTGGGCTGGATGGTCTCCACGTTGGACACCTCATAGCTCCAGCGCTGGCCGTCCATGTCGGTAAAGTACACCTCGCTGCCCAGGGCCAGCCACTTGATGGGGCTGAAGTGCTTGGCGTAGTTGTGGGCGCAGACCACCATGTTGTCGGCGTAGGTGGAGCCGGAGTAGCGGCCCGGGGCCACCTTGAGGCCCGCATAGCTCCACTCGCTCATCACGGGCAGTTCCAGCCCGATGGACGGGATGGACAGGTAGCCGATGTAGCCCCAGCCGTCGATGTCGGTGACGGTCATCTCCTGCTCCGGGTCCAACTCCGGCTGGACCACCGGCTCTTCGTCCTTCGTCTTGTCCTCAATGGTCTCGGTCAGGGTCTCTTCCAGCTTGCCCAGGGCGTCCTGCGAAGCCTTGTCGGCGCGGTTGGCGTCCCACTGGTTATAGCCCAGCAGAGCCAGCGCGCCCAGAATGAGCAGGATGCCCACGATCATGCAGGCGCGGCCGATCTTCTGCTTTGTGTTCATGCCAGCGTCTCCTTCCGGTCCAGCACCCAGCCGACGGCAAACAGCAGCACGCCGCTGCAGGCCATGAACGGGATGGGCCAGTTCAGCTGGCCGCTCTGGGGCAGTGCATTGCCGTCCGGGCGGCCCGGCGCCACCGGGCTGTCCGGGTTGCCGGGGGCCACGGGGTTGTCCGGGTTGCCGGGGTTCACCGGGTTATCCGGCGTACCGGGCGACACCGGGCGGTTGGGGTCGTTGGGATTGACCGGCATGTCCGGGTTGTCCGGCTCATCCGGGGTGCTAGGCTGGGTGGGCTTGTCCGGTTCCGAGGGCTTCTCCGGCTCGGACGGTTTGTCCGGCTCGGGCGGGGTCACCTCCTGCGTGGGCGCGCCCACCTTGGGGGTGGCGTCCACGGTGTAGAGCCAGCCGCTTTCGTCCGCCATGGGCAGCGACACCAGGAAGGAATTGATGGCCTCGTAGCCCTTGGAGTTCTCGGTCTGCACCACGAGGTACAGGCCCAGCGGCAGCGCGTCAAAGGAGACGATGCCCTGCTCGCTGATCTTATGGGTGGTGCCGGCGGCGCGGGCGGGCAGCTTGGCTTCCAGCCTGGAAGCCAGCGTGCTGTCCGTCAGGTCGCCCAGCGCGATGCCGCAGCCCGTAAAGTCGGCGGTGTACACAAAGTGCAGGTCGCCGTTGGTGCGGGCCACGTCCGCCACCTTGTACACGGTGAGTGCGCCGCCCCGCAGGGGGACGTCGTTCTGGTGGTCGTACAGGGTCACGTCCATGCTGCCGGTGCGGTTCAGGTCGATGTTGGCGCTGGCCGCGGGGGCTGCCAGCGCGGGCAGTGCACAGCACACGGCCATGCACAGCACCAGCAGAAGAGCGGCAAACCGGTTGTTTTTGTTTTGTTTCATGGCTGCTCACTCCTCCTCGTTCTGTTTCCGTTTGCGGACCAGCAGCAGGGCTGCTGCAGCGGCCAGTGCGCCGCCCAGCACCCCGAAGGGTGCCGTGCCCATGCCGCCGGTGGACGGCAGCTCGTAGCCGGTGTAGACGTAGTTCTGCACCGTGATATTGCCGGTCTGCACGCCGTTGTTGTCAATGTACACGTTCCAGTTGCCGGTGGTCTCTTCCTCCACCAGGTAGTGGTACGCATTGCCCTTCTCGTCCGTCAGGGGCAGCTTGTCCCCAGACCAGGTAGCAGTCCAGTGGTTGGTCTCGTTCAGGGTAGCTTCGTCAAAAAACGTTCTGTCCTTGTCATTGTCGGTGTACCGCCAGACCTTGATGTGGATGCTGTCCACCGCCGGTTCCACCGGCTGTTTGGTATCCTGGTCCAGCCAGAGCTTGCTGACGGTCAGGTTGCTGTACACGTTGCTGTACTCAGCAGTGGTGGTGCCGGCGTCGCTGCCCACCTGCACATTGCGGTTCAGGTCCACCGTCTCGGTGCCCACAGTCAGGGTCGTGGTGCCATCGGCCTGGCCGGTCGCCTTTGCAAAGGCCTGCTGCTCGTTCTCCGCGCTGGCGTTCTTGCGGAACAGCAGGTAGTGCGGGGTGGCATCCAGCTGATAGTCCGTGGGTGCTTTGGTCTCCACGAGCTTATACAGCACGTCCGGTTTCAGGCAGCTTGCAGTCTCACTATCCAGCACAGCCAGACTGGCCTGACCGTTTTCGTCCGTGGTCAGGGTGCCAGTGCCGTTGCCTGCCCACTTCGTCCACCCTTCAATCGCTTTGTCGTACTGGTAAATGGTGAACTCCGCGCCCTTCAGCGACACGCCGGAGTAGCTGTCCTTCTTGCGCAGCACGAACTGTGCGGTGGTGGCCGTTGCATCCGCCTTGACCTGGTAGGTGATGCCGCTGTCGCTGGATTTGCTGCCGTTGCTCAGGGTCACGGTGTTGCTCACCTGGTAGCTGGCGGCAGCACTGCCATCCTTCACATTGCAGTCATACACAAGGATCAGGGCCGCCATATTGGGGATCTCCATATGAAGCCAGCCGTTCTTGTCCGCTTCCAGGATGCGGTACATGTTGCGCGGCACCTCTTTGCCGGTGGTCACGCCGACTGTTTCGTCGTAATCGTAAAAATACAACTTGACCGAGTTGACATCGCCGGTGGCGATGGCACCATTGGTGGTGCTGATGTTATCCCACAGCTCGATCTTCTCCGCTCTGGTCTGCCCGGCCGACAGATCCTCGCCGGCCGGGTTGATGACCACCTGATAGTGCAGCTTCCGGTCGTTGCCGGGGTCCTGCCAGCCGGTCTTTTTCACCTGTTCCACATCGCGGGTGATGGTGGTGGTGGTGGTCTCGGTCAGCTTGCCCCAGGTGGCGGTGTTGGTGTAGGTCAGCTCGCCCACCGAGGGGTTCTTCCAGCGGGGATCGTCGCTCACGCTCACTTTGTACTGGATGCGGATGCGGTGTTCCTTCCCCGACTTGTTGTAGTTGCTGATTTTAATGGTGAGCTTCCGGGTAGTTTTGTCATACTCTGCCGTCGCCCAGTCTACATTTTTACCGCTGATCTTTACAAAATCGCCCTCATCCAGCGCGATCTTGACATTATCCACCTTGAAGCCGACGTTTTCCGGCAGGGTGTCGGTAACCGTGATCTCGTCCCTATCATCGGCGGAGGTCTGCACCACCAGCTGATAGTGGAGGTTTTTGCCGTCGAGTTTACTGTACTGGTAGGTCTGGTCTCCGCTTTGGTAACCAGATTCGTCCTGATCGCTGTTAGCCGACACCCGTTTTTCAAAGCTCTTGTAGCTGTGGTAGGTGTCCTCTGCCGAAGCCTTGCCGTTCACGCCGTCGATATGGATGGTGTTCTTATAGGTCCACACCTCACCGGTGGGCACATCGTCCCGCTCCTCATGGGTGGGGATGCCGGTCACCGAGATGCTGCGCACGGGGTTCTGGTTGTCCCCGGCTTTCACATGGATGGTAAAGCTGCGCACACGGATGGACGAGTCACCTGCGTTTACCTGTGTTGTGCCGTCTCTGTCGGCGTAGTAGGTCATCTCGATGGTGTTGCCCTCCGCGTCAGCCTGCGCATAGGTCAGCCTCGTGTTGTCGTGCATGGTCAGGGTCAGATTGGCCTTGATGGCGTCATCCAGCTCTTTTGCAATGGCATAGTGGGTGTCCTTTTTTTCCTCGCCTTGGTCGTTCTCAGCGTCGTCCAGCACATCCCACAGGGTAAACTCCGCTTCACCGGCCTTGTTGGTGGCCGAGAGGTTCCAGGTGGGCGTCTCGCCCCTGGTGGCAATGGATTTGCTCAGGCTCCAATCGCCCTTCCCGATGTTCACAGTATCCGAGGCCTCAAAGGTATGGTTGCTCTTGGTCAGGATCTGTGCCTTGTTGGTCACCGAGCCGCCGCCGATGGGGGTGGTGGTCTCAAAGGTGATCTTCAGCTCTGTTCCATCATAACCCGCCGGGATGGTATAGCCGTTTTTCTGGAATTCCTCTGCCGATATCGTATCGTTGCCTACCTTTACATCCCCTACGATTTTCACACCGTCTGGCAAGTCATCTGTGATCTTGCAGCCCTGCAGGAGATAGGACCCCAGGAAAGAATGGGGTACCTTTACAGTGATCGTCCACTGGATGCGGCCTGTTTTGGGGTCGTACTGGCCTTTCTTCTCAATGCGAGAGGTTTTACATGTGTACCATGCGTCAACCGCATCTTTTACATTGCGCCCTGCCTCGGCTTTCGCCGTGTTGTTGATGATAGCGACGCCGTTGGGCATCTTGTCAAAGTCCGCATAGTTCCGCTGAACGTCGTAGTTCCAGATGTACTTCTCTCCGGCCTCCAATGCAGGCAGCGGAGCAAGGACCACCTGGGGGTTGCCGTTGCCGTCGGTTTTCAGTTCATGCGCAGGGACGTCAATCTCCGTTTTTGTGCCCGAAGCATCCACCTTGTAAAGTTTAAAGGAGTTTACCAGATATTTGCCGCCCTTCAGGTAGTCGCTACGGTTTTCGCCATTCCTATTCGTGTTCAGGGTATCCGTAAGGATCACCGGGTCTTTGGTGCCGTTGGTGGTCTCCACCGTCACCTTGTAATTATTTACAAAGGTGCCGTCCTTACGGTCCGTAATCGTCGGATCCCCACTCTCCTTATTGATCTTTATATCTGCCGTTTTCTTCTTGATGGTCAGGATGCAGTCGTCCTTGAATTTGATCTCCTTCTCGTCCTCAAAGTTGTCGGCGCTCGCCGTAACGGCGGCCTTGAAGGTACCGGTGAATGGCAGGCCGCCCTTCTCGTCGGTGCCGATGAACTTTTCGTCCGTAAAGGTCAGGGTCACTTTGCCGTCGGTGTCAACGGTGAAGCTGCCCACGACCTTTGCATTGCCGGCCTTGTCCTTGTCGGACTCATCCACGATGTTGCCCGTCACCACATCCGGCATGGGCAGGCCTTTGGGCAGCTGGTAGGTCAGGGTATTGTTGGTGGGCGTCAGCACACCGGGTTTCACGGTATACTTCAGGTTCACGCGGACGTGGGTGCCGCTGTCCACGGTCACGCTGCCCGCGCCGATAGACGTCCATGTTTTTCCGTCGGTCGTCTTTTCATAATTGACATCCGTGATCCAGGTCTTCAGATCATGGTCGTCCCCGGCAGCCAGCAGGGCGATGCCGTAGGGGTCGGCGTCACCCACCCAGTCCACGGTGGCACCAAAGCCCTCCTCATCTTCCAGCAGCGCATAGCTGCCGTCCAGCTCCTCCTGGGAGCCTGCCGGGTCCTCCGGAGCCGCAGCGGTGGTCTCGGCGGCATAGGCACCGGTCACCGAGATGACACTGGTCACGTCGGACATGGCAGCGGGCACCTCGGCCACCTTGCCGTCCACGTTGCCGGAGATCACGGTCAGGGTCCCGGCGTCGGGGTCCACGGCGGACACGACGCCCACCGTCTCGGTGGTCACGGTGCGGGTGTCCACCTGCGGCTCGGAAGCCGTGAGCTGGGCGGCGGTGTCGGGGTCCTCGTCCAGGTCCAGCAGGGCGATGCCATAGGAGCTCTCGTCCACGGCCACCTGCTCGGTGGTGAGGGTGTTGTAGATGACGATATCGCCGGGCCTTGCGGTGGAGCCGTCGGCGTCGGTGAGCCACTGGGAGCCGCGCAGGTCACTGTGCAGGGCCATCACGCCCGCACGCTGGGGCACCACCGTCTGGGGCACACCCGCAAAGTGCAGGCAGTAGGACAGGAACATCACGTCCCAGGCGCCGTAGGGGTTGCCGTACCAGGCACCATAGCGGGAGTAGCCGCGCAGCACCTGCTGGTCCTCCACATCCAGCTTGAAGTTCTTGTCGCTCTGCTGGTAGTCCAGCTGGGACTTTGCCACGGTGAGCAGGTCCTCGGCCCAGTTGCCGTTCAGGGCCACGTTGGCCGCGGCCTGCCATTCCTCGGCAGTCTCCACGTCGGCCTGGGTATCGGCCAGGCACTCTACGGTGTGGTGGTGCTCCGGGATGGTGCACACCAGCTCCTCGGTGTAGCAGGCGTCGGTGTGGTGATGCAGCACCGGCTCGTCCGGGGTGGTCTCGGCCGGCTCAGTGGGCAGGTCCACCACGGGGCGGGTGGCAGGCATTTCCTGATAGGCGGGGTTGGGCTCCTCCACCAGTTCGCCTTCGTCCAGGCCGCACACCAGCTCATACTCGGTGGTGTAGCAGCTGTCGTCGTGGATATGCTCGAACTCGCCGCAGATGAGCGCACCGTACTCGTCAAAGCAGTCGTCGGTGTGCTCGTGCTCTTCCTGATAGCAGGTCAGCACCCGGTGCTCCTCGTAGCAGGCATCGGTGTGCTCATGGGGCACCCAGATGGTCTCCGGCTCGGTCTGCACCGGCTCTTCCGGCTCTTCCGCGCTGTAGGCGGACACCGGATCGGCGCTGCTGTCCGAAGAGGTGACGGGCGTTTCCGGCTCGCCCTCCTCGTAACCGCAGGTGAGCACTTTTTCGTAGCAGGCCGCCGTGTGCTGGTGCTCCTCGTAGCCGCAGTGGTAGTCGGCAGTCATGGAGATGCCCACCCCATGGAGCTGCCAGTTGACGAACAGGGTGGTGAGCAGGGCCAGCACCAGCATCATGGCCACATAGCGCCGGGCCTGTACATGCTGCCTGCGGAACCGCTCGATCAACCCGTTGATGATATCCTTCATAGTAAACACGTCCTCTTGGTTCGCTCTGTGCCCTGGCAGCCGCACACCGCTGCAGGCCCACAGAAGGGTCCGTTTATCATTTGTGCAACAAAAGCGTCACAAAATTTGTTCGATACATTGTTATTATACCATTTTAAGGCGTTCATTTCAACTCAGGGGGGCGTGCTTTTCCGGCAAAAGAATGCACACGATGCGCACCATGCAAGGGGTCAGGGGCAGCCACAGCACCGTGCAGCCCAGATTGAACAGGGTGTGGGCGACGGCCGCCTGCTTGGCGA